>OUNM011334178.1_pt1 | contig 21068 bp, 19 predicted proteins | sample 1769961 | NCBI WGS metagenome assembly OUNM01 (sample SAMEA3914820, study PRJEB12502) | metagenome | biome: forest; material: soil | place: USA | collected 2012-03-12 | depth 0.3 m
CGAGGACAAGCGTCTCGTCTTCCAGGCCGTGCACATGATCCTGGAAGGCGACTTCCAGCGCGAATGGACCGACAAGGACAAGCGCTACAGCCGCATGGTCTTCATCGGCCGCGACCTGGACGAAGCCGAACTGCGCAAGGGCTTCGAGGCGACGGCGGCTTAAGGGCCTTATCCCTCTCCCCTTGCGGGAGAGGGTGGCCCGTCAGGGCCGGGCGAGGGGTTGAAGACAATATCCGCCGCGACAGCCTGACCGCTGCCGCGGCGGCTTTCGTTCGTGCGACCCCTCATCCGTCGCCTGGCGGCGACACCTTCTCCCGCAAGGGGAGAAGGGATCTCCTCATTCACGATCCCGACCTGGGTCCAGCCATTGCGATGGACCGCGTTGATCGGGAGTCGCGGGCACGAAAAAAGGGGCCGAGCGTCGCCGCCCGGTCCCTGATTTTTTCGGCGATCGCCGAAGACGGTCCTTAGTGGATGTCTTCGTTGATCAGGCCGACCTTGAACCAACCACCGGTCTGCAGCTGGTTCAGCACGCCCATGAAGTCGGCGTATTGCACGTCGGCGTCGGCGCGGATCATGACGCGCTGATCGTCCTTCGGGCCCGACTGGCCGTTGGCGGCGAACTTGGCGGTGAGATCACCTTCCAGGCCGTCCAGGCTGGTCTGACGGTCGGCGATGAAGATCGCGCCCGACTTCTGGATCGAGATGAACACCGGCTCCTTCGGCTTTTCAGCGTTCGGGGGCGGCGGAACCGCGGGGGGAAGGTCGATCTTGATCGAGGTCACGGCCATCGGCACGGCAACCATGAAGATGATCAGCAGAACGAGCAGAATGTCCACGAAGGGCGTGACGTTGATTTCCGCATTCTGGCCCAGCGAGTAACGGCTACCGCCGCCGCCAGCAAGTTTAGCCGCCATAGCCTGACTGTCTCCCAGAAGGCCGCGCCAACACGGGCGCGCCTGAAATGTCGTTACCTCGCCACGTCTGGCGCAGACGGGCGCGGAAGTAAAGCCCGAGGACGCGCCGCAATAGCAACCCCCTTTTCGACTCTTTTTGGGGGAACGCCGTTCGAACGGGCAGCGGGCGGGCCCGGAGTTCGCCCAGGGCGCGAAACGCGCCATCCAGGCGGGCTTTTGGAAAGAGTCTGGTCGTCGAAGCCTCGGCGCCTTATCTCGCGCGCATGATCTTTTCTTTTGACGCCTTCGTCACCGACGCCCTGTTCGATCGCTCCGGCCGCGCCGCCTTCGCCCTGGGCGACGGCACGGTGCGCCTGCAGACCGAGGAGGGATTCGTCACGGTCGAGGCCCATGGCGGCGCGATGGGCGGGGCCGTGCTGGCCGCCGCGATCCACCCCAGCGGCGTCGGGATCGTCACCGGCGGCGACGACGGCCGGGTCGTCTGGAGCCGAATCGACAAGGGCGAGGTGGTGGCGACCGTGATCGCCGAAATCAAAGGCCGCTGGATCGAGCACGTGGCGACCAGCGCCGTCTCGGGCCTGATCGCCTTCACGGCCGGCAAGGACGTCCATGTCCGCGACGTCGCCGACCCGGCCTTCGCCCGCACCTTCACGCACGACAAGACCGTGTCGGGCCTGGCCTTCGAGCCCAAGGGCCGGCGCCTGGCCTCGGCCACCTATGGCGGCGCCCAGCTATGGTACGCGCGGATCGCCGACCAGAAGCCGCAGGCCCTGAAGTGGGCCGGCAGCCACATCGTCGTGGCCTTCAGCCCGGACGGGAAGTTCCTGATCTCGTCGATGCAGGAAAACCAGCTGCACGGCTGGCGCCTGTCGGACGGCAAGGACATGCGGATGGGCGGCTATCCGGCCAAGATCAAGAGCCTGGCCTTCTTCGACAAGGGCAACCTGCTGACCACCGCCGGCGCGAACGGCGCGGTCATCTGGCCGTTCGCCGGCGCCAACGGCCCGATGGGCAAGGAAGCCGCCGAGATCGGCTTCTCCCGCGATTCGATGGTCGTGCGGGTGGCCGGCGTCGACGTCCAGCCGGTCTGCCTGGCCGGTCAGGACAACGGCAAGATCTGGGCGGCCCACATGCGCAACGGCCGCATCGAGACCCTGAAAGCCGAAAAAGGCGCCCCGATCAGCGCCCTGACCACCAGCGCCGACGGCAAGCGCCTGGTCTGGGGCGACGAGGCCGGCGAGGCGGGCGTGCTGGAGATCCCGGACCTCAGCGGGCCGCGGGAGTTCGTGGGGTAGGGCTCAACGGAGATTCCCTGCCGACATCCTCGCCCTTCGACAAGCTCAGGGTGAGGACGTGTGAAGCCAGGAACAGCTTATCCACCGACGCCAAAAACACCTCACCCTGAGCTTGTCGAAGGGCCTGTCAGCTAGAACCCCTTCATCTCCGCCCACTCCTCGAACGGAGCCCGCTGCGAGCGGAAATTGTTCACCGGCGCGGCCTCGTCGCGGTAGCCGAGCGCCATGCCGGAAAACAGCATGTGCCCTTCAGGTAAGCCCACATGGTCGTCGACGATCTTGTTGTAGTGCGACCAGAACTCCTGCGGGCAGGTATCCAGGCCGCGCTCGATGGCCAGCAGCATGAAGGTCTGCATCAGCATGCCGACATCGCTCCACTGCGGCGGCCCGCAGCGGCGGTCGATCGAGAAGAACAGCTGCACCGGCGCACCGAAGCCCTGGCCGTTGGTCGTGAACCACTGCAGGCGCTGGATCTTGTCCTCGCGCGGGATGCCCAGCGCGCCGTACATGTCCTCGCCCACCTGGAAGCGGCGGCTGCGCAGCGGCTCCCACAGGTTGGCCGGATAGACGTCGTATTCGGTCGGATCAGGCGCGGCCACCCGCGCCAGCATGGTCGCCTTCAGCGCTTCCAGTGGCGCGCCGGCCACCACCTGCACCCGCCAGGGCTGCAGGTTACCGCCCGACGGCGAGCGGGCCGCCGCCTCGAGCAGGTCGCGGATCACGGCCCCATCGATCGGATCGGGCTTGAAGGCGCGCACCGACATGCGGCGGTTGACGGCGTCGATCACGTCCATCGAAGGCTCCCTTAACCCTGTATCTTCTATGTCCGCGACAGCGGCGTTTCCTCTGGTTAGCATCCCGCCGCAGCGTCAAGACAAGTGCGTCTTTAAAGAAGATCGGGGGCGTTCCGTGCGGCGGCTACTGCGTAACATCGCGCTGGCTTTGTTCATCGTCCTGGTGGCTGGACCGGTCGTGACCGTCCTGCTCTACCGCTTCATCCCGCCGCCGGTGACGCCGCTGATGGTGATCCGGGCGGTCGAGGGGCGGGGGCTGGACCATCGCTGGCGCGGGATCGGCCACGTCGCGCCGGCCCTGCCGCGCGCTTTGATCGCGGCCGAGGACGCCCGGTTCTGCGAGCACCACGGCTTCGACTTCAACGCCTTGGAGAAGGCCTACGCCAACAACGAGGCCGGCAAGAAGATCCGCGGCGGCTCCACCATCAGCCAGCAGACGGCCAAGAACGTCTTCCTGTGGCCGGGCCGCTCGTACGTGCGCAAGGGCCTGGAGGCCTGGTTCACGGTGCTGATCGAGACCCTGTGGGGCAAGCAGCGGATCATGGAGGTCTATCTGAACTCCATCGAGTTCGGCTCGGGCATCTATGGCGCCCAGGCCGCCGCGCAGCGCTATTTCGGCGTCGACGCCGACAAGCTCAATCCGGCCCAGGCCTCGCGCCTGGCGGCCATCCTGCCCAGCCCGCTGAAATGGAACGCGGTCAAGCCGGGCCGCTATGTGGCCAAGCGCAGCCAGAAGATCGGCAAGGCTTCGGGCGCGGTGCGCCGCGACGGTCTGGCCGACTGCGTGGTCGACTAGAACAAGAACCAGACGGGGAGAACGCCATGAGAATCGCGCCGGGACCGACGCTGGAGACGCAGCGCCTGATCCTGCGACCCACCGCCGACGCGGATCTGGACGGTTGGGCCGAACTGATGGCCGACGAGGTGGCGGCCCGCTACATCGGCGGCGTGCAGGCGCGCTCGGCTTCCTGGCGCGGCATGGCCTCGATGGCCGGGTCCTGGGCGCTGAACGGCTTTGGCATGTTCTCGCTGGTCGAGAAGGCCACCGGCGCCTGGGTCGGCCGCATCGGCCCCTGGGTTCCCGAGGGCTGGCCAGGGACCGAGGTCGGCTGGGGCCTGCATCCCTCGGCTTGGGGCAAGGGCTATGCGGTCGAGGCCGCGGAAGCGACGATGGATTGGGCCGTCGACCACCTGGGCTGGACCGACATCATCCACTGCATCGATCCGGCCAATACGCCCTCCCAGAAGGTCGCCCAGCGCCTGGGCTCGACCAACCGGGGACCGGGCCGGCTGCCCGCGCCGTTCGAAGCCTCGCGGGTCGATCTCTGGGGGCAGACGGCCGAGCAGTGGCGGGCGCGGCGGGGCCAGCGCTAGGGCGCCGCTCAATTGGAGGTTTGAGATTCTGAATACATTTCAAAGCTCTAAGTCTGTGTCATCCCGGAAGCCTCAATGAGGCTATCCGGGACCCAGGGGCTAAGCCCGCTGCGACCGCCCCTGGGTCCCGGCTCTCCGCGCTCCGCGCTGCGGCCGGGATGACACGGATTGAGGAATTCCAATTGAGTCCTGACCCTAGACCTTCGGCCCCAGCAACGCGAAAAAGCCGCCCTGCGGATCCTGGGCGTTCAGCACGAAGGCGCCGCCGGGCACCTCCATCGGCCCCATGATCACCTTGCCGCCGGCGGCTGTGACGCGCTGAGCGGCGGCGTCGATGTTGTCGACGCCGAAGTAGTACAGCCAGTAGGGCGTCGGCGCGGGCTGGTAGTGGCTCATCATCCCGCCGAACGCCACCTGCGGCCCGCCGAAGGTCTGGTAGGTCCCCATGTCGTCGCCCATCGCCACGGCGTCGTGCTTCACCCAGCCGAACAGGTCGGCATAGAAGCCAAAGGCCTTCTCCCAGTCGGCCGCGTGCAGCTCGGACCAGCCTAACGTACCGGGTGCACGCATCGCGGGCCGCGGCGGCCGCTCGTCCAGCGAGCCCTTGAACAGCACGAAGCCTGCGCCCTGCGGATCGGCGACCACGGCGAAGCGGCCGACCTCGGGGATGTCCTGCGGGGCCTTGTGGATCGACCCGCCGGCGGCCTCGACCTTCCTGGCGTAGGCGTCGACATCGTCGACCCCGATGTAGCCGATCCAGACGGGCGCCATGCCGTCCATGGCCAGCATGCCGCCGACGCCGGCCTCGCCGACCTTGAAGATCGTGTAGTCGCCGGTCGGGCCGGGCATGACCTCGGTGTCCCAGCCGACCACCTGCTTGTAGAAAGCGCCCGAGGCGGCGGTGTCGGTGGTGACCAGTTCGAACCAGACGAAGTCGTTGGCCATGCGGGCCTCCCTTGGGCGTATGGATGGGCGGACGCTAGGCGCGGGCGCCGGCAGCGTCTCGACGAAAGCGCTCCACGCTCGGATCATGCTGACATGTTCAGGCGGCGGCCCCGGCGCAGCAGGCCGGCTTGGCTGCGTCCTCGTACTCGTCGTGGCGACGGACGAAGTCCATGGGCTCGCGCTCGTTGCGGCCCAGCGGCGCGCGGTCGAGGATCATCAGGGCGCCGAGTGTATCCTCGGGGCCCCGGCCATAGGACGAATAGGTGTGGAACACCTGGCCGTCCGCGTCGCGACTGAAGGCCGACAGGCCCGGCAGGTCTTCGGGCGTGTCGCCGACCGGCCGTAGCGCGTAGTTGTAGGTCGCGGTCCCGGCGGCGAGCGCGTCCGGCGTGGACGAGACGTTGAAGTCGTAGTTGAAGTCGCTTCCGGCCGACGACACCCACGGGACCTTCCAGCCCATGCGACGCTTGTAGGCCTGGATCTTGGCCAGGGGCGCGCGCGAGACCATGACCAGGGTGACGTCGTGGTGGTTCAGATGCGGCAGAGTCCCGTCCAGGTGATCGGCCATGAACGAGCAGCCAGGGCAACCGGCGTCCCAGTCCGGATGGAACATGAAGTGGTAGACGACCAATTGGCTGCGGCCGTCGAACAGGTCGGCCAGGGTCTTGCGGCCTGCGTCGGTGTCGAAGGCGTAAGCCTTGTCCAGCTTGACCCACGGCAGGGCCAGGCGCTGGGCGTTCAGCGCGTCGCGAGCCTCGGTGAAGGCCTTTTCCTGGGCCAGCAGGGCGCGGCGCGCCTCCAGCCAGTCCTCGCGGGAAACCACGGCGTGCTGCGTCATCACGTCCTCCGTAAGCTGAGCGTTGCCGGCTTGACTAATAACGTTGATATCAACATAAATTCTGCATGTCAAAGCAGGCGGTGATTCTTCCGGAACCGGCGGTCCCCTACGCGACGACGCTGCACGTCCGCGACACCTGTCTGTGCCTGCATGTCCAGCGCGCCGCCCGGGCGTTGGCGCGACGCTTCGACGAGGCGCTGCGGCCGGTGGGCCTGACCAATGGCCAGTTCTCGCTGCTGATGTCGCTGAACCGGCCCCAGCCGGCGGGGTTGGGCGGCGTAGCCAACCTCCTGGCCATGGACCGAACCACGCTCACCGCCGCTCTCAAGCCGCTGGAGCGGCGGGGGCTGGTGATCGTGGCGGCGGACCCGAAGGACCGACGGGCGCGGGTGCTGAGCCTGACGCCGGAAGGGCAGGCCGTGTTGGCCAAGGCTGTGCCGATCTGGACGGCGGAGCACGGCAGGTTGGATGAAGAGCTGGGCGGTGGCGTGGATGCGCTACGCGCTGGGTTGAAGCTGCTGGGTTAGTTGTTGTGGTGCGACGAGAGCGCCCCCTCCGTCACGGCGCGTATTCGCGCCGCGCCACCTCCCCCGCTTCGCAAGGGAGGAGGGGTCTTCTCCTCACCCGTGCAACGGGGGAGGTGGATCGCTGCGGATACGCAGCGAGACGGAGGGGGCGCTGACCTGCCCTACACGCTCGCGAGATAGGCCTCGAACGCCGCCACGTCCTCGGCCCGTCCGACCGCCGCGATGTAGCCGTCCGGGCGGATCAGGATGAGGTCGCCCGGCTCCGCTGCGTAGGCCGTCTGGAAGTGGCCGTCGGCATCGATGAGGTCCTCACCGATCCGCACGACCTTCAACCCTTCGCGCGCCGCCAGCGGCGAAGCGGTCTCGACGGCCAGCAGCGTCCAGTGCGGACCTTTCAGCAGGTCGAACAGACGCAGCGGCGCGCCGGTGCGATCACGTCCCGGTGCGTCCGGCGCACGATCGCCAGCGGCCAAGGTCGCCGTCTTGCGCAGGGCCAGCGACAGCGGCGAGCCCGCGTAGCCCAGGTCCAACTGCCGCGCCTCGCGGCCGCGCTTCATCTCGGTCTGGGCCAGCAGGCGGGTCGAGAGGCCCAGCACCTCGGCGGCGATCGGGCGGCGTTCGGCCTCGTAGGTGTCGATCAGGCTCTCGGGCGCGCCGTTCAGCACCGCCGCCAGCTTCCAGCCCAGATTGTAGCTGTCCTGCAGGCTGGTGTTCAGGCCCTGGCCGCCGGTGGGTGGATGCACATGGGCGGCGTCGCCGGCCAGCAGCACGCGGCCCACGCGGTAGCGGTCGGCCAGGCGGGCGTTGATCCCGAAGGTCGAGGCCCACAGGACCTCGCTGATCACGATATCTTCGCGGCCTGACCGCGCCCGGGTCAGGGCGTTCAGCGCCTCGACCGAAAAGTCCTCCGTGTCCGGCGCATGGCCTTGCAGCTGGAAGAGATCGGTCCCGGCCAGCGGGCAGAATGAAATCCGTTGGCCGTCCGGCCCCGCGAACATGTGCCAGACGTCGCGTGACAGGCCGGTGAGGCGCGCGTCGGCGACGAGGCCTCGGCCGGGCCGGGTCTCGCCGGGGAATTCGATGCTCAGGGCGGAGCGTACGAAGCTGCGGCCGCCGTCGGCGCCGACCATCCACTGGGCGCGGATCGTCTCGCCCGAGCCGAGCGTGGCGGTGACGCCGCCGGCGTCTTGCGTGAAGCCGGTGAGGGCCGCGCCGAAACGGGGCGCATGGCCAAGGGCGGCGAGACGGTCGCGCAGCACCCGTTCGGTCAGGAACTGCGGCATCATCAGCGGACGAGAGTAGGGCTCGGCCGGGGTCGGCTCGGCGTCCTCGCTGAGCTGGCTGTCGGTGAAGCTGTCACCGGCATAGGCCCGGATCGGCGGATAGGGCGCCGCGCCCGCCGCCAGCAGGCCGTCCAGCACGCCTAGGTCCTCGAACACCTCCAGGCTGCGGGGCTGGATCCCTTTGCCGCGCGAACCCTGGAACGGGCCGTCGGCCTTGTCGATCAGCAGGAAGTCGACGCCGCGCCGGGCCAGGTCGACCGCCAGGGTCAGGCCGGCCGCGCCGGCGCCGCAGATCAGGACGTCCGTCGAAAGGGTTGTCATCCTTGCCTCCATATTATGTGCATTATGCACATAAATACGAGGCTGGACGGCGTCAATGAAAAACGTGCAAAATGCACGCATGGACCCTGACCTGCGCGACATTCACCTGGCGATGATGGACCTGGCCGGGTTCCTGAACCGGCCCCAGGCCGACGACATGCTGATCCGCGAGGCCGGGATCACGCTAGACCGGGCGCTGTTCCCGCTGCTGGTGCGCATCGAGCGCAAGGGGCCGATCGGGGTGGTCGAGTTGGCGGATCTGGCCGGCCGCGACCACTCGGTGGTCAGCCGCCAGGTCGCCAAGCTGGAAAGCCTGGGCCTCGTCGAGCGGCGGGCCGGTGCAACCGACCGCCGGGTGCGCGAGGCGGTGGTCACCGACAAGGGGCGCGAGCTGACGGATGCTCTGGACGCGGCGCGTCAGCGGCTGGCGGGGCCGAGGCTGGCGGCCTGGAGCGCACAGGACCGTAAGGACCTGGCGCGGCTGCTGCGCAAGTTCGTGGACGAGGCGAGCGCGGCGATCGGGGGCGGGGGCGGGGGCTGACGCGCAGGGGGTCCGTCCTCGCCCTTCGACAAGCTCAGGGTGAGGACTATTTTAGCTCGGAGCGGCAGTAGCAACCTCACCCTGAGCTTGTCGAAGGGCGAGGTTGCGGTCCCTCAGTCGACGGCCAGGATAACATCGGAGGCCGCAACCCGCGCTTCCACCCGCGCGCCGATCGGCAGCGCCCAAGCCGCGTCCTCCGGCTTCAAGGTCGCCGTCAGCGACTTTCCGGCCGAGATCGCGATCGTCACTTCGGCTGAGGTCTCGCCGTCCTCACGATCGACGATCTCGCCGGTCAGGCGGTTGTCGCCATCGCCTTCGTTCAGGCGGACGAAGCTGGACTTGATCAGCGCCACGGCCCCGCGATCCCGCTCGAGCCCGAGATCCTCGACGCTGCGCTGGGTGATCGACGCGCGGATCGTGAGGCCCTCGCCCAGCGCCAGGGTCACCATCGCCGTGACGCCGTCGCCCTCGACGCTGGTGACCGTCCCGCGCAACGCATTGCGGGCGCTGGTGCGCAGGCCCAGGCTCCACAGCAGGTCGGCGTCGCCTTCGAGCCCAGCCTCCAGCCGCGCGAAAGCCGCGCCGACCTCGCGCTCGGCGGCGCGGAAGGCCCGGATCACCGCCTGGCCACGCGGCGTCACCTCGGCCGTCCCGCCGCTGCGGCCGCCGGGCGCGGCGCTGACCAGCGGCTGGTCGAACAGGTTGTTCAGCGCCTGCACCCCGTCCCAGGCGCCTTTGTAAGAGAGGTCCATGGCCTTGGCGGCGGCGCTGATCGAGCCCAGGCGGGCGACGGCTTCCAGCAGGGCGATGCGCTCCAGTCCCACGCGGGCCAGGCCGCCGCGCCTCAGGATCAGGGAGGCGCTGAAGTCGCCGTCTTCACTCACTGGTCGCGCTCCGATTTCACCGTTATGTACAAGGGCTACATAACCGCAGCGCCCTGCTAGGATTACCAGATGATCGCCCGTCGTCCGATGCTGATCGCCGCCCTCTCGGGGGCCTTGTCGCTGGTGCTGGCCGGCGCCGCCTTCGCGGGCGAGACCAAGGTGGCCGTGGCCGCCAACTTCACCGATGCGGCGAAAGAGATCGCCGCCGCCTTCAAGGCCAAGACCGGTCACGACGCGACGCTGAGCTTCGGCTCGTCGGGCCAGTTCTACACCCAGATCGCCAACGGCGCGCCGTTCGAGGTGTTCCTGTCGGCCGACGTCGAGCGGCCGCAGAAGGCCGAAGCCGAGGGCCTCTCCGTGCCGGGCTCGCGCTTCACCTACGCCACCGGCCGCCTGGTGCTCTACAGCAAGACCCCCGGCTTGGTGGACGGCAAGGGCGCGGTGCTGTCGGCCGGCAAGTTCGAGAAGCTGTCGATCGCCGATCCCAAGGCCGCGCCCTACGGCCAGGCGGCGGTCGAGACCCTGACCAAGCTGAAGCTGTACGACACGCTGAAGCCCAAGATCATCCAGGGGACCTCGATCACCCAGGCCTTCCAGTACGTCCAGACCGGCGCGGCCGAGCTGGGCTTCGTGGCCCTGTCGCAGGTGATCAACGAGCAGGGCGGTTCGCGCTGGATCGTGCCGGCCGCCGACCACACCCCGATCGACCAGCAGGCGGTGCTGCTGAAGACCGGCGCGAACAACGAGGCGGCCAAGGCCTTCGTGGCGTTCCTCAAGGGGCCGGAAGCCAAGGCGATCATCAAGCGCTACGGCTACGAGGTCCGCTAACCCATGACGGATGTGCTGTGGCTGACGGGCAAGCTGGCGGGGCTGACGACGGTCCTGCTGCTGGCCCTGGCCACGCCGCTGTCGTGGTGGCTGGCGCGCGGGCGCTCGGCCTGGCGCACGCCGCTGACGGCCCTGGTGGCCCTGCCGATCGTGCTGCCGCCGACCGTACTGGGCTTCTACCTGCTGATCGCCCTGGGGCCGAAGAGCCCGCTGATGGCGCTGCTGCATCCGTTCGGGATCCGCACCCTGGCCTTCACCTTCCAGGGGCTGGTGATCGGCTCAGTGATCTACTCCCTGCCGTTCGCGGTGCAGCCGCTGCGCAACGCGTTCCTGTCGGTCGGCGACGAGCCGCTGGAGGCCGCCGCCACCCTGGGCGCGTCGCCGTGGCAGCGCTTCTGGCGCGTGGCCCTGCCGCTGTCGGTCTCGGGCTATGTCGCCGCCGCGATCCTGGTCTTCGCCCATACGGTGGGGGAGTTCGGGGTGGTGATGATGCTGGGCGGCAATATCCCCGGCCAGACCGCCGTGCTCTCGACTGAGATCTACCGCCTGGTCGAGGGCATGGAATGGGGCGAGGCGCATCGCCTGTCGCTGATGCTGCTGGGCTTTGCCTTCGTGGTGCTGGTCACCCTGCTGGGCATCGAGGCCCGGTCGAAGGTGCTGCTGAACACACGCGCCGAATAAGAAAAGAGCGCGGCGAGGACCGCCGCGCTCAAGTCGCTCCGAGATAGTCTTAGAACTTCCAGGTCAGCGAGGCCCCGTAGGTGGCGGGCTTGCCGGGGAAGCGGACGACGGTGTTGGCGTTGCTGGCCACCGAGCTCCAATAGTACTTGTCGGTGATGTTCCGGCCCCAGACCGACAGGTTCCAGCCCTGGGCCGGCGAGCCGATGCCGATGCTGGCGTTCACCAGGCCGTAGCCATCGATCACGAACAGCGGATTGCCCTCCAGGTCGGCGTGCGACTTGCTCTGCCAGTGGCCGTTCAGGGCGGCGTCCAGCTTCAGGTTCGAGCCGATGTCGTGGTTGAAGAGCGCCGTCAGTCCGCCCTGGTATTTCGGGCTGTAGAGGAACGGCGCGCCGTCGAAGTTCTGCGACTGGCCGGCGGAGTTGATGCCGGTGTAGCCCTTGACCTCGGTGTGCAGCGCCGTGCCCGAGGCGATCAGGGTCAGCGAGCGGGTGGCGCGCCAGGTGATGTCGCCGTCGAAGCCGTAGGCCTCGCCCTTGGGCACGTTGGCCAGCCGCGCCAGCGCCGTATAGATCGGGTCGGCGAAGTACACCGACAGCTGCTTGTTCTTGTAGTCGTAGTAGAAGACGCTGAGGTTGGCCTGGACCCGGCGCTCGAACAGGCCCGCCTTCACGCCCAGCTCATAGGCGGTCAGCAGTTCCTGGTTGGCCGGCGCGTTCTGGGTCGAGATGTTGGCGGCGTTGATCGGCGTCGCGCCCGCCTTGGCGCCGCGCGAGACCGAGCCGTAGACCAGCACGTCGTCCGAGGCCTTCCAGTCCAGGGCCACGCGCCAGGCGACATTGTTCTCGTCCAGGTTCGACTTCACGAAGCCGAAGCTCTTGGTCGCCGGGTCGAAGGTGTTGCAGCCGCCCTGGACGATCGGCGCGACCAGGCCGTAGGCGGCGTAGAACAGCGCCCGGTTCACGACATTGACGTTGGCCAGCATCGAGCCGTTGTAGTCGCGCGAGCAGCCGACATAGTCCTGCTTGTCCTGGCTGTAGCGGATGCCCAGGGTCAGCTTCAGGCTCTCGGTCAGCTGGCGGTCGGTGTTGGCGAACAGGCTCCAGGTGTCGGCGGTGATGTTGCCGACGTCCTCATAGGTGCGGAACGACTGGCTCATCTGCAGGGCGGTGTAGCCGGCGCTGTTGAACGGCGAGGCCAGCAGCGTCGAGCCGACGTAACGGATCGTGCCGACATTGGCGTTTTGGCCGAGCAGGGTGCGGTTGCTGTCCAGGATTTTGTCGTGGGCGATGTAGCCGCCGACCAGCCACGAGCCCTTGTCGGTGACGCCCTCCAGGTGCAGCTCCTCGGCGGACGACTCGATGTCGCCGTGGGCCTTCTGGATCAGGATCTCGTAGGGCGCGCCGCTCCAGTCGAAGACAGCGTTGCGGGTCAGCTTGTCGTAGCTGGTCAGCGAGACCAGGGTAACGTGGTCGCCCACGTCCCAGGCCACGCGCAGCTTGCCGGCGTCGAACTTGTCGTCTTCGCGCAGCGGATCGGATATGCCCGCGCCCGCTCCGGCGTCGACGCCGCGGGTCGACAGCGGCGCCCAGTCGGCCTGGGTGGCGCTGGTCGGCTGGTGCGAGGCGACATAGGCCACCAGGCCCGGCGCGTTGAACGGGCTGGCGGCGGTGGCGGGCGTGAAGCCGATGGCCTGGGCGGCCACGGTGTCGGACTTGTTGCGCCAGCCGGAATAGGACAGGTCGACATCGATCTTGTCAGTCGGCTGGAAGGCTAGCGACGCGCGCCAGCCGTCGCGATGCACCTTGCCCAGTTTCTCGCCGCGCGTGTTGCTGACCTGCCAGCCTTCGTCGCTGTCCTCGGTGCGGAAGGCGAGGCGCCCCTGGAGGCGCGGCGCCAGGGCGCCGCTGACATAGCCTTCGAAGTTATGGGTCTTGTAGTTGCCGACCTCGCCCGTCAGCGAGGCCGAGAAGTCCTCGGTCGGCTTGTTGGTCACGAAGTCGATCAGGCCGGCGGTGGTGTTGCGGCCGTACAGGGTGCCTTGCGGACCCTTCAGCACCTCCACCCGCTCCAGGTCGAAGATCGGGCCGGTGTTCATGAACGGATAGGCATGGGCGACCTCGTCGACATAGGTGCCGACGGTCGAGGTGGCAGACAGGTTGATCGTGTTGAAGCCGATGCCGCGCAGCGTATAGGTCGGCACGCCCTGATAGCTCTGGCTGACCGAGAAGCTGGGGGCGACGGTCGACAGGTCCTTGGGATCGGTGACCCGCAGTTGCTGCAGCGTGGCGCCGCTGAAGGCCTGGATCGGCATGCCGACACTGTTGGCCGTCTCCTCGCGGCGCTGGGCGGTGACGACCAGGGTGTCGATCGTCAGGGCGTCATCCGATTTCGGCGGCGGCGCCTTGGTCTGAGCGAGGGCGGGGGCCGCCATCAGCAGGGCGAGCGCCGACACGCTCAGCGTCAAGGTCAGGCGCGTAGGTCCTGGCATTTCGTCTACCTCCCTTTGGCCGCGCCTGCTTTGGACGTCGGCTCTTGGAAGGGAGCGTGCGGTTGGGCCTCTCGCGTAACAAGCTATCGGAATCGATAGGTGATGCGCGGTTACAACCCTTTCAAAGGCCCAGAACCAGCTTGGCGATGATGTCGCGCTGGATCTCGTTGGAGCCGCCATAGATCGAGGCGGCGCGGTTGTTGAGATAGCGGGCCATGGTCGTCAGGCCGTGCTCGGGACCGATGGGGGCTTCGTTGGAGCCGGCCTCGCGCGCCTTGGGCTGGTGCGGGGCGACGTAGGAGCCGAGGACGTCGATCCCCAGCTCGTCCAGGCGCTGGAGCTGCTCGGAGCCTTGGAGCTTCAAGATCGACGAGGCCGGGCCCGGCTTGCCGCCGGCGGCCAGGGCGCTCAACACGCGGCGCTCGCTGATGTCGATGGCCAGGGTGGCGATCTCGGCCTCGGCGAGGCGACGGCGATAGTGGGGATCGTCCAAGAGGCGCTCGGCGTCCGCCATGGCGCGCAGGCGCTCAAGCCCCGTGTGCAGCCCGGCCGCGTAGCCGCCGCCGCGCTCGAATTCCAGCAGGTGCTTGGCGACGGTCCAACCCTGGTTCTCCGCGCCCAGGCGATCGGCCTTGGGCGTGCGGACGTCGTCGAAGAACACTTGGTTGACCTCGTGCTCGCCGGCCAGGGTGATGATCGGATCCACCCGGATGCCCGGCCGGTCCATCTCGATCAACAGGAAGGTGATCCCGGCCTGCGGCTTGCCCTCGGTGGAGGTGCGGACCAGGCAGAACATGTGGGTCGCCCAGTGGGCGTGAGTGGTCCAGATCTTCGAGCCATTGAGGACGTAGTCGTCGCCGTCCGCCACGGCGCGCATCTGCAGGGACGCGAGATCCGAACCCGACCCCGGCTCGGAATAGCCCTGGCACCAGTAGTCCTCGCCCGAGAGGATACGCGGCAGGTAGCGGGCCTTCTGCTCAGGACTGCCGAACGCCATGATCGCCGGCGCGACCATCCGCAGGCCCATCGGCGCCAGGTTCGGCGCGCCGGCGCGGGCGCATTCGGCGAAGAAGACGTGGCGCTGGATCTCGCTCCAGCCTGGGCCGCCGTACTCGACCGGCCAGGTCGGCGCGGCCCAGCCGCGGGCGTGCAGGATCTTCTGCCAGGCCAGGCTGTGGGTCTTGTCGCAGAAGACGCTGGTCATCCGTTGACCGGCCTCGCGCAGTTCCGGCGTCAGGTTCGCGTCGAGAAAGGCGCGCACGTCGTCGCGAAAGGCCAGGTCGTCGGCCGACAGCTCCAGATCCACGCGTATTCCTCCCGGCGGCGGCGCGTCTTCGGCGTCGTCGGGGAAACTTGCGAAATGGCGGGGCCGGCGCGCAAGCTATCGGAACCGATAGGGAAGCGCGTCCATGTTGAGTAAGGCCGACGACGGCGAGCGTCTGGCGCGGGTCACGGTCCTTGCCGAGCGGGTGCGCGATCTGGGCGCGGCGATCGGCCTGCCTTATGTCGCCGCCAGCGCCGACATCTCCAGTCCCGAGCCGATGCTGGGCAAGGACGGCAAGCCGCTAGCCGAGACGACGTTCGAGTGGCTGGACAGCTCCCTGCGCTACTGGCGCGATCGGGCCTTCGCGTTGCGGGCCCCGTTCATCCTGGCGGCGCGCTACACGGCCGAGCCGTTCTTCTACCACCAGGGCCGGTTTTCCAGCTGGCGGCCGCTGCCGCGGCTGGAGGCGATCGAGGTGGCCGACGCCGCCGAGTCCTTCGGCGTCCAGGCGGCGATCATCTGCCCGGCCTATCTGACCGGCGGGGTGATCGGGGCGGTGGTCTGGGCCTCGTCCGAGCCGGTCGCGGACCTGCCGGCGCTTTACGAAGCGCGGTCGGACCAGCTGCACGGCGCGGCGCTGCGGCTGGTCTGCGCCTATCGTGACGGCCTGGGCGACGACGCGCCGCCGGTGCGGCTGACCAAGCGCGAGATCCAGTGCCTGAAGTGGGCGGCCGCCGGCAAGACCGACGCCGACATCGCCCAGATCATCGGCATCTCGGGGCCGACGGTGCGCTTCCACGTCCAGAACGCGGCGCTGAAGCTGAGGGTGGCGGGCAGGGCGCAGGCCATCCACCGCGCGGCGGGGCTGGGGTATATCGGGGCGGGGGTCTAGCTCCCCATAACCCGACCTCTCCGGCTTTCGCCGGGGAGATCGGAAGGGGAAAGCCTCAGCACCCGTCCAGGTGCACCTTGATCAACGCCTTGGCCGAACGCGCCACCGCGCGCACGGGACCGCCGACACCCAGGGTGACGCGCGATATGTACGCGCCCTCCATCAGCAGCATCAGCGCGTCGGCCAGGTCGTTGGTCTGCGCGCCGGCCCCTTGGGTCAGCTCCACCAGGCGGCGGTGCAGCTCCTTCTTGTAGTTGACCGAGACCACCTGGGCCGGGTGGTTCTCTTCGTGCAGCTCGATGGCGGCGTTCGAGAGCGGGCAGCCGTGGATGTCGGCGTTGCAGGCCTTGGTCTCGAAGGCGTCGAAGATCGCTTCCAACTGCTTGCGCGGGTCGGTGCAGCAGCAGGACGTGACCTCTTCCCACCAGGCCCAGTAGTCGCGCTCCTGCTCGCGCAGCACTTCGGCGACCAGCTCGTCCTTGGACGGGAAGTTCCGATAGAGCGTCATCTTGGTGGCTTCGGCCTCGGACGCGATGGTCTCGACGCCGACAGCGCGGATGCCGTGCTGATAGAACAGCTCGCGGGCGGTCTCGAAGATCCGGTCCCGCGCGGGACGCTTGGATACGGGCGCGCCAGGGGATGCCCCAGCCACCGTTTCCGTGTCGCCCCCGACAGCGTCCCCAGAATTTCTCGTCGCCATTTTGGCTGACCTCTCCTTGACGTGGGAGTTACCGGTCAGTATCTCTCGCCCATCGAGATGATACCGAACGGTCTCGTCACATCCTAAATCGTCCTTCCAGTCGCCCGGGTCAAGTAACAGCCCCTGCGACATTTCAGTTTCTTAAACCCTAAAAAAGGAGCGCGCGCCAATGCCCCCGCAAACAAACGTTCATGCCGCCGCGCCCCAGACCAAGTCTTCCAAGGGTTTGCTGGGCCTTTTCCGGCGCCAGGCCGAGCCCGGCCATGGCTGGAGCGCACGCTCCACCGTCCGCGCCCTCGGCCACACCTGGTCTTCGAACACCCAGCACTCCGCTCGGCGGCCCGTCTGGGAATGACAACAAGAAACGTCTCCGTCGCCTCCCCGCTTCACCGTCCGACAGGGTCCTCCCCCATGCGTCTTCAACCCGTCATCACCTCCTTCGCCGGCCTGGCCGCGGTGGCCGTGCTGGCCGCCTGCTCGGCCCAAGCCAAGCAAGAGCAGACCGCCGCCGCTCCGCCCGCCCAGGTCACGATCACCGACGTGGCCTTCAAGTCCCTGCGCCAGTGGGACGACTTCACCGGCCGCCTCGAGCCGATCGACACCGTCGAGATCCGTCCGCGCGTCTCGGGCTATGTCGACGGCGCGCAGTTCACCGAGGGCGCGCGCGTCCATAAGGGCCAACTCCTCTTCCAAATTGACCCGCGCCCGTACAAGGCCGACGCCGACCGCGCCGCCGCCGAGGTGTCGCGCGCCAAGGCCCAGCTGGATCTGGCGACGATCAACCGCCAGCGCGGCGAGCGCCTGCTGGAGCAGAACGCCCTGGCCCGCAGCGAATTCGACCGTCTGTCGTCGGAAGAGCGCGCCGCCCAGGCCAATGTCTCGGCGGCCCAGGCGGCCTTCCAGACCGCTCGCCTGAACCTGGAATGGACCAAGGTGACCTCGCCGATCGACGGCCGGATCTCCAAGGCCATCATCACCCGCGGCAACCTGGTCACCCAGACCAGCTTGCTTACGACCGTGGTGTCCGACACGCCGATCTACGCCGAGTTCAACGCCGACGAGCAGACCTTCCTGAAGTACGCCGCGGCCGAACGCGGCAAGGAAAGCCCGGTCTATATGGGCCTGATGACCGAGGACGGTTATCCGCACGTCGGCAAGCTGGCCTTCATCGACAACGCCCTGGACGCCAAGAGCGGCACGATCAACGGCCGGGCGATCTTCGCCAACGCCGATGGTCATTTCACGCCGGGCCTGTTCGCCCGCATCCGTCTGGTCAGCGCCCAGAGCCAGGACGTTGCTTTGGCGCCTGACCGCGCCGTCGCGACCGACCTGGGCAAGCGCTACGTCATCGTCGTGAACGGGAACAACAAGGCCGAGTACCGTCCGGTCGAGATCGGCCCGCTGGCCGGCAACCTGCGCATCATCCGTTCGGGCCTGAAGCCCGGCGACCGGGTGATCGTCGGCGGCCTGCAGAAGGTCAAGCCGGGCGACACCGTCGCCCCGATCAAGGTCAAGACCGACTTGGCCGACCTCACGCAGCTGGAGGCCGGTGGCCGACAGATCGCCGAGGTCGGACGCGGGGCCGGTCAGAACTGATCCGAACTTGAAGCGTAACGCCCGGCTCGCCTGTCTGAGCCGGGCGCCTTTTTCGAGGGCTCTTCGCGGTTTCCCGTCGCTCGCCGGATGGCGGGGAGAGACCGCGCGCGCCCGACGCGTACCCGTATCCGCTCCTCCCCGGAACGACAGCCATGTCCTTTTCAAAGTTCTTCGTGAACCGACCGCGTTTCGCGGCCGTGCTCTCCATCATCATCTTCCTCGCCGGCCTGGTGTCCCTGCCCCAGTTGCCGATCAGCGAATATCCGGAAGTGGTGCCGCCGACCGTGGTCGTGCGCGCCGCCTATCCGGGCGCCAACCCCTCCGTCATCGGCCAGACGGTCGCCGCCCCGCTGGAGCAGCAGATCAACGGCGTCGAGGGCATGATCTACCAGTCGTCCCAGTCGGCGGCGGACGGGGCCATGGTCCTGACCGTCACCTTCGCCCTGGGCACCGACCTGGATAAGGCCCAGGTGCAGGTCCAGAACCGCGTCGCCCAGGCCCTGCCCAAGCTTCCCCAGGAAGTGCAGCGCATCGGTGTGACGACCGACAAGGCCTCGCCCGACCTGTCGCTGGTCGTGCACATGATCTCGCCGAACAACCGCTACGACATGCTGTACCTCAGCAACTACGCGCAGCTGAACGTGCGGGACCGCCTGAAGCGGATCAACGGCGTCGGCGACGTGCAGATCTTCGGCGCGGGCGCCTATTCGATGCGCGTGTGGCTGGATCCTGAGAAGCTGGCCGCCCTGTCGATGACCGCCGGCGACGTCGTGGCCGCGCTGCGCGAGCAGAACGTTCAGGTCGCCGCGGGCCAGCTGGGCGCGCCGCCCAACGCCGGCTCCGGCGCCGACTTCCAGCTTTCGGTCAACGCGCCCGGTCGTCTGACCGGCGAAGACCAGTTCCGCCAGGTCATCGTCCGCTCGGGCGCCGACGGCCAGATCACCCGTCTGGGCGACGTGGCCCGCGTGGAGCTGGGCGCCAACAACTATGCCCTGCGCAGCCTGCTCGACAACAAGTCGGCCGTCGCCATGCCGATCTTCCAGCGCCCCGGCTCCAACGCCCTGCAGATGGCGGCCGAGGTCAAGAAGACCATGAAGGAGCTCAAGAAGGAGTTCCCCGAAGGCGTCGACTACGAGATCATCTACGACACCACGGCCTTCGTGCAGGAAAGCATCGACTCGGTGATCCACACCCTGATCGAAGCCATCATCCTGGTCGTCATCGTGGTGGTGGTCTTCCTGCAAGGCTGGCGCGCCTCGGTGATCCCGCTGATCGCCGTGCCCGTCAGCTTGATCGGCACCTTCGCCATCATGCTGCTGATGGGCTTTGGCCTGAACGCCCTGACCCTGTTCGGCCTCGTGTTGGCCATCGGCATCGTCGTCGACGACGCCATCGTGGTGGTCGAGAACGTCGAGCGGAACATCTCGCTAGGGCTCGCCCCACCTGACGCCACCCGCAAGGCGATGGGCGAGGTGACGGGACCGATCATCTCCACGGCCCTGGTGCTGTGCGCGGTGTTCATCCCCACCGCCTTCATCAGCGGCCTGTCGGGCCAGTTCTACCGTCAGTTCGCCCTGACCATCGCCATCTCGACGGTGATCTCGGCGATCAACTCCCTGACCCTGTCGCCGGCCCTGGCCGCCGTCCTGCTGCGCAGCCACGACGCGCCGAAGGACCGCTTCCAGAAGCTGATCGACGCGTCGCTGAGCTGGCTGTTCAACCCGTTCAACCGCTTCTTCGCCAAGGCTTCCAACGGCTATGTCGGCGGCGTGGCCAAGACTTTGGGTCGCTCCACGGCGGGCCTAGTGGTCTACGGGATCCTGCTGGCCCTGACGATCTTCGCCTTCGCCAAGACCCCGACCGGCTTCGTGCCGCAGCAGGACAAGGCCTATGTGGTCGCCGTCGTGCAGCTGCCCGACGCCGCCTCGCTGGACCGCACCGAAGCGGTGATCCGCCAGATGGGCGACATCGCCAAGACCGTGCCCGGCGTGAAGCACTCGGTGGCCTTCCCCGGCCTGTCGGTGAACGGCCTGATCAATAGCCCCAACTCCGGCGCGGTGTTCTATCCGCTGGACGACTTCAAGAACCGTCGGGACAAGGACAAGCAGGCCGCCGCCATCGTGGCCACGCTGAACCAGAAGTTCGGCGCCATCCCCGACGCCCAGATCGCCGTCTTCCCGCCCCCGTCCGTCCAGGGCCTGGGCACCATCGGCGGCTTCCGGATGCAGATCGTCGACAAGGCCGGCCTTGGCCCCGACGAGCTGAACAAGGCCACGCAGAACCTGATGGACAAGGCCCGCAAGGACCCGGCCCTGACGGGGATCTTCTCCAGCTACCAAGTGAGCGTGCCGAAGATCCAGGCCGACATCGACCGCGAGAAGGCCCGGGCCCAGGGCGTGTCCCTGACCGACCTGTTCGAGACGATGCAGATCTATCTGGGCTCGCTGTACGTCAACGACTTCAACCGCTTCGGGCGGACCTACGAAGTCAACGTGCAGGCCGACCAGAAATTCCGCCTGCAACCCGAGCAGATGCTGCGCCTTCAAACGCGTAATGGCTCGGGCCAGATGATCCCGCTGGGCGCCTTCGTGAACTTCCACGAGACGACCGGTCCCGACCGCGAGAGCCACTACAACGGCATGCTGACCGCCGAGATCAACGGCGGCCCGTCGCCGGGCTACTCGACCGGCCAGGCCCAGAAGGCCCTGGAAGACCTCGCCAAGAAGGAGCTGCCCAACGGCATGGGCTTCGAGTGGACCGAGCTGACCTACCAGCAGATCCTGGCGGGCAACACGGCGATCTTCATCTTCCCGCTGTGCGTGCTGCTGGCCTTCCTGGTGCTGGTCGCCCAGTACGAAAGCTGGAGCCTGCCGCTGGTCGTCATCCTGATCGTGCCG
>OUNM011049684.1_pt1 | contig 21052 bp, 29 predicted proteins | sample 1769961 | NCBI WGS metagenome assembly OUNM01 (sample SAMEA3914820, study PRJEB12502) | metagenome | biome: forest; material: soil | place: USA | collected 2012-03-12 | depth 0.3 m
GCGAGCATTGCCTTCCCTATGAGCCGACCGCGCTAGCTGCCCCCGCAAGGGATCCCGCTGCCCGATTGATTCCAGTCGCTCTTGGACTTGGTTGCTTTGCTGCTTTTGCTTTTTCACCTTCATTCAACCACATTCCTTTGCCGTTTAACGGTACCTTTCAGGGGCTTGCTGCTGCCCCGGTATTTTCCCATCGACCCAACATCATGGGGATCTGCTCCTCCTGCCTCGGCAATCGCCGCCGGGATGAATATGACGAGGTGCGTCGGCTTGGTTGTCGCTCGTTGCTGCTCCTCAACGAACTTGAAGCTGACCGTTTGCTCCCCATCCTCTCCAGGACGACGAGGCCCAACATCTCTTCGACGACCCCAACAGCCTGCACTATGGCAGCTTCGATCAACAGCACATGATGGGCCAGGAAGACCCACAGGAGGTTCAAAGAGAGATTGAGGCTCTGCAGAGGGTCGTGGCACGCACCTCCGAGTACGTCCACCCCTCCCCCTTCGTCGACAATCCCCGCTCCCGGCTCCATGGCGACGGGACCACGTTCTGCAGGGCTGACCAAGATACACAGCGCCATGGTCGACATCTACGAAATCGTGCCACAAGACAAGACCGCCCAGCCACCCGCCGGCCCCTACATCTACGCCGGCCAGGACGCCACGACGGTTCGCTACCAGACCCTGCTCTCCAAGCTGGCCTCGCACGACGACCTTGCCTCGGTGGCGCGCGTTGACTGGGGCTCCCCGGACGATGACACCATTGAGATGCAGCAGGGTGCCGTGCCGATCAAAGTCGACGACGACGACACCCTCGTTGGCAACTTTGCTGATGCTGCCGCTGCCATGCGCTGAGACACTCCCTCGTCAGCAGGATGCAGGATGCAGACGGGTCACACCGGCTCACCCAGCATCATCTGATGGACTCGTGGCCTGCTGACCCATGCCAGCTGACGCCCGTTCCATTCCCTCGGGTCCGTCGCTGCTACCCCGATCCTCCCCCCCGCCCCTTGCACGCCCGCCGTCACTGGGGTTCGGCAGGAGTGCGGCGAGGGGTAGCGTGGCAGCGTGGGCCCGGCCCGCCCCAGAACCTTGATACCCACGGAGACGGCACTCCGTCTCCTATTCTTGTCTTTTCCGACGCCGTGCTAAGGCATGGCACAGCCGCCTGTCGCGCTGGTGGTGGGGGGCCAGCGGATCAAGAGGGATGCGCCGTGCAGCAATCTGTACTGTACCAGCTGTATCACCCAATTCAATCAAGAAGCTCCATTTTGTTTGTGACTGACTCCTTTCCAACCTCGGCCTGGCCAATCACGGCCTGTCATGTTGAGCCGTCGTGCTCGGCACACTAAAGGGAGGATGCGGCAGGTCACACGCCCACATATCACCAGCCACGTGCACAAAGGGTCGTGATGCCTCATCACAGTGGGGACTCGACTATGAAAAGGAGCTCTGTCCCGCCGCCATGACGCTTCGAGGACCCATCGGCCTCCAGCACCACCACTTACATCGGCGTGGCGAAGAATACCGTCCTGTCCCTTGCCCCCCGGCCTCGTTTTGCGCGCCCATCCCACGTCTCGCGGCATCCGAGCAAACTCTGTTGATCACCACACCACTTTGCTTCGACGCGACTGGACCACCTTGCTGCGAATGGGCCACTCTGCTTGGGCACGACTGGTCTGGACGTAGCCGGCCAAAAGCGGGAGTCTGTGCGTGGCTCATCCCCCAGGTCGGCCCATTAAAGCGGCCTGCAGCTCGCAGATGGCTATCGGACAGGAACGGAGGGTTACCACGAATCGAAAGGGTGGACGAGGGACCCGGTTTGGGGGGGCAGGGACCAGCGCGTCCTCCAGAACCGGCAAGATACCCGCCAGCCGACGGCAGCACGCACAACGCCGCCAAGAAGTCACGTCACTCAGCTCCGCTCTCAGCAGCCACCAGGAAGCCCCTGGACTACGAGCATAACGGAGGGCGCGACTGCTACCCGCCCCTGCCGGGTCCCTCCCCTGTCCGACACCCCCCCGCTGGCGCTTCTTCAGCCTTCCAGCCTGGCGCCCCCGTGTTTTTGTGGCACCCACATCGACCTTGGTCAAGAGGACGTGGGAGCTGCCCAACCAAGCAAATCACAGGATCTATCGGCACTCTGTTTCTGCCCAAACTGGTTCCGCAGTGTGGTGGTCACTGGCAGACTCGCGTCAGAGCGGTCCTGGGGTGGTCTGCAAGGCAGGAGGGACGGCGGCGAACAGAGAGACAGAATCTTCTGGATCTCCCTTCCCCTCTCCGGAACCGAGCAAACGCGCTCATTTTCGTCTCGTCCACTCCTGGTCCAGCATTTTCGGGTAAGACACGACGCTGACCACGCTGCATGGCATCGACTGCCTTCCATTCGTCCAGACAGGCCGTTCTTAATGCCATGCTCGTCTCTTCGGCTACAGGCACCACGGGGGCTCCCAGATAAGCAAACCCAAGGAGTCCGCCGTCGGCTCCCTCAATACCCAAAAAGAGAACATCCAGCTGCAGCGCCATGCGGTGTTTCCTGCTCGTTCCACATCCACACCACCCCGCCTATCCATCCTGTCCCTGGACCCGACGGCGGAAGATGAAGACCAGTGGGATCGCTCCCCGGTCTGCACTGCAGGACGAGATTTCAGACGAGGACAGAACGCCCGCCTTTCTGCACCCACAATGATGCCAGTGTCTTACCGAGATTGAGAACTTCGATGGTTCTTATTGGAGACTGGAAGCCGAGTGAAGAGGGACATGGCGGTGGTCCAGAGTCGGCCATCTCGGGTCCCTCCCTCTCGCCTTCAGGCCCTTCTCGCATGGGCATCTGCAGGAAGGGCACGATTGCAAGGCAGCGCAGCTGGCGACAAACGCCTGAAGAGGGAAATGATTTTTGGTGGTAGCTTCCTTGACTTGAAAATGAAATCATCTTTTCCTAGCCTTTCCATCAGAATCCCCATTGCTGAGGAAAAGTCCTGTGTCCCTTTGCCCATTCTTCGATTTCCCAGATCACAATAATACCCATCATTAAAGATCCAACTCCCAAGCCACAAGCAAACCCGCATGCCTAGAGGATGCAGAAAAACAAAAGAATGCTAGAAAATCGAGGTGGCCTCCCCTTGCCCCGTCCACCAATGCAAAAATAGGGTGGTTTCCCGACATGCAGTGCCCCCGGTCATCTCTCCGGTCTCTCTCCCCTCCTTTTCGAGTGACTCGAGGAACGAGACCTCTAATACATGCTGAAACGGGAACCGAGCAGCATAGTCGGAGTCATCCCGTCCCCCGTCTGATCCACACCATACCCTCTGCCCCCTCCCCGCGACCACTCATCCTCGCGGAAGCAGCCGGTTCGGCCCCGGAAGAGGTCATGACACAACCCCTCCGCACCGCCTTGCGGCAGTCATCCGGGAAGGGGGGGAGGGGAGAGGGGTGGTGTGAGGCTGGGCTTACCAGTCTCGCCTGCAGCCCACCCTCCATCAGACAGCTCTCCATTTTTTCATCCTCATGCTTTGAAGGTGGTAAAACCCAAAGGTAAAAAGGAAAGAAAAAGAAAGAGAAAAGAAGAAAAGAAGAAAAGGGGGGCGTGACGAGAGAGAGGAAAAGAACAAGCGGACTCCAAATGAACGAACAGACCCGGCCAACCGGCAAAGGCAAAGAAAAACAAACCCCCAACCCCCTCAATAACTACAAGCATGCTTCCTCACCTCATGCTCCCGCCAAATGTCCTCAATCTGCCCCTGCAGCGCGCCAATCTCGAGCTGCGTCTTCTCGATGGTGGCGCGCCGGTTGCCCTCGCAGGTCCAGCGCTTGACGTCGTCGACCATCTTGTGCACGCGCCGCTGCTTCTTGTGCATCGACTCGCAGTGCTTGCACTCGTCGGCCTCGAGGTACGTGTTGTAGATGAGCTTGAGCCCGCACGTCTCCCCCGTGCGGTACTCCTTGTGGCACTGCTCGCGGAAGTTGCCCCAGCGCCAGTAGCCGCAGCGCCAGAGCTGGTGGTCGAAGTAGCACATTTTGAGTGGTTGTGTTTCCTTCTTCTTCTTCTTCCTCTTTCTCTTTTTTTTTTTCTTTTTCCTGGCCTGCTTCTTTTCCTTTTGTGGCACTCGCGCTTCGGCTTCGTTTGTCGTCGTCACCGCGCTCCGGAGTGAGAATCAGTGCTGCGGAAAGTTGTTGGTGACCTCTCTAGCTTGCTCAGGGGTCGTCGATGTTGAGGCTGCGGGCCTGAGGGGGGCTCGTGGCTGGCTTCCGAGTCCGTCCTCTGTCTTTCTCTTTTCTTCTATTTTTTTCTTCTTCTTTTCGTTTTCCCCCCACCCCTTCGTCCTGCCCGCCTAACCCGTTCGAGTGAGTCGCAGATGCAAACGCCGCCGACGAAAATGCCGGCTTTCGTGTCGTGTCGTGCGTGTCGTGAACTCCGTCCGTAGCTAGCCGAGTCGGAGCTGGGGCGGCATTCGAGGTCAGTCAACTCGTTCCTTGACCCTTTTCGTCCTCCTGCCTGACAAAGGGATACCTCCGGTGGGGCATCCGATTACTGTGACCGTCGAGAAAACCCGTGACTCACCCTTGACGAGAGTGGTTGGCGATGGAAAGGCAAAAGGTCGACACTGGCGCTCCAGAGACGCGGTTTGAATCTAGGGGTCTTGGCCTCGTGAAGACAGAAATAGGTACTATGTGCGTTCCCTGTGTCGTCGATACCGAATGGTGTCGTGTGGCCAGTGTGGCTGTCTCTGGAGAGCAAGTCGTGATATCTTGTGGTTGAGTATGCTTGAGTTGTGGTGGAGCTCTTCCTGATCCGGCCACAAAGGGTCCGGAGAGCTCTTATATACTGAGAATGTGCTGCCGTTTTCCTTCAACTCCAGGGGTGAAGTGTCGACATCTGGCATGAGCCCCATGTACCAGGCGGTGTCGGTAGAAGAAACAGAGACACGCGAGGTGAGGCACCGTTCCGCACATCCAGACCGGTACCTTTTTTTCCTGCCCCCTGGTCACTCCGGGGATGAGGTATATCCTCCCCACCCCCTGGCCACCCGTCGTCAACCACGCTCGAGATCACACGTTGAGCAGAGGGCGTGCCTGCCCGTCCATGGAAAACATGCGCGATGCCACCCCTTGGCCGGCAAATTCGACCGTTTTCCTGGCCCGCGCCCAGGTGCCCTGTGGGAGGGCAGCCTTCATAGGAGCCACGTCGTCGAGAGGGCAGGGCTCATTTACCAGGGGTTGAGCACACACATACGCAGGTTCCCCACCAGCCGCGCCATGAATTAGACCTACCTAGGTACATACCCACGAGTAGATACGTACCCTCTTTGCATACTTAGTACATGCATGGCTTGGGACAGGGCTGGCTTAGTGTGTACCTTGTGTGACCAAACCAGGAACCCATCAACACCGAAGGTAGGAGAGGACGGGAGGCGAACTTGTATTTGCGTTGTGCGCTTGACTTATTCTGGACCGTGTGTCATTCGTCCGGGGCTTGGGCGTGAACGGTAGCCGTGGGAGGGGGGCGAACCTTGCTGTTGTTTGCCTCGCTCGTTTTCAACAACTACTTTCCCCCCCCTCGCAAACCCCTTCCGCGCGGCACTTCCTGCAGAGCAGGCAGGCACACCGCGTCCGGCCCCCGGTCGCTGGTCCGTCTTGTCGCGACCTGTGGGCTGCACGGGAAACCAGAGCCCAATGGGAGACAAGGAACCTTGCATTGTATACGCTGATATGGTTTCTTCCCGTTGACTACCCCACCCTCTACTGCAAGAGACGTTTGGTCTGGTGGATCATGGAGAGGATCTACCCGTCCAAGCCCTGGGGCGAAGGGGAGGGGTTGCCCGGCCCCGGCCAGGCCTCATCCGCTCCGGCCCACATGGCAGCATCTGTAAACGGGCCACCAGGCCGCGGCCTGGGCCGGAGAGGGGCGAGGGGCGTGAAGTTCCCTTGGGGGACACGACGAGCGGCCGCCACCAAACATCAAAACTTGAAAGGGTTCTTTTAGCCTCGTGCAAGTGCATGTCGGGCCGGAGGCGAAGAGGAGGGGGCGTGGCCGCATGCTCTCGTTACTTGCCGGATTGGGTGTAAATCAAATCGTCTCTTGGCATTATCGGGTTTGACGGCCGTGTGCGGTCTCCATGCCCCGAATCCAAGAGATTTGCTTGCCGGTGAGCCGTCTACAGAAATGCGGGCGACAGTTGCCGCGGAGCAATCTGGTTCTAGTGTCAAGCGAGAAAGTTCATGCCACGGCTGCATGAAACTGGCGATGGTGTTCATCAAGACGCTGGTGCAAGTGTTTGTCATTCTGAGCGTGCATGTTCGGCTCTTTCCCTCCCCGGCCCGACTTTGATTGGATTCCCATTTTCTTTGGCAGAACGGATCGGCGAGGGCAGGCCACTCGGAAAGCAACCCTGAATTGAAGTGGTGGTGGAGGTGGCTGGGTGCAGTTGCGCCCGCATGCCGGTTCGGTCATTGTACAGTACTCCCTCGTGTCAAGATGCCTGCCCGCCCGCCGCTTACCACGGCCGGCCGTTGCTGAGCTCGCACATTTTGAGAGGCGTTGATGACAAAATGAAACCGAGTGGAGAGGGGCTGCAGTGGCGAGCTGTCGGTTAACCTGGGCACCGATTGGGGACGGGTTGCTGTCCCCGTGCCTCGACGAACACGTTGGGTCGTCGCTCAAACGTCAACTCCGCAAGCTCGCCGGCTGAGGTAACCCCCACGATCTGTCAGGTCTCCAGCGCCTGACGGACGAATTGGCCCGCTGGGCGGCCCTAAGGCAGAGTTCAGGTGCGACCATGCTCCGCTTCCACGCCCGGCGTGGCCAGCCAGCAGCCGTTGAGCAAGGCCTGCTCGCAGGAGCTTGCTCTCACATGAACTATTTTTCCATTTGTGAGGGCAGCAACCCCGCCCACACAACCGCAGGCTCGCCATGTGGTTCGGCGAGTGTAGCCAGAGGGGCCCCAGAGAATCTCCACAACGACCCGCTCGCCTCGACGGCGGGTGGTTAGTGAGCGGGATATGTGACGTGGCGGCTCCTGAATAGCCAGCCTCGGTCGCAAGTCGATTTGCGAGTTCTCACACCCCCGGGTGGCTCCTTGGCAGACGTGGTTGCATAATGTGCCTGGCTCTGACCGAATCGGGTGGCTGAAAGTCTTGTCTCGGTGACTTCTGGAACGCCGTAAAACCTTCCATGCGTGCAGGGGAGCCTGCTCGCAGCGATCGTCAAGGATACATCGGACCAGGCTGACCAGATCGTCGACCGTCTGCGGGAAGTAAAGGGAAACATTGCAAGAAACACGCCTGGCCAGCTGGCGGGCGAAGAGGCGGCCGTCGGCTCGGCAACACCCCCTGCACAAGGACTAGCTGGCAAGGTAAGGCAGGCCGGACTCGTTAAGACGCCCGATGAAGAGCAAGGTGTAGATCGGGTTCTTGCGTGTGGCTGGGGTGGGTTGCAGCGAGCGAGGCCAGACATGGGGGTGTGACTGTGCAAGGCAAACCACGCAACGGCATTCTGCCAGAGAATCGGCCCTGCCTTCAGGCTGTTGATGTTGCCCGTGGCTTGAACAGATCGGTAAGGGATGTTGATGGTTAGGCTCTTGTGGAATGGCCAGCTCAGCTGGTCGGTCCACCATGGGGGCGGTGACTTACACCTCACCTTGCTTCCTGTGGGGTGACAGAAGCAAGGCGATCACAGGCAGCTGCCTGATGGAAAGGCTGCTTCGCTGGCAGACCGTGCAAGCTAATATCCGGCTCAGGTTCCGGGCATGCCGGCCTTTTGCGCCTCCCTGCCATGGAAACTCGGGCTTGAGCTTGGAGACCGGGGGCCCATGAGACGGCCATGGCATGGGGGTCCTGATTGTACCGTCAAGGGCATCACTTTGCTGGCAAGAATCCAGTCGTTGCGGCCTGAACTAGACTGAAACGCACTGGCCTACGCGGCTACCGGAGAATATGCCGAAGTGGGTGCCGAAAACGTGAGTGAGTGACGGAGGGTGGGCTGTCCATCTCCCCATCAAGAGGTGGACGTGCTGCGCCCCAGCTAGCGGGCCCCAGGGCCGACACGGGTTTGAAATCTGAAAAGGGAAAGAAACGACAAGGACCGCGGTGAATCAATGTGGTTGTGCGGCCATTGAGGCGGCCAGGTGGGGGGAGGGGGGTGTTCGAGGCCGGGGGAAGCAGGCGAGGCAGGGGTGATGTAAACACGGCCGTCAGGGCGGCCAGGTGTTGTTGTGAGAGGCCTGGGCGCACAGCCACCCATGTCCCGATCTCCGAGGGGGAAAGAGGACAACTTGTTGATGCCTATTTTCGCTTTACGACCAGGAGGTTGATTGTCCCAGAAGCGGGAGCGGCCCGTCCCCTTCGGCAGGGCGATGGCTCGATGGCTGCTCGTTTCGTTCACTCCTCTTGTTGCAATCTCCAGCGATTGTTTCATCGGCCAGGCCGGCCGGGCAATAGCCGCCAGCAGCGTGTTGCCATCCTGCCCGGAAAGCAGAAAGTGGCACCGTTATGGAAGACGACCTAGCTCTGTGGCAGTTTTGTCGTCTCTCGGTGCTGTCTGGGACTCTGGGTAATCACGTGCGGTGAAGACAGTGCAAGTTGATATGTCCCTGCAAGGCAGAAGAAGTGCGGGTGAACACAGCGTGGCGAGCCTGCGTGGAAAGCCGTGCCGGCAGAATGTTTTGGGCCAGGTTTTGCCGGGTAATGGCGGTGCTGTTGGGTATCAAAACCCCGAAATTGCTGATGTGTCGCCGTCTTGGAGTTGCAGTTCTCGCCCGCGCGCTGAGCATGACGTCGAGACCGAAGGACAGGGGAGGAATTTAGCTCGAGCCGGCGGGCTGAAGCGATCGACTCAGAGCCCAGAAACAGGGATGTAACAGGGCTCTTGCGGGAAGGCGGGTGTTCGTTTGGGGAACAGCCTCAGGGGGGCGTCCTGGACGTCGCCATTGGCTGGCCCAAACTTGGGGAGGGCGGGCCACATGAACGGCGACCGCACCCCATGCCGAAACTCGACAACAGGCGTCAATAGATCTCGACCATCGGCGCTCAACCGACAGTTGTCCGTCTCGTCACCGTAGCCCTCCCGTTCACGTTGCGAGGCGGCTTTGTGATAGTGCAGGAACCCCTGCAGGAACCCTTCCAGACCCTTAGCTCGGCTGCCTGCTTTGAAGCACCAGCGGACGACTGCATCAAGAAATGAGTCGAGAATTTGTCGTTTCGGGATCGTATCCGGCCGCCCCGTTGCAGCAGCGACCCATTGTGTGCCTTCGTTTCAGATGTTCGAGCTAGCTGCGGTTGTGGCAAGACAAAGTGAAGGCCACATGGCACGCTGCCGGCTTTGCCAGCAATGGTCTGTGTCAGGCATCTTGGCAGCGCGGCCGTGGCGGACTTGGAGCTGACGCGGACCTGGCAATTCCGGTCGAGTCAGATGGGCGCTGAATGTGGGAACGGACGCTCAGGCCGGGGTGCTTCTCGGGGTTCGGGCGGGCAGCGCTGGATGCGACAAGGACGTCTTGATGCCGTGGCTGCAGCGATGGAGGCCAGCCCCCGCTGATCAGAAGGCAGGCCGGCGGGGACTTGCTTGAGGACGGCGACGCAACGGTAGCTTTGGGCATCAAGTCGTCGAGGCAGCGATGGTTGGCACCTCCCGGCAACGCTGAAGATTGTGAGAATCTCGAGAACACCTCAACTCAGGGTGACGGTCTGAGCCGGCGTCGGCATTGATTAGCTGCAGACGCAGGTGACAGGTCATATTGGATCGACCCAGCAGAACAGCACCCGCAGGAGAAGCGCATGCTCGGGCTCACCAGCGGCCGAACTGCGCTGCGAGCCTGCGACAGCGCGTGGGTCGTGGGCGCGAGCCCGCTGTCAAGCGCTGGGCCCCTGGCTCCCCAGCGCAACTCACCGGGGCACTCTCCAGGGGCTGGATGCACGCCAGCGAGGGCTGCAGGTGATGCGATTTCCCCTTCCGACGATGCAGGATCCGCGAGAAGCGTCCGGCTCTGATTCGTGGGATCCGGGAGTGGAGGATGGTGAGCAGGGAACCCTTCCGAGTTGCTCATGAGAAAAGTGGTGAAGTTGGAGGGCTTGTGGCATTTTTCGTTCCTTTTCTTTTCTTTCGATCTTTTTCGTCTTCTTTCTGTTTGTGAAGGCGGAGATGCGAGTCAAGGTCATCCCGCGCTTCAAGGTCCCCGGGCAGCCGGGCCCCCAGGCACCAGTCGGGATCAGATGAACCCCGCTCAGCCTTCAAGGTCAACTCGGCGCCTTCTGCCTCTCGCCCTGACGCGGTTGCTGGGGCGCCCCGCCTTCTGTTTCGGGCGGATCCACCGGTGGACAGTGTAAGTTGATGGATGCGGGTTTGGTACTCTCATACTGTGCTGCTGCGGGCAGAATCCGGTCGACGGCGATCCCTCGCGGCTCCAAGAATCGCCGAGGGAGGGTGTCTTGCGGCCTGCATGGACAAAAAAAGCCGGGCAATGATTCCATTTCCGGTGTAGTTCTGATGATGTGTTCAATATCCTGTCTTCTCCCACGCACGAGACGAGGCGAAAGCAGGGCGCGGGGGCCGGGCGGGAGTCGTCACGAAGCGGGTCGTCGCACGGTCCCGGTCCCGAAGCAACCCTAAAGAAGCAAGGGGCGTCGCGACAGGGCTGATGCCGTGCCTGCCGGATCCCAGTCAGGTGCTCGTGTCTCACACTTGCTGCCCCTTGCGTAACGTCACGTTCATGCTCTCCATCGTGCTTGCCAGTTGCCAGCGTCGTCCTGCTGGGCTGCTGCCTGCTGTGCGCGCAGCCTGTGTACGTCAGGTGCCTGCCGGGCCGACGAATCTTGAACCACGCCGCGTCTTGGACGTCTTGGACGTCTTGGAATGAGTCTCTTTAAGAGAACAACACCCAAACACCCCCTCGGCCTCGTGGATTGACAGACAGCTTGGGCATCGCCAGAACGAGCAAGCATTGGCGCTGGTCACACTCACTCGGAACGCGGGCGCGGGTACGAGCGCGAAAGTGAACGCGAACTCTTGACTCGCACTGTGATTTCGCGTCGCGGCACATGCACCCCCAGCCTCTCGACAACACACACGGGCAGTCACCACCCGCTTGATCTGACGGCCCCTCAACTCCGGCTCGCAAGGCTTTCCATGTTGTTTCTCCCAAAGTACCCATCCGATCCGGCCTCGTCTCGACGCCCAACCACCACCTTGCTGAGTTTTCATTGTGCGGCCAAATCGGCGGCCACCCCTCCCAGGCCTGCCCTGGCCTTCCTTGTTCCCGACCTTGCTTGATGCGATTCGGTTTAGCCGCGCGCCGCAACCCTCGGGGAACCCTACACGCTGTACGCGCCTTGTCGGCATAGCACGGCGACACACCCGATCACCGAGGCCGCCTGCCGTGATTGGCACCCCTCGCCTTGCGGGTGTTGCTGGCCTGGCAGGCGTAACGTTATCAGGGAAACGGCACTAGCCGGGCGTATGTGACGCGCCTTGCAGCAACCTAATCGCTGCCTGGTGTGCTTTCGCGTGGCTATCTCGCCTTCGCTCATCTCATCCTGCGGTGCTGGGCGGCGCAGGCTGGTGGGCGATAGAACACCTGGCACGGCTCGAAAGAAGCTACAGACGCAAGGAACTGTTATTCTCACACCGGGCAGCGCGTGCCGTTGCCACATCACCGAGCCACGAGGCATCTGAGAAGCAGGTGGCCATTTTGAGAAGCATGGCAGCGCCCCAAGACCAGGCCCGGTCGCCCATGGCGTCATCACCCATGCGCGCCGGGCAAACCGAGAGCCAGCGAGCTCTCGGGGGCTGCGAAGTGGACGATGGAATCGCGGATCTGGACCCGGCCGTTACTGTCCAGCTTATCGCCAAGACTGGCACCCTCTCGATCTCGGGTCTGGGGAACGAAGCCGACGAGTTAACAGGCCCGGGGGACAGGAATACACCTCCGAGCGCCGCCACTGTGGAAACACATGCCCAACCACACGCGGCCACGATGGATGACCGGCGAGAGGATGCTTCGGGAACATACTCAGCGGTAAACACTGACGTGTTGTCCGCCTCTCGCTCCTGGACCACCGAGACCATCTCCAGAACGGGCACCCAAGCCGATGAGGCGGACGAGGCCGATGTGAGCGTCGCTGTAGCCGGATGTAACCCTCCAAGACGGCTGTCCGACCTTCCAAACGAACTGCTCTTGCACATCCTGGGATACCTCGAAGTCTGTGATCTGCTGGCAATCTCCAGGGTACGTCAGTCCCTTCCTCTTGCTTCATTTTGTAGAGTCCACCAGTGGAAGGCCACCACGGCACTCCAACCCCTGAAACCCCAAAGCACTTCCCAACACTGCTCCCTGACCTGCTCCGAGCGCAAACCGTTGCCCCTGACCAAACCTCTCCATCCAACCCTCCAATCCAACTAACCGCCGTGACAAAACCAGGCCTCCCACCACCTCCGCACCCTCTCCCTCCACCCCTACCTCCACAACTCCCGCCTCCGGCGCACCCGCACCCTCCTCCCTCCCCTTCTAACCTCCCCCTCCCGGCCATCCCGCACCGATTTAATCCGCCGCTCCATCTTCCTCACCCAAACGGCCTTCGCCTCGCGCCGCCTCGCGCGCTCCCTCGCCTCCATCCGCCTCTCGCGCCGCCTCGCCTCGCGCCCCTCGGCCGAGACCCTCGTTGAGCGCGCCGTGCTGCCCGCCGAGTGCCTGCCCGCCGCGGCGGGCGGCGTCGCGCCCGCGCTGGTGGCGCGGAAGAGGGCCGTCGAGAGGGAGAGGGTGAAGGATGGCTTGCGTGGTTGGGTGGGGAGTGTTTGGAGGGGACGGGTGAGGGAGCGGGAGGAGGGGGTTAGGGTGTGGGAGGAGCGGGTGGGCGTTGGGAGGGTGTGGCGGTTGAGGAGATTTTGGGAAGGGGTTGGAAGGGGACAGGGGTGAATGTTTGTTTCTTGTCTTGGTTGAGCTGTCTCGCTTTTTTGTTTGGGCTGGCTTTCGGATACGGTTCAAGGTAGGAACAGTGGGTTGGTTGGGCTTGGATTGGACTGAGGTGGACTGTTTATGCCTGTTAGGATGGCTGGAGTTTGTCGTTGGTCGTCTTGCAGGGAGGGTCGCTTGTTGGATTTGGGGCATTTGTTTTGTTGCTATGTATAATGTATCGGAATGGGTCAATGAGGAACATGGATGGAAGCGCCTGGGATGTAATGACAATGACAGCGCCTGGCCGGCGGCATCGATCGATTAAAAGCGCGTAACGCTAGCTAGTATACACGAATGAAGTACAGTACATGCTGCCGTCCTCACGGAAGACACCCTCAAAACGGACGCCCCTACGTGCGAAACCTGAAACCGTCCCAGTCATCTTCCTCGTCGTCCTCGTCGTCCTCGTCTTCTTGATCTGCCGAGTTCTCCTTGCCTAACACAGCGGCCTCTTTCCCAACCGCCTCTGTTGTTACCGCCACTGGCGCGGCGCTGGTGCCGTTATTCCCCCCTTGCACACGCAGCGCCTCCCGCCTCTCCCTTAGCCGCCTCGCCCGTGCCTCTAGCTCCTCCATCACCTCAAACTCGGTCTCCAGCGCCCGGGTCGCGTCCTCTTTCTCGTCTTCAATCTGGATATCCACCAGTGCGCGCCGCTTCTCCTGTTCTTCTTCCTGCGACTTGGCCGCCACCTCGGCGGCGCTCATTACCGGCGCCGAGATGACAGCGTCGCTGTCCAAGAGGGCGGCTGCCGCCGCAGGCCTGCTGCTGCTCTGGTCTGCTGTGCCGTGGACGAGATCGGCCTCAAAGGCGGCCCACTCGTCTTCATCTATCGGCGCTGCTGCTGTGGACGTTGTCGCCAGGTTGGATGTTGGGTGTGTGCTGCCGGTTGCGGCCGCGAGAGCTGTGGCGGTCGCCTGGGCGGCGGCCTCGTCGGGTATCAACGGCGACCGGCCGATGGGTGCCGATTTGGGGGTCGTAGACATTGGTGTGCTGCCGGTCGCGCTGGGTGTTGCTGGACGCGACGGGATTTGCAGCTCGACGCCGGCGGTCGGGGTGCCCGAGGCGCGGCGGGCGAGAGGGGGCGTGATGGGCTTCCCTGATTTGGTGTCGTCTTTCTTTACTGGTGTTGTTGTCGTCGTGCCGTCCTCATCTGGCCTAGTACGCTTTCTGCGAGCGTCTTCGTCGTCATGGTCGGCCATGTCCTCGTCCGAGTCCCCCAGCTTCCGCTTGTGGGACGCGCCCTGATCCACGAACCCGGCGTAGCCATTGCCCGAGGATTTCGCCGAGGATTGGTGGAGAGCTTGGAGCCGTTGTCGATGGGCAGCACTTCGGAGGTGGCCGTCCCAGAGGGACTCGGTCTTGACGGCTTCGCTGCAGACGGTGCATACCAGCCTGCCAGCGTCCGAGTATGATGCGTGCGGATGATCGATGCGGCGGGCGGCGCGTTGCTGCCGCAGGAGAGCACGCACGTCGGCCATGGCGTCGGAGGGATTGGGATCGGATGGACGGGATGGGGTGGGCTGAAACGGACGGTGCAACGCTGGGGTTGGGTTGAAATCGAGGGAGAGCGAGGACGGCTGGTGGAGGCTCGCCGCTGCGGACAGAGTACTGCCCGTTCTTGGCAGATTGGGTCTTTGAGACAATGAATCAAGATGCTCTGTGTTGCCAATCGCTAAAGCAGCAAGTTCTGACAACGGTTTCGCATCTTGTTGTGGTGATTGGGCGAGGCGAGTCGAGGCGGTCGAAGGTGTCGAGTCGAGGTCATCCAATCCATGGATGCAGCCACAGGGAGCTCAGCTGCCCCACGTCAGTTGCATCGCGCCCGCCACAGCGCACCAAACAGGGGTGAGCTTCAGCCACGGCCGCAGAGGTGCCCAGCGCTTGGATCCATCCCACTCCAAGCCCCATTTCCGGTTTCGGTTGTGGCAGAAAGGCAGCATCCAGCATCATCGACTTTGCGCATTACCACCAAGCAACAAGCGCAACAATTACCAACGACAACAGCGGAAACCGGGCTGGTGCGTCTCGCACTGTCGGTGGACTTTAGGGACCCGGTTTTGGCTCCAGCGCAGCCCGACCAACGATGGCATCTCCCCCGGTTTTCCAAACCTGAGTCTCGACCGTTTCTCGCTACCAATTTCCATCTCAATCGACAACGACCATTGCAGCTCCCACAGCGCAAAACACCCCAACCGGTGACGCGCAATGGACAACCATGAAGACGATCCGACGAGAGTAACGGCCCTCTGGCCCGACCCGCCGCCATTCTGGCGCGACTTCACCACCGAAAATGTCGAGCGCTACGACACTCTCAAGGAAGACTTCGTCCATCAACAGGGCCTCAGCGGCGACCCGGATGCCGTCACGCGGATCCCAGGCCTGCCAGAAGAGCTGATCAACCTCCAGCCGCCCCCCGAGCCGGCCGAGGGGGAATGGAGGTTATTCAGCGAGCCTGAGACGGTTGGTGCCCACTCAGGAGTCAAGTCTAGGCTGTCCGCTTACCCCTCCCCCTCCCCACAGCTCACCGAAACCCTCCAAAGCCTCGAAAACGCCGGTATCAAGCGCCTGGGCCCCGCCTCCGAGATTGATCGGGACAGCAAGCACCTCGACCGCGGCTTCGAGCTAAAGAAGCTCGTCAAGTCACTCATGCTAAACTATCTCGAGCTGGTCGGAGTGCTCGGCTACCGCCCCTCAGACGTGAGTCTTCCCGCCATCAGTGAGCAGCTTTGGCAACTACTAACACAGGTTATCCGTCTACTAGGCCCCAGAAAAGATCGAAGACCTCAAAACCCTCCTCCTCAATTTCCATCACACCCTCAACGAGTACCGCCCACACCACGCCCGCGAGCAGCTGATCCAAACCATGCACGCCCACGCGGACGACATGCGCGCCGAGACGGCCAGCATTCGGAGCGTCGTCGACAGGGCGAAGCGCATGATCGAGGGTCTGGCCAGCCTGCAGATTCCACCAGCGGACCCTGCTGAGGGAGAAGGGAGGACTCCCAAGGCCGGGGCGGAGACCCAGAGGGAGCTGGCGGAGTGGGCAGCGCTGGAAGCCGAGTTCGCCTAGGCAGTGCTCGTCTCGCCTTCTTTTGACTTGACCCCTCGAATACGGGGGACGGAGGGCATGAAACACGACGCGGGAGTACGTAGCCGGCACAGGTGGACTTGGACAGAGCAAAAAGCCGCAAAATGGAAGAATAATTATATATCCACTACCTTAACAGAGGAACCAAATTCCACGATTCAGTCCGATTCACTAATATTGAGTGTCCCGCGACATCTCGCCGTCACCGACTGCGACGCGGCGGATCCTTCGCCTGGATGATATCAGCCTACAGAATATGTACAAGCAAGTCCTATCCACACAATCCAGCTAGGTCATCCTGACACCATCACCAGGCCCACAATCCGGCCAGGACCGGAGCAAGCGGACGACGACATTGGGCAAAAGAACGGCCACGGTTGCTCGAATCAAAACACAAACACGGAAGCGAACCAGAAAAGCAAGATAGGCGTCGACATCGCCGACCAAAGAACCATCGCCTGTCCCTGGTTTGCCTCGCCCTCTCTGCGTAAAGATTGAACGCCCCTTTTCCCCGGGCCATCAAGCACAGGAAAAAAAAACAACAACAAGAAAAGAACCGAGACCAGTTTGCCGAACCCTTTTGCCACCATTGTTCCACCCTCACCACCATTCAAAGAAGAAAAAAACAGAACCAGCCCCCTACTTGACGACCCCCTCCTTGACGAGAAAAATAACGATCAGAGGACTGGCAGAAAAGACGTTGGTTGGAGGGCGGATAAGGGATACCGGGCGGTGGGACAATCAGGCGGTAGGATTGACGGGCCCGGAGGACCGAGCAAGCGGTAAAGCACGGGCAGCGGAGCGGATATGCATTGATTACCTCCGCCCTCATTCCCACAAGCCTCCTACGCCGGCGGCGGCCCGGAGCTCGGGGCTGCCTGCGGCGGGATGGGAGGCGGAGGGATTGGTGTTTGCCGAGGCGGCACGGCGACCGGCGGCGGGATCGGAGGCGGAGGGATGGGTGTGGTCCGCACGGGGTGCGGGTGCGGGTGCAGGTGCGGGTGTGGGTGTTGTTGCGGAGGTTGCGGGGGACGGGGGTGGGGTTGCGGCGGCAGGTGTTGTTGAGGAGGACGATGGTGCTGCGGCTGCGCCGGTGCCTGGACGTGCGGCAACGGGGGAGATTGCGCCTGTTGTTGCGCTTGCTGCTGCTGCTGCTGCTGCTGCTGTTGCTGGCCCTCCTTCTCGAGAATGGCGCTGAGATAGGGGAGGTCATCCCGCGTCCTCGGGTCTTTCTCATAGACTTTCTTGATCACTTCCCACTCCCTGCGTGACATGGAATGTGCCTGTGGCAGCAGGAAGCCGACTGTCGGGCTAGTGATAAGATGGCCCAGAACGTCGCGGGCAGTGGCTTCGCCTTGTCGCTGCAGCTCATCCGCCTTGGACATTGGCCTCGCTGCTTGAGGAGCGGGGGCCGGCGGCGGCTGGGGGTGTTGCATGGGCGCGCCCAACCTGGGTGAGGGATATTGCGGGAACGCGCCCTGCGGTGATGTGGGAGAGAACGCCGGTGCTGAGATCGAAGGCCGGCTTGTCACGGGGAAGGCTCCTTGCGTGGGGGTCGGGGTTCCGGGCGACTGTGCGGGCCCGGAGTGGCCGCCAGTCTGGGACGCCCGCAAGGCGTGGGCGGGGTCGGTTGTGCCGTGGATGCGTTGAATGGTCTCCGGGTCGTTGCGATAAACGATGACGCACAGCATCATGGGCTCGGCCCTGGTCTCGGGGATGAAGTTGTCCACTAGGTTCATCATGAACTCTGGGTGGTTTCCGGTGCCGGGGGGCACAGGCACGAGATACGTGTCGCGGACGTTAGCCACTCCTTTGTCTCCTACCACCCCGTACCTCTTCTTCGACATGAAGTAGTCAAACAGTTTCTGCATGCCAGCCCTGGCTGCCGGGCTGGTCGGTTCGAGATTGACCACGACGACGTCGGTTGGCAGGCTATATCGCAACCCACAGAGATAGACGATGGCTTGCTGTTCGTCAATGCGACCGCATACCGTGAGGTTGCGCGGGAGGAGCTTGTCCCAAGGCAGGTGAATGGTCTCGCTGAGATTGGCGCCTCCGATGTGCTTCGCAGCGACTTGAACTTCGGCGATGGTGTTCATGATGACATTTCCACGCCACACCACGTCTGGGTCGTTTTCTTCCTTGGGCGAGTACGGAGGGGACTGCGTGCCGTCGTCAAGCAGGCGATCGACATCGGGATCGAATCCGGGTCCACCGGCTGGCGCAGCACTAAATGAGGCCCGCGACTGGCCCTGGGCAAGCGTCGGCGACCTGACACTCGAGAAGACTTTGCTGAGGTCGAAGTCGGCCCTGCTCGGCGATTGTTGCGTATCAAGGGCCAGGCTGCCACTGGCGGATGATCGGTGTCCAGGTCTGGCCGGAAATTCGGGTGTATCTTTAGGCTCTTGCTTGGGCGCGCTGGGTCGGGCGACTGGCGCAGACGGCACGTCTTCGCTCGCGATAAAGCCGTCATCGCCGACAATTTCGTCTCCCTTGTGGGTTTTGCGGACGCGGGGCGCATCTTCGGTAATCTTGATGGCCTGCTTCTCTGCCCTTGCCAGCATCTCTGCCGTCTCTTTCTGCAGTTGTTTGGATGCCAGCTCTTCGGTCGTCATCGCCGCAAGCATGGGTGGGACCAAAGTCCGATCGAGCAGTCGGGTGGTAAGTTCGGGGTTGCTCTTGAGGTTGAAAGCCAGTGTCCGGATCTGTCCGGCATAGGCGCTTGTGGTGGGATGGGTGTCGTGGACGGCACGCTCGATTTGGAGCGCGAACCGCTCGGCGCGGTCCGCATTAGGCACGCCATCAGAAGGAACCGCGCCGTTCTTCTCTGCAGCAGCGATGGATGAGGCCAGCGCCTTGAATAACGCCTTAGCGGGCCCGAGGCGCGTGTCGGGTAGCCCAGAGATCTTGTCAGGAATATCTGCCGGGGGCGAGTACGCAGGAATGGGGACGGATTGCGTCTCGTTGACTTTGCGCATCTTCTGTAACGGCAGCGCCAAGTCAGCTAACATGCCCAAACACGAGACGGCGCAACGAGAGACGGGGCTTACCTTGGTCTCCTTCTCATGTTGGCCATCGCCGTTCTTTCGCTTTGCGCCTGCGCCCTTGATGTCCTTCTTGGGCTCGGGGGCCGGAGGGGGCGACTGCTTCGATTTCTGCGAGGCATCCTCCTTGAGGTCGCTGATCCGCTTCTTGCCCTTCTTGGGGCCCTTCTTCTTCTTGTCGGCCTTCTCCTCCTCGTATGCCTTGCGGCGGGCTTCCCACGGCTTCTCGCCGCGCGCAATGCCCGTGAGCAGCTCCTCGTGGTTCTCGGGGCGGCACAGTTCGCAGAAATACTCCTTAGGTAAATCCTCCGTGTACTGGCTCATGCCCATGCAAATGTTGTGCTGCCAGGCGCCGCACTGGTCGCATGCAATCCACGGCTCGCCCGAGTCCTCATCTTGCTCGGTGGCGCCGCAGACGCAGCGGATGACCTCCTCCTCGGGTTCTTCGGGCTCGGGTGCGGACTTCTTGCCTTTCTTGCCGCCGCGTCGTTTCGAGGCCTCGAGAGGCTGGTCCAGCTGGTCCAGGGCCTTGTGCTGGCCCTTTGTCGCCCGGACGGATCGGCGCGGTTCGGGTTCTGGGGGTGGATTGCTGGTTAGCTGCTGTTGCTGTTGCTGGTGCTGACGACGACTGCTTTGACGCAGGGACGGCATTGCGCAGGCTTGCTGTCGACGCTGACGCCGACGCCGACGCTCGCATGAAAATGGGGGCTGCGCACACACGGAAAGAGTGTGGTGAAGGTCGCGCGGGGCTTCTTGCTTACCAGACATTGTCGCGTCAAGAGGGGACGAGACCAACGAACCGGCGGTGATTGCCTGCCCAAGACCGGGGTGTCCTCCCTTGTGTTGCGCGTGTCTACTGCAGAGAGCTCAAAGCATGCGTGAAAGGTTGCACGCAGTCACTTGATAGGATGTTTACGTTGGCATAGGTAGAAACTAAGAAGTGTGCGACTGTGTGTCGGACTGTGCGCGGCAGCGGCAACGGCAACGCACGTCGCAACAACAGGACACCGAACCCCCTCGATATCACTGCAGAATTCCCAGCGCCTGTGTTTCCCAGCCCTTTCCGCCTTGTGTTATGCCAACGGGGTGCCGCTGGCGAGGATGAGGGCAGGAACCAGAGTCGCGTGTCGAGAAGTTTCGAGAGGCGACGAGAAAGATGAGAGGTGCGGGAGCAGCTGCGGTCAGGTCCAAGCTCCAATGCGCGCCGAAGAGTGGCGCGTGCAGCAGAAAACCGGGTGGCAACAGCTGTGGGAGTCACAAGAGTGGCCCTGGCTGTGTCGCAAAAGTGTCGCGACAATGGGTTCGAGCTAAGCGCTCAGAAGAGTGGCCGGTATCCGGGCCGTTTGATGCCCTCGTCGTGGTCGGAAGTCGGATGGAGAGGTTGGAAGAGGAGAGGAGTTTGCCGGGCTGCAGCAACGCGATGCTGCAGGAAATAATGCGCGGCATGGATTAGGTAAGCTCGGGCTCTGGAGCGGGCCTTGGCGGGAGCAGCGCCGATGCAGGGTCCGTGCACCGAGTACCCACCCGCCCACCTGACGGGCAAGGCAGCGAGGAGCTACGCGTGTTAGCGCTTGCCTGGAGCTCCAGCCTGGGCTGCAGTGCATTGCATCGTCAATCAGCCTTCCAGCGCTGTTGCCCGCCAACAACACACCAAACCACCGACCCCAATCCCGCCAGTTTCCCCCCTCCTCTCCCACAAACCTACCCGCCCCGAGCTTCCCTTTTTCCGAGCCAGCACCATGTCGAGAAGATACGATTCCCGAGTAAGTTGGCCGCTCCTCCCGCCGCCGAGACCAACACACCGGGCGCAGCAAGATGGAGACCCCGAGGGAGAGCTCGAGGCCGGCAACGTACAAGAAGCCCACGCTCACCCGCCACGCAGACAACCATCTTCTCGCCCGACGGCCGCCTGTACCAGGTCGAATATGCGTTAGAAGCCATCTCCCACGCCGGCACGGCCATTGGCATCCTGGCCAAGGA
>OUNM010375980.1_pt1 | contig 21037 bp, 16 predicted proteins | sample 1769961 | NCBI WGS metagenome assembly OUNM01 (sample SAMEA3914820, study PRJEB12502) | metagenome | biome: forest; material: soil | place: USA | collected 2012-03-12 | depth 0.3 m
AAGAACAGGAAAAGAAAAACGAAGAAGAAAAGAAAAAACAACAACAGAAACAGGAAAACCAACAAAAGAAGGAAGACGATAAAAAAGGAGAAGGCAAAGACAAGGAAAAATCGGAAGACAAAAACAAAGGAGGGCAAAAAGAGGATAAAAAGGGAGAACAAGATTTAAAAGAAAAAGACAAAAAGGACGGAAAGGGAGAAGAGAAAAAGGAGCAAGAAAAGGGCGATAAAAAGAACGACAAGTCCCAAGAAGAAAAAGACAAACCCAAAGAAGAAGGAGACAAGGGAGAAAATAAGCAAAAACAGGAAAAACCGGAGGAAAAAGGAGATAAAAAAGGGGAAGTGGACAAACCTGCGGAAAAGGGCGATAAAAAAGACAAAACACCTACCCAATCTGTCGCTGTCAACAAAGAACAACTGAAACACATGAACATGACCGAGCAGCAGGCGAAAGCATTGTTGAATGCGATGCGCCAGCAAGAGGTACAATATATCCAGCAGATAAAAAAACAACCCTCCAAACAAGCGAATCCGGGAGATAAAGATTGGTAGTACTTTTCTCCTATTCTTTTTTGAATAATTCAAAGTAAGCTATATCTTTGCGGCCTGTAAAAAAAGAAATAGTCATGGCCGTAACACAATTAGCACGTAAAGGACGCGTAAACAGGGTAAGATCTGCAAAAAGAAGACAAAGCTTGAAGTTGCTTACTGCTAGGCCCGTGATAAAAAACATCGACATCGAATCCATCAAAAAGGAATTTGAAGCAAAAAAATCTGCTTCTTCTAAGCCTTCGAAAAAGAAAGTAGAGGAAGCTCCTGTTTCCAAAGTGGAAGAAACACCTGCTTCTGAAGAAAAATAGACCTTCACGGTTTTTTAGAAACAAAAGAGCCTGTATCATGATTGGTACGGGCTCTTTTGTTTACCTCCGATCCTAATTTACGTCTTAGTAAAATAACGAATCAAAAAGGATATGGGAAAAAATCACACACACAGCCTACTTTTATGTTGCTTTCTTTTGCTCTGCCAAGTAGCATCTGGCACTACCTATTATATAACCACTACGGGCAATGATGCCAATACGGGACTATCGCACGATGCGGCATTCCTTACCTTATATAAAGCGGTCACAACGGCAAAAAATGCGGGAGACGAAATTTTAGTGGCACCTGGGACCTACATCATGTATCCCGACACCACGAAAATGAACCTTATCGCCATAACGGCAAGCTATATTACGATAAGAGGCCTTGGCACGACGGCCGCTACCCGGCCCATCTTCGATTTTTCCCAGAAAAAAGCTGCCAACTCTTCTTATTATGGCATCCAATTGAAAGGAAGCTATTGCTCTCTTTACGGCTTTGCGATAAAGGGGGCCCAAGACAATGGCCTCTTGATAAATGGCGGGAGTTACAACACCATCGAATTTTGCGACTTTCTGGAGAATCAGGACTCCGGAGTACAGATAAAAGGAAAGGGGCAATACAACAAGTTCATCAACTGCGATTCTTATTACAACGTAGACCCTGCCCAAGGAAATGCGGACGGATTTGCCGACAAATTGGACGAAGGCGGGTTCAATTCGTTCCGCGGATGCCGTGCCTACCAGAATTCGGACGACGGATGGGATGGCTTGTTGGGAAACGTCAACTACACCCCCAGCGATACGATTTATGATTCCTGGTGTTACAAAAACGGGTATTTGAAAGATGGTAGCAAAAGCAGTGGAAACGGAAATGGGTTTAAATTAGGAGGAACACAAGGTGGGGCCAGTGGACCATTCATTCATCGGCAACTGCTTGTCCGCTGCCTTTCTGTTAAAAACCTGCAGAAAGGATTTGATTACAACAACAATGCCGGCTCTATGACATTATACAACTGTACGGGCATGGGCAATGGAGGAACCGGAAACTTTGCCTTTCCCACCGCCGTGGCTTCCGGGGAGACTGTTACGTTAAAAAACTGCTTGTCCTACAATTCCAGTTATGGCAGCCTTTATAAAGATGTCGTGCAGGCTACCAACAGCTGGTCAGGTGGATTCTCGGTATCCAATGCCGATTTTCAAAGCATCGACGATACACAACTTTTATGGCCCCGCAACGATGATGGAAGCTTACCTGTCATTACGTTTTTGCATTTGATGACAGGAAGTGATCTGATCGATGCCGGCACTGTCATTGCAGGCCTTCCATATAATGGAACAAAACCGGACCTAGGCTGTTTTGAATATGCCTCCAGCTTAGGAATCGAGGACCTTCCCTCGCAAACTTCGGGCACTTTTGTATATCCAAGTCCAAGTTCGGGCCGTTTCTATATTTCCTCTTCTCTTCCCGACATCGAAATGTATAGGGTGTATTCGGCTGCAGGTGACCTCTTATTCGAAAAACAGGCAGCGCATCCTAGGCAGGAAGCCTCCATCGATCTTTCTACCTACGGGAATGGAACCTACCTGCTGGAAATAGTAGGCGCGTCTGCCGTAGAACACCATAAAATCATCTTATCCAAATAACGCTCTTGGATAGTCCGTAAAAAAGAAGTCCCTGCGAATGGTTCACAGGGACTTCTTTTTCTCCGTATTGGAATGTAGTTATTCTTTAAAGCAAAGCGAAGCCGCACCTATAATGCCCGCTTCGTTCCCGAGTGTGGCAATCTTTATTTCCATATGTTCATTGTAATAAGGAGTGAGATGTTCAGAAAACACCCTGCTTACTTCCGGTTTCACGAAATCGAATATTTCGGATACGCCCCCTCCTACCAAGATGGTTTTGATATCCAAGATCCTGACTGCAGCAACCAATCCTTCTCCCAAGATCTGCCCTACCTTGGCATAAATTTTAATGGCCGTTTTGTCCCCTTCCTTTGCAGCTGCCAATACTTCTTTGGTAGTCGCCTCCGATTTGCCATTTAACCATCCGGATTTAGATCCAGTCCTTTTCAGTTCTTTTGAGATAATGGAAACGATGCCCTTTTTCCCAATCTTGTTTTCTAATGTCTTTCCCTTTTTATAAAGGATATGGCCTAGTTCCATGCCATTGCCGTCCCCTCCTCTAAAAATTTTTCCGTCGATGATGGCGGCGCTGCCGATCCCGGTGCCCATTGTAATAAATATGAAATCCTTTTGGATTCTATCCTTTCCAAAGTGATATTCCCCCAATGCAGCGGCATTGGCATCATTTTCCATCAAAAAAACATGGTGGGGGAACTTCGAACTCAGCTCGTTTACTAAAGGAAAGTGGCTTAACTCCGGGATGTTGGGAAGTTCCAGCAAGCTTTTGGCATCTTTGGAAATAAGACCAGGGACTCCTATCCCGATTTTTTTTACTTCAGGTTTGACAGACAGTTGTTCTCCGATCAATTTGAAAATCTCTCCAGAAAAATTCCCCGACTTGCGCAGGTCGATCGTAGGGACCTTTACCTTGTTCAACAACTCACCTTCTGATGTCACAAACCCCATTTTTACGTTTGTGCCACCGATGTCAACCCCTAAGAAAGTTTGCATGGAATTGTATTATAGTACCAAAATTGCAGAGAGTGGGGGATTCGAACCCCCGATACGCTTTAGACGTATACACACTTTCCAGGCGTGCGCCTTCAACCACTCGGCCAACTCTCTATTGCTGCCAACAAAGGTACTAATTATTCCCTTTGTCAAATGACAAAAAACTTTTCTCCTTAAATAATGCTCAATTTTACCATATTGGTTCGGTAGGTGCTTTCCATCGGCATCGTGCTCGTATTGATCACCACGTCTCCTTTTGCGACCAAACGTGCCTGCAGCAAGGCCTTGTTCATTTCCTCGATGGTTTCATCGGTCGTCTTTTTGGGTTCCATATAAAATGCACGCACGCCCCAAACCAGATTGAGTTGGTTGAGCACTATTTTATTGTCGGTGAAAATGAATATTTTGGCAGAAGGCCTAAAACTAGAAATCTTGGTGGCCGTAAAACCCGTCCTGGAAAACCCGACGATTGCTTTTGCTTTTGTATCCTTGGCAAGCTTGCAGGCCGAAGCGATCAAACTTTCTCTCAAAAAGTTGGAGCTTTCGGGGTGCAATGGCCAGTCCTTGTGAAAAATATCGATGTTGTCTTCTATCGCTTTGATAATTTTCACCATCGCCTGAACAGATTCCAAAGGGTACATCCCCGATGCGGATTCTGCGCTCAACATCACGGTATCCGCTCCATCTACTACTGCATTGGCTACGTCATTGGCCTCAGCACGTGTAGGTCTCGGGCTCGTGATCATGCTTTCCATCATTTGAGTGGCCACAATCACAGGCTTTCCTACCATGTTGCACTTCTTCACCATGGTTTTTTGCCAAACAGGCACATCTTCCATATTGATTTCTACCCCAAGGTCACCACGAGCCACCATGATGCCGTCGCAGGCCTCAATGATATTGTCTATGTCTACCAGTGCTTCCGGCTTTTCTATCTTGGCTACTACTTTGGCTTTTCTGCCGCTTTGCGCAATAATTTGTTTGATATCTTTAATATCGTCCGCGTGGCGCACAAAGGAAAGCGCGATCCAATCGAGCTCATGTTCCAATCCGAATAAAAGGTCTTCCCTGTCTTTTTCCGTCAACGAAGGTTCGGAAACCGATGTATTGGGCAAGTTTATCCCTTTCTTCGATTTCAAAATGCCCCCAAAGACGACTTGGGTGGTGATTTCCTCTCCCTTCACTTCGAGTACTTTCAACTCCAGCTTTCCATCGTCGATAAGGATAGCGTCTCCCGCTTTCACATCGCGGGGCATCGCTTTATAAGACGTATAGATACGTTCCGAATTTCCAATTATTTTTTCCGTGGTGATGATCAATTTTTGACCACCGATAAGTTCAACACCATTATTTTCAACCTCTCCTGTACGGATTTTAGGACCTTGTAAATCTTGGAGCAAGGCGACGGAGGTACCATATTTTTCATTGATAGCCCGCACCAATTTAATCACTTGAAGATGCATCTCGTGCGAGCCGTGCGAGAAATTGAGACGGAACACATCTGCACCTGCCTGCACAAGTTCCCAAAGCTTTTCTTCGGTATTACAGGCCGGCCCGACTGTGGCTATCACTTTTGTCCTTTCAGAGTTCACTACCATGGTTCCTAATTAAAATAATAAATTGTCTTTTGATTTTAAGGTTTCCGTTTTAAGCTTTTCAAAATATTGCACGCAAGGTAAGGATTTTAATTTTTCGGGCAAACCGTCCGCCATTTCCCACACAGAATCACCTTCGATTTTCAGCAAGTAATCGAAATTTTTAAACTCGGGCAATAAATAGCCTGTCGATTCCCCATATTCGGAATGCAACCTGTTCTTTAACAAGCGCACAATGGAATATTCCGATTGAAAAAGGTAATTGGTGATGTATTTGTTCGGTTCTTTGATGAATGTCATTTCTATGTCTTCCGCCCGTTGAAAATCCATGGCCAACAGCTTATTTAGTTGCCAAGCAAAAGAGTGCTCTTTGAGGTTGGACACGATCGCAAAAAGCTGGAAATCATAGTCGGGTTCGAAATCGAATCGGATAATTTTGGTCGCCATCCCAACTGATTTTTAAACAAGCGCAACAAAGATATTATTTTAAGTACTGCCTTACATGAAATGGTGCGCCTCAATTTTTGCCTCAAAAATTGTTTGGCAATGAAACTGAAATTGTATTTCTTTGCGCTGTTTTTTCAACATAAACGCAAAAAAAATGTCAGAAATAGCACTAAAAGTAAAGAGCATTATAGTAGACAAACTAGGAGTAGAGGAATCTGAGGTCACCCCAGAGGCAAGTTTTACCAACGATCTTGGAGCGGATTCCCTTGATACCGTAGAACTCATCATGGAATTTGAAAAAGAATTCAACATCTCCATCCCTGACGACCAAGCCGAAAATATCACTACCGTGGGCCAAGCTATCGCTTATCTAGAAAGCCACGCAAAGTAATCTTATTTATTCCCCAACGTTTTATTTATGGCATTAAAGAGGGTAGTTGTTACCGGTATAGGCGCACTTACACCCATTGGAAACACAGCTCCCGAGTACTGGGAAGGGTTAAAATCAGGAAAAAGCGGTTCGGCTACAATTACACGCTTTAATGCCGATAAATTCAAGACCCGTTTTGCTTGCGAGGTTAAAGACTTCAACATCGAAAATTTCCTCGAAAGAAAAGAAGCAAGGAAGCTGGATCCTTTCAGTCAATTTGGTTTAGTGGCGGCAGACGAAGCCGTCAAAGACGCTCATTTCGATCTTGAAACACTCGACAAAGATTCCATTGGGGTGATTTGGGGTTCGGGGATCGGAGGAATCAATATTTTTCAGGAGGAAGTGAGCAACTTCGCAAAAGGAGACGGCACTCCCCGTTTCAATCCATTTTTTATCCCTAAAATGATCGTCGACATCGTCGCGGGGCACATTTCCATGAAATATGGGTTCAGAGGTCCCAATTTTGTGACAGTATCTGCCTGCGCTTCCGCATCGAACGCCATCGTGGATGCTTACAATTACATACGCTTAGGCAAAGCCACTGCTTTTATCACAGGTGGTTCTGAGGCTGCGATCACGGAAGCGGGCATCGGCGGATTCAGCGCCATGAAAGCACTTTCCGAAAGAAACGATTCTCCCGAAACCGCATCGAGGCCGTTTGATATCGACCGTGACGGTTTTGTGATGGGAGAAGGGGCTGCAGCCCTCATTTTAGAAGAATATGAACATGCGGTAGCACGGGGAGCCAAAATCTACGCCGAAGTAATCGGCGGAGGCATGTCGGCAGATGCCTACCACCTTACGGCCCCGCATCCGGAAGGCCTAGGGGTAATCGCGGTCATGAAAAGTGCCTTGAAAGATGGGGACACCAAACTAGAAGACGTGGATTACATCAATGTGCATGGAACTTCCACTCCATTGGGTGACATCGCAGAAATCACGGCCATTCAACGCGTATTTGGGGAACATGCCTATAAGATGAACATCAGTTCTACCAAATCCATGACCGGCCACCTATTGGGTGCTGCCGGAGCGATCGAGGCGGTGGCCACTATTTTTGCTTTGAACAACCAGTTGGTCCCTCCTACCATCAATAATTTCAACCGGGACGAACGGATTGACCCAAAGTTGAACTTAACGCTCAACAAGGCGCAAAGCCGGGAGATAAACGTGGCGATCAGCAATACATTCGGATTCGGGGGACATAATTGCTCCCTGGTGTTCAAAAAACTTAATTAATAGCGTGGGCTTCAGCCTTCATACCCTATTCCTTGCCCGCGACAAAAAAGAGTTTGCCTCCCGGATTCATCACATTACAGGATTTTGGCCCAAAAATCTGCATTTATACGAACAGGCATTCCGACATCCGTCCGCCTTGGCGAGCCAAGGATTGGAAAAGGAAGATTCCTATGAGCGTTTAGAGTTTTTGGGCGACTCTGTATTAGGCCTGATCGTGGCAGAATACCTTTTCAAAAAATACCCACGAAAAGACGAGGGCTTCCTTACGGACGTCCGGTCGCGCATCGTCAATGGCGAATCGCTCACCAAATTGGCGAAAAAACTCGACTTGGATAGTTTGGTGGAATTCGAAAGACGGAACAAATCCGTCAAGCATTCTTCCATGTACGGGGATACGGTGGAAGCACTGATCGCGGCCATTTATTTGGACCATGGCTTTCTCAAAGTACGGAATTTTGTCTTGAAAAAATTGATTTACAATCATTTGGACATCGACCATATCGTCCAAAACAATTCAAATTTCAAAAGTCTCCTGCTCGAGTGGGCCAATAAAAACAACAAAGTCGTGCTCTTTACCCTGATTGGGGAAGAAGGCTATGGCCATCAAAGAACCTTTACGGTGGAGGTAGTAGTGGAAGAACAGGCAATTGCGACCGGCAAAGGCAACTCAAAGAAAAAAGCAGAGCAAGATGCCGCACAGATTGCCTTAAAAGCACTGCAATAGCACACATACTTAAGAGCGAAAGGTTTCTTCCTTGGCCGGTTCTTCCAATACGTAGATTACTTCTTTCAATCCAAAACGTTTTTCTCCCCCTTCCGTCGCGATGATGAGTTTCCCATTTTCATCCACACCTTTTATCGTACCTTCCCAAACCTTGTCTTCCAAAACAGACCGAAACAAGGCTTTACTGTTTAAAAGATACAGTGCACCGTGGTATTTTTCCCGGATTTCTTCTCCATTTCTTTCCAATGCCGCGATTTGCTCCTCGATGCAGGAAATGACTTTTTCCAAACACGCTACCAAATCGTGCGAAACGCCTGTCAATTGCCGCAGAGAGCAGGCCAAGGGGGAAGCAAAGTCCGTTTGATTGATGTTGAGCCCCACGCCTATCACAGAAAAACGGAAACGGTTCCCCCTCAATTGATTTTCAATTAAGATTCCCCCGACTTTCTTATTTCCTACATACAGGTCATTAGGCCATTTGATGCGGGCATCCAAACCTTGTCCTTTTAAAAATGCGGCCACGCCTATCGCTACGGCCATGTTGAGCTGAAATTGGTCTTTAGGTGGAAGAAACGGGAGTGTGTGCACCATCGAAAACGTAAGGTTTTGGTCCATTTCCGACTCCCATACGTTGTTGGCCTGCCCGCGTCCATTCGTTTGCCGGAAAGTGTACACCACCCATCCGTCTAAGATGTCATGTTGCTTTGCCCACTCGATCGCGTAGGAGTTGGTAGAATGACAAGTTGTCAGCCATACGGTATTTTTTCTTTCCAATGGCATCATTTGGCTTACTTTATTGTCCAATATTTTTACTTTTGTACGGAAAGTGGCTAAAATAACATAAAATCAAGCTTGGCACAATTTTAGAGCTATGCTGCGCCAAATACGTACTAATTCCTGTTAATGGCCAAAAGGACAAGACACCTTACTGATTCCGAACAGCTTTGCGAAAACATTGTAAAAGGCATGTCAGAAAAAAAAGGCATGGACATTGCTGTCATTGATTTGCGGGAGTTGAAGAACGCAATCGCTGATTTCTTTGTTGTATGCACTGGAACATCCGATCCACATACGGAAGCGGTAGCGGACAGTGTGGAAGAAACAGTGTACAAGGCATTGCAACAAGATCCTTACAAAAAAGAAGGATTTGAAAACAAAGAATGGATTTTACTCGATTATATAGATGTAGTAGTACACATACTCCGCGCCGATAAGCGCAATTTTTATTCGTTAGAAAAACTATGGGGCGACGCTCCTGTGAAATTCATTGATCAACACTAGAAACATGTCGGAAAATAAGATAAAGACTCCCAACGAAGACAAGAAGCCTTCGAACAACGCTTCCCCAAAGAAAAAGATCACCCCTCCTTCCTTGCCGCCAAACGGCAATTATCAAATGTGGCTGATCGGGGGCTTGATTGCCATGGTCCTCGTCATTACCTATTTGAACAAGAGCGTTTCTGCCATCGAAACCGATTCCATCAAATTCGAAAACATGGTACTTAGCCATGACGTGCAGCAAGTGGTCATCGTCAACGACAAAATGGTAGAGATCTACCTGAAAAAAGATGCCTTGGAAAACAGGAAGTACAAAGAGGAATTGTCTCAACGCAGCGCCCTTCCCTTGGACCAAGGGCCGCACTATCGACTCGAGATTTTCTCGGGAGAGGACTTCAAAAAAGACCTGGAAAAACTCAACAAAGAATTGCCGCGCGACCAAAAGGTGACGTACCGCATCGAAAACCGGGTCGATTTCAACAATTGGTTTTTCTCTTGGGGGATGTTCTTGCTGCTCATCTTTGGCTTCTTCTACTTTATGCGCAGAATGGCAGGCGGAGGACCTGCAGGCCCATTGTTTAATATTGGGAAGTCACGGGCAGCCTTGTTCGATACCGAGAATAAAGTGAAGATCACCTTCGTAGATGTGGCTGGCTTGGACGAAGCAAAAGAAGAACTCAAAGAAATTGTGGAATTTTTACGTAATCCACAGAAATTCACCAATTTAGGTGGCAAAATACCCAAAGGGGCGTTGCTCGTAGGCGGACCAGGGACAGGGAAAACGTTGCTTGCCAAAGCAGTGGCGGGAGAAGCGGGAGTTCCTTTCTTCTCTCTTTCCGGATCCGATTTTGTAGAAATGTTTGTTGGTGTAGGTGCGGCTCGTGTACGGGATCTTTTCCGTCAGGCAAAAGAAAAAGCCCCTTGTATCATCTTTATCGATGAGATCGACGCCGTAGGACGCATGCGCGGGCGTGGTTCTATGCCGGGTGCCAACGATGAAAGAGAAAACACTTTGAATTCGCTCTTGGTAGAAATGGACGGGTTTGGCACCGATTCAGGCGTCATTATCTTAGCCGCCACCAACCGGCCAGACGTATTGGATTCGGCCTTAATGCGTCCCGGTCGTTTTGACAGGCAAATCTCGATAGACAAACCGGACATCGTAGGGAGGGAGCAAATTTTCAAAGTACACCTCAAACCTTTGAAACTGGGACCGGATATCGATCCGAAAAAACTTTCTGCCCAAACGCCCGGTTTTGCCGGTGCCGAAATCGCCAACGTCTGCAACGAGGCCGCACTCATCGCGGCACGCAAAGGAAAAGAAGCAATTGATATGAGCGATTTCCAGGATGCGATAGACCGCGTCATCGGAGGGTTGGAAAAGAAGAACAAGATCATTTCCCCGGAAGAAAAGAAAATTGTCGCCTATCATGAAGCCGGACATGCCGTGGCGGGTTGGTTCTTGGAACATGCCGATCCATTGGTGAAGGTGAGCATTGTACCGAGAGGAGTCGCCGCATTGGGATATGCCCAATATTTACCCAAAGAACAATTTCTTTATACTTCGGAACAGCTGAATGACGAAATGTGCATGACCTTAGGAGGCCGTGTAGCAGAAGACATCGTATTCGGGAAAAACTCCACAGGCGCACTGAGCGACCTGGAACGGATCACCAAAATGGCTTATGGCATGGTCACCGTCTATGGGATGAACGAAAAAATAGGCAATATCTCCTTCTACGATTCTAAACAATCGGAATATGCGTTTACAAAACCTTATTCGGAGAGCACTGCCAAAATGATCGACGAAGAGGTGAAAAAACTGATAGACACCTGCTATGCACGCTGCAGGCAATTGTTGAACGACCATCGAAATGAATTGGAAATATTGGCACAGGAGCTTTTGAAAAAGGAGATCATCTTCCAATCGGACCTGGAAAAACTGATCGGGAAAAGGCCTTTCGACAAAGAAACCACTTACCAATCATACATGAACGGGAGCAATGCCGATCAACCTTCCTCCGGCAAAGAAGAAACTCCTGTTTCTGAACAAGCGTCCAATGCCCAGTAGCCAAAATGAATCGTCTAAAAATCGATTTATTGGAAGGAAAAAAGCTGTATTTCGCTTCTGACTTTCATCTGGGTACACCGACAAGAGAAGCTTCGTTAGAAAGAGAGAAAAAAATAGTGCAATGGCTTGGGCAAGCGGAAAAAGATGCCCAAGCCATTTTCTTTTTGGGCGACCAGTTCGACTTTTGGTTCGAATACCACTATGTGATCCCAAAAGGATTTTCCCATTTCATAGGCAAATTGGCAGATTTACGGGAGCGGAATATCCCGCTCTATTTCTTCACGGGCAATCATGACATGTGGATGTTCGATTATTTCCCGAACGAACTTGGGATTCCCATTTTTAGAGAAAACGTGACCTTGGAGGTAAACGGAACCCGCTTCCTTCTCGGGCATGGCGATGGTTTGGGACCGGGCGATTTGACGTATAAATTTTTGAAATTGTTCTTCAATAGTACGATTTGCCAACGACTCTTTGCCCTTCTCCACCCTTGGGTAGGCTTTACCATTGCCACACGTTGGTCCAAATCGAGCAGGATCGCGAATTCTAAACTAGACGAGCAATTTTTAGGGGAAAAAGAGCGGATTTGGATTTACTGCCAAGACATCGAAAAGAAAACCCACCATGACTACTACGTGTTTGGACACCGTCACCTAGAATTGGACTTGCCCGTAGGTACCCACAGCCGTTACATCAATTTAGGCGAATGGGTTTCAGGCAGCACCTACGCTCTTTTTGACGGCCACACGCTTTCTTTACAAAAAGCATAACGCAAACTACACATAAAAATGTACCATGGACTTTTTATATTCTCCTTGAATACCCTATTTTTGCGGACTTTTGAAAAATTAGAAAAGAACCAATCCCACATTTCCATATAAATTCAGACCTTACATGTCAGTCCTTACCAAAATCCGTGAACGTTCCGGCCTTGCAGTTACCATCATTGCCGTTGGCTTGCTCCTCTTTATCGTAGGTGCCGACCTTATGCAAACCAATTCTTTTCTCATGGGCAAAAGCAGCAATGTAGTAGGCACCATTGCAGGCAAGGACGTGGATTATAAAGAATATCAAGCAAAACTGGAGGAAGCAAAACAAAATTATGCTGCGCAGACGGGAAAATCCCCTTCCGAATTCGAATTGCAATCCATCACCGAACAAGTCTGGAACCAATTTATTTTTGAAAATGCCTATTTGCCCGAGTTCAAAAAATTGGGGATTTCTGTATCAGAAGACGAGCAGGTGGATATGGTACAAGGGAAAAACATTCACCCAAGCATCCAGCAAGTATTCGTCAATCAAGAAACAAGGCAGTTCGACAAAGGCTTGGTAATCCAGTACCTCAACAACCTTAAATCGGCCAACGTGGATCCCAAGCAAAAAGAGATGTGGATCAATTTTGAAAAAAGCTTGGCACCGGACAGGATGAGAGTAAAATATGAAAACCTACTGAAGCTTTCCAGTTATGTGACCAAAGAAGAGCAAGTAAGACAATATCACGTGCAAAACGACAAAGCTTCTGTCAAATTTGTGACCGTTCCTTTCGCCTCCATCGTGGATTCTACCATTAAAGTGGAAGACAGCCAATTGAAAGACTATTTGGATAGAAACAAAGCAAAATACAAAGTGGACGAATCCGTCGCTCTCGACTATGTCACATTTCCAGTGAAGCCTTCCAGCGAAGACACAGCGTACTTTAAAGAGGAAATGGCAAGTTTGAAAACAGAATTTGCGGAAACAAAAGACGATACGGCTTTCGTGAGCCTGAACTCGGACAACCCGAGCGACATTTCGTATGTAAATTTGGCCAATTTACCCGCACGGTTGACCCAACTCGTGAGCTCTCCCAAAAAGGATTCAGTGTATGGCCCAATCAGCGACATGGGGGCTCTAAAAGTATTCAAGGTGTTCGATATCAAAGAAGATTCTGTTTGGTCGGGACGTGCCAGCCATATTTTGTTTAAAATAGAAAATGGGGATAAAGCAGCCGCATACAAAAAAGCAGACAGCGTATTGAACCTCATCAAAAAGGGAGAAAGCTTTGAACTGATGGCGGCCAGATTCGGCACTGATGGAACAGCGCAACAAGGTGGAGACCTTGGATGGTTCAATGAAGGGAGAATGGTAAAACCTTTTAGCAATGCCGTTTTTGGCTATGGCAAAGTAGGCCTCCTTCCAAAACCAGTCGAAACCGACTTTGGATATCACCTTATAAAAGTGACCGCGCCTAAAACCAAAACGTTGTATGGGGTAGCCGCCATCACACGTGCCATTGTGGCAAGGGACGAGACCAGGGATGCCGTATATTATAAGGCTGGAAATTTTGCCTCAAGCGTAAAATCGATCGAAGACTTTACCAAAACGGTAGAAGAAAACAAGGAGTTGACCAAAATGTCGGCAGACAGAGTGTTGAAGACATCGAAATATGTGAACAATCTTTCCAGTGCGACCGAATTGGTAAGATGGGCCTTTATCGATGCCGAGGTGGGGAAAGTTTCACCTGTTTTCCAATTGGACAATAATTTCGTAGTGGCAGTGCTGAAGAAAAAAACAGATAAAGGGACAGGCACTATCGACGATTTCAGAGACGATCTTACGATGAAAGTCCGCAACGAGGAAAAAGCAAAAATCATTGCCGGCAAATTGGCCTCTGCAGGCTCTTTGGAAGACATCGCAAAAAAATATGGCCCAGAGGCACAAGTAGGCAGTGCGCAAGATGTAATCCAAAGCAATCCGTTTGTAAACGGCTTAGGGTATGATCCTTATCTACTCGGACGTATTTTCGGTGCCAAAGTCAATCAAATTTCCGCTCCTATCACCTTTGAAACGGGTGTGTGCCGAGTGAACACAGAGACCTTGGCTCCAGCTCCCGAAATAGCAGATTATACGACCTATAAAAATCAATTGCTCCAGAGCCAGTCCAGCAGGGTCGAATATTCGATCAGGGAAAGCCTGAAAGAGGCTTCCGATGTAGAGGATAATCGCTATAAGTTTTTCTAAAAAAGTACAAAGGGGCGTCGGCCCCTTTTTTGTTTCTATAAAATCTACTATTTTAACAACATGAAGAAAATACTCATAACAGGGGGAGCTGGTTTTATTGGCTCGCATGTAGTCCGCTTGTTCGTGACAAAATACCCCGACTACCATATCTTTAATTTGGATTTGCTTACCTATGCCGGGAACTTGGAAAACATCCAAGACTTGGAAGATAAGCCCAATTATACCTTTATCAAAGCCGATATCGTAAACGCGACGGAGATAGACCAGTTGTTCGATCTGCACCAATTTGACGACGTCATCCATTTGGCAGCCGAATCGCACGTGGACAGGTCGATCAAAGATCCTCTTGCTTTTATCCAAACCAATGTCGTAGGAACTGCCAACCTCCTCAATGCCGCCAAACGCATTTGGAGCGCAGACATGCCCAAGCATTTGTTCTATCATGTCTCCACGGACGAAGTATACGGTTCCCTGCACGATGGGGGATTTTTCTTGGAGACTACTCCTTATGACCCACAATCGCCTTACAGCGCATCTAAGGCTGCTTCAGACCATCTGGTGAGAGCCTATCACAATACCTACAAGATTCCTGTAGTAGTGTCCAATTGCTCCAACAATTATGGACCCAATCAATTTCCGGAAAAACTTCTTCCCCTTTGTATCAACAACATCCTGCACAACAATCCTTTGCCAGTATACGGAAAAGGGGAAAACGTGCGGGATTGGTTATATGTCGTAGATCACGCGAGGGCGATCGACATGGTGTTCCATAAAGGGAAAGTGGGAGAAACCTACAATATCGGAGGATTCAACGAATGGAAAAACATCGACATCGTCAAATTAGTGTGTAAAGTAATGGATCAAAAATTGGGCCGACCTGCCGGACAGTCCGAAAAACTGATCACCTACGTTACAGACCGGGCCGGCCACGACCTTCGCTACGCCATCGATGCCAACAAAATTATGCAGGAATTAGGATGGGAACCTTCCCTCCAATTTGAAGAAGGATTGAATCTCACCGTGGACTGGTATTTGGGCAATGCGCAATGGCTCAGCAACGTCACCTCGGGCGCTTATTTGAATTACTATCAAGCCCAATATGCAGGCAGATAAAAAGACCTTCAATCTTTCGTCTCGCTAATTTTAAACGGCACCATTCGAAGATGGTGCCGTTTTCATACCGTACCCTGTCATTCTGAGCGCTGGCGAAGAATCTGTCAAGGCACCATTATTTCCCTGTCATGCTGAGCAGAGCGAAGCATCTCTCGTGGTGGCACCACTCTCAACAGTTTCTATCATCGAATCGTTGTCACCTTTTAAATCTCGCCTAGGATGACAAAACAAAATTGGGCGTAGGGCTGCTATTTCCAAATTTCATCCTTTTTGTGCGATTCTGTTTTACCGTAAAGAAGCCAAGAAATAGGCAAAGGACACGAAGGGGTACTCCACACTTTAGCAAAAACAAGTACCCTACGTTTAAATTTTTAACGCATTCTGAACGCGCATGAAGAAGAGTCATTCTTCTAAAAAATTATTTTGCTGACCCCGAAATTTAGAAGCAAATATAAGCCTCCCAATTGGAACCTCTGTCAATGGTGTTTGCGTCTCGCCAGCCTGGCATTTCTCCGTGAAAGCATGACCATCAATTCGTTGGCAACGCTGAAGAACATGGCAAAATAGAGGTAGTTTTTGGAGAATTCGATGTGCAATGCTTCGATGATCAGAAACCCGCCTATCAAGACCAAAAAGTTCAATGCCAGCATTTTAATCGATGGGTTCTCGTTCACGAACTTGCTGATGGGGCCAGAGGCCCACATCATGATGGCAACGGCTACCACTACGGCAGCGATCATGATAAAGACGTCATTTACCAACCCGACCGCAGTAAGGATGGAATCAAATGAAAATACGATGTCGATCATGATGATCTGCACCACCGCTGTAAACATATTGTTGAGTTTGCCCGACTTTACCGTCTCAGGGGTTTCCTCTTCTCCCCTCACCTTCCCGTACAATTCATGTACAGTTTTAATGATCAAGAACAATCCGCCCCCTATTAAAATGATGTCCCGACCTGTTATCTCATGGTTGGAAATTACCAGCAAAGGCTTATGAAGGTGCACAATCCAAGAAATGCCAAACAGCAGCAGAATCCTGAAAAACATGGCAAGAAAAAGGCCTAACAACCGCGCCTTGTTCTGCATCTCCTTCGGAAGCTTATCTGCCAAAATAGAGATGAAAATAATATTGTCGATACCCAATACAATCTCAAGCAGCGTAAGCGTGAGGAAACTAAGTATGACGTCTTCGTATTGAAGTAAACCCATAGAAGAAGGATAAACTTTTAGGGGGCAACATCTCTCCCAAAAGTGGACACAAATATATCATATACCATTCTAATTCATAAAATTTTTCAAGAAGTGATTACTTTTTTCTGTCAAATAGAATAAATAGTCAAGGTTTAGGAACCTTTTAAGACCCATTAAGCTTATATTTGTACACGAAATCTATCTAGAAAGATGAAAAAGGTAATGTTAATTTTATTGGCGATAGGCTTTTTATCGGCTACTTCTTGCATCGAAAAAAGTGCCTGCAGAAAAAATTACAAAGGAAACAAGAGAAAAGGCCTAGACTTAGCGCCTGGTTTCAAATAAGAGGGGCCCTTAACAGGGCTTCTTATTATTTGCCTTATTTTTTTATTCGCCCATACTTTTTAACTTTGCGCAAATTTAAGAATTGCGCTTTTTAGCCATCATTACGGCCCTTTGCTTCTCCATCGCCCTAGGTGTTAAATCTTGGGACCATGGGCATTCGGTCCTTTCCAAAAAAGGGGACTCCGAGCAAGCACAAGTACAAGCTGCCGACCTGCACATACTCACCCACTCGCTCGACATCAAGTTTTCGGATGCGTTCGACTTGTCCCTTCCTACGCAACTTCCTTCTTTTCTTCCCCAAATCGCGGACATTTTTACCCCGACGGTTTTTATCAGCAAATACCTACGCGTCGTGCTGATCCATATGATCACGCCTCATGCCCCTTAACCCTGCTTCGGCCATATGGCCGAAGAACCTTATCCGATCGTCCTGTTCCTTTTACACACTTACTTACGTTTTAATTTCTTATGAAAGTTCAATATAAATGGGGCATTATCGCCCTCACCGTACTCGTCTCTTTATTATCGATCTACTTTTTGTCGTTTTCGCTTATTTCTGAGAACGTACAAAATAAAGCCACTGCATATGCCAGCGATGCTGCCGGAAATGTCGATTTTGCCAAAAGGCAAAAATATTTGGATTCCGTCTGGAAGGAGCCCGTTTTCAAATTCTTAGGGAAACAGTATACCTTCGAGGAAATCAAGAAAAGCGAGCTTCAATTGGGGCTTGACCTTCAAGGAGGCATGCACGTGGTGCTGGAAGTTTCTCCCGACGAAATCTTGAAAGGAATGGCAGGGAACAACGCCAATGATCCTAAATTCCAAGCTGCATTGGCACAAGCGTCGCAAGCTGCCGGAACATCCCAAAAGAAATTCTCGGCACTCTTTCAGGAAGCATTCCAAAAAGTATCTCCCGGCGACAAATTGAGCCGCATTTTTTCAAATACGGCGAACAAAGATAAGATCGGGTTCGATGCTTCGGACGACAAAGTACTGAAAGTATTGGATGAGGAGATCGACAATGCGATCGACCGCTCTTTCAATATTTTGCGTACACGTATCGACAAATTCGGCGTGGTCCAGCCCAACATTCAACGCTTGAAAGGTACTTCCAGAATTCAATTGGAACTTCCTGGCGTGGACAATCCTGCAAGGGTTCGGAAACTCTTGCAAGGAGTCGCCAAATTGGAATTTTTGCAGGTCTGGGAAAATGATGAGTTTGGCCCCTATATCCAAAAATTGAACGACTATTTGGTACAAGAAGAAAAGCTGAATAAAAACAAAAAAGACGTGGCGGCTTCTGCGACGACAACGTCTACCGACGACCTTTCTGCCCTTGCTACTAATGACACGAGCAAAAAAGAACAATCCTTGGAGGAACAATTGGCTGGTTCAGACACTTCAGGCACCGCAAAAACGTCTGCAAAAGACAGTTTGCCTTCTAATCAAAGTTCTACCTTGGCGAGTTTGTTCGTACCGCTTGGAAACAGCCTAGGAACCAATGTGAAGGACACTGCAAAAGTAAATGCCCTGTTCCGCAGAGCCGATATCCGCGCCTTGTTCCCATCCAACATGAAATTCCTCTGGGATGTGAAACCGTTGGTCACCAACGATAGAAAAGAGTACTTGGCTTTATATCCTATCAAAAGAGGGAAAAATGAAAAGGCCCAATTGACAGGGGAAGCAATCACAGACGCCCAAGTTTCTTTCGATGGGGGATCGCCAGGAATCAGCATGAGCATGAATGCGACAGGCGCTCAAAAATGGAAAAAAATAACAGCAGAAGCCTCTTCAAAAGAACCAAAGCGTAGGATTGCCATTGTGTTGGACGACTATGTCTATTCAGCTCCTACCGTACAAGGTGAAATTCCGAACGGAAATTCTTCCATCACCGGAAACTTTACCGTAGACGAAGCGAAAGACTTGGCCAATATCCTGAAAGCAGGGAAACTTCCTGCACCCACACGCATCGTGGAAGAAGCCATCGTAGGACCTACTTTAGGAAAAGAAGCCATTAACCAAGGACTTATTTCTACCTTGGCTGGATTTGGCCTTGTGATCATTTTCATGATCATGTATTACAACACGGGCGGCTTAGTAGCCAATTTGGCCCTTCTCTTCAACCTGTTCTTTATCTTGGGTACCATGGCGCAACTAGGCTCCGTCCTCACCTTGCCAGGTATCGCGGGTATCGTGTTGACGATCGGGATGGCGGTGGATGCCAACGTATTGATATTTGAACGGATCAAAGAAGAATTGAACAATGGCAAAACATATGCACAAGCCATTAACCTAGGATACGAGAAGGCGTTCTGGTCTATTTTCGACGCAAACGTGACTACCCTTCTTGCTGGTTTTATCCTTCTTTACTTAGGTTCCGGACCAGTGAAAGGATTTGCGATCACGTTGATTATCGGGATTTTCTGTTCCTTCTTTACGTCTGTATACATCACCAAAATCGTGATGTCTTGGTTGTTCAACCGTCAAAAACCGATCGAATTGCCTTACACGACCGTCATCTCTAAAAATTTGTTCAAGAAATTCAATTATGATTTCATCGGAAAGAGAAAACTGGCCTATGCCTTGTCTGGCACCGTCATCGCATTGGGGATCGTGTGTATTTTCATCAATGGCGGCTTGAACTTGGGGGTTGACTTCAAAGGAGGACGCTATTACATTGTCCGTTTCAACGAACCGGTCGTGGCATCCGATATCCGAAACGAGGTGCTTCCTTCTTTTAAAAACTATGGTACCGAAGTAAAAACTTTTGGTGCGAACAACCAAGTGAAGGTGACCACCAGCTACCTGATCGACCAAGAAGCGACAGAAGCAGACAATACCGTTCGAGCGGCTTTGGAGAAGGGCTTAGCGAAGTATGGAAAACCGTATGAAATCTTAAGTTCTTCGAAAGTGGGAGCTACGATAGCAGACGATATCGTGCGTACTTCGATCTTGTCGCTTTTACTCGCGTTGGTCGGAATATTCGTGTATGTGATCTTCCGTTTCCGGAACAGGGAGTTTGGTTTTGGAGGGGTAGTGGCCATCTTCCACGATGCAGTTGTCGTGATTGCCATCTTCGCGATTTTGGACACGTTGGGCATTTCATTGGAAATCGACCAGGTGTTTATCGCCTCTATTTTGACCATTGTAGGATATTCCATCAACGATACTGTTGTAATCTATGACCGTATCAGGGAGATAAACGAGGAAAATCCTAATTTGGATTTGGCTACGGCCCTGAACCAGGCCATCAATTTCACGTTCAGCCGTACTATCATGACTGCCTTTACAGTATTGCTCGTCGTGGTTATCCTGTTCGTTTTCGGTGGCGAGGTATTGCGCGGTTTCTCGCTCGCTTTGTTGATCGGTGTCATAAGCGGTTCTTATTCTACGATTTACATAGCAGTTCCGATCGTATTGGATTTCGCCAAGAAAAAAGACAAAGAACCTTTGCCAGCTGCTACCCCTGCTGTCAAAGCATAAAAAACTCTTTGTTCATACTATTTCTAGAGGCTCCCGTTTCCACGGGAGCCTCTTTATTTTTATCTGTTTTTACATCGCGAGCCGGCTTCTTCCCATGGTTTTGCGTGGGAAGAAAAAGAAGGTTTGTAAGGCGTAGTACGGCCTTGACCCTATTAATTACACATTAAAATACTATTTTTTATTAGATGGTTACTAAAATGAACTAAAACGTATCTACCTTTGTATATCGTTTACTACCAGGTTAGGCATGAAAAAAATCGCTCTTTCTTTAGGGACACTGTGTCTCTATATCCAAACACAGCAACTAACAGCTCAGAATTTCACATCAGCGGATTATGAAAAAACCTTGTGGATGACCACCCGTTATTACGGAGGTCAGCGTTCGGGCAACAACAACTGGTTAGTGTACAATCACCTCCCTTCCGGAGTAGATGCTTCCCTCACCGGCAAATGTTTTATTAACGACAAGGATGGCAGCGTAGACCTTTCGGGCGGATGGCACGATGCCGGGGACCATGTTAAATTCGGACAAACACAGTTTTATGCTGCCTACATGCTGCTCAAGGCGTATGCCGAATTCCCAAGTGGTTTTGGGGATTTTTATTCTTACGATTACAAAG
>OUNM010546636.1_pt1 | contig 21021 bp, 20 predicted proteins | sample 1769961 | NCBI WGS metagenome assembly OUNM01 (sample SAMEA3914820, study PRJEB12502) | metagenome | biome: forest; material: soil | place: USA | collected 2012-03-12 | depth 0.3 m
TACGTGCAGGCGACGGGTGACCAGACATTCCTGCGGGACTGCGGCGCCGAGATGCTCGTGGAAACCGCACGCTTGTGGTTGGACCTGGGCTTCTACTCGAATGCAAAGGAGGGAAAATTCTGCATCAATTCGGTCACCGGCCCGGATGAATACAACACGGTCGTCAATAACAATGCGTACACCAACTTGATGGCCCGGGAGAACCTGCGCTATGCGGCGCGGATTGTCGGATCCCTGCGGGAAACCGAACCGGATGCGTACAACGACCTTGTACACAAGACGGCACTTGAGCCCTCGGAGATGGAAGCATGGGTGCGCGCGGCCGAGAACATGTACGTGCCATATGATGAGAAGCTGAAGATAATCCCGCAGGACGACAGCTTCTTGGACAGAGAGCCCTGGGACTTCAAGAACACGCCGGATGACCATTACCCATTGTTGCTGTTCTATCATCCACTCAACATTTACCGAAAGCGAGTGATCAAGCAGGCGGACGTGGTGCTGGCCATGTTCCTGTTGGGCGACGCGTTTTCTTCCGATGAGAAGAAGCGCAACTTTGAATTCTATGATCCCTTGACCACCGGCGACTCATCGCTGTCGTCGTGTGTCGAGGCGATCATTGCCGCACAGATCGGCGACACGGAGAAAGCAATCAAGTACGGCATGGCGGCGCTGCTGATGGATCTGGCCGACGTCGGCGGGAACGTGAAGGACGGCTGCCATATTGCCTCGATGGGCGGCACTTGGATGATGCTCACCTACGGGTTCGCCGGTATGCGGGACGACGACGGGATGCTTTCATTCCGGCCACGCCGCGCGCCCGAGGATAACGCGACGCTTCGGTTTCCGGTGACATATCGCGGCCAAGTTCTGGAAGTCGAAATCGGCGCGGAGCAAGTTGAATACGCCTTGCGTGAAGGCGAAAGTCTTGTGATCCGCCATGGAACAGAAAAGATTCAGCTGACGAAGGACCATCCGCTGGCCGTCCGACCGATTGGCCGGGGGAAGACGGCCACTATATGAACGTACTGACGATGGGCACCCATGTCGTTGCTACTGGTGCGAGCGCTCCTCTTGGCGCAACCGTCCGTCCGGGCGGCGTCAACTTCAGTGTGTTCGCGAAGCACGCGACCTTGATTGAGCTACTCTTGTTCGACAATGAGGATGCTCCGCAGCCTGCGAAGATCATCCCTCTATATCCCGATGAACATCGCACCTATCACTATTGGCATGTTTTTGTGCCGGACCTTCAGCCAGGCCAAGTGTATGCCTACCGGGCGCACGGTCCCTTTGCCCCGGAGAGTGGCTGTCGGTTCGATCCCGACAAGGTGCTTATCGATCCTTACGGCCTTGCCATCGTGGTCCCTGAAACCTACGACCGTTTGGCCGCAGCACGCCCTGGCGACAACGCAGCCGTTGCCATGAAGAGTGTGGTGGCTGATCCCGATCGCTACGACTGGGGCGGCGATCTACCGCTGAAGCGGCCCCTTGCCGAAACCGTGATCTATGAGCTCCATGTGGGCGGCTTCACTCGTCATCCGAGCTCCGGTGTCGCGCCTGCAAAGCGCGGTACTTACGCCGGGCTGATCGAGAAGATTCCCTACCTCCAGGATCTGGGCGTTACCGCCGTCGAACTCTTGCCGGTGTTCCAGTTCGATCCGCAGGATGCGCCGGCAGGCCGGATAAACTACTGGGGCTACCAGCCGGTTTCATTTTTTGCGCCACATCACGCGTACAGTTCCCAAAAGAAGCCGATCGCGGTCCTGGATGAATTTCGGGATATGGTCAAAGCCCTTCATCGTGCGGGACTGGAAGTCATCCTCGACGTTGTCTTCAACCATACCACAGAAGGCGGCCCGAGTGGGCCGACGCTGTGCTATCGCGGCTTGGCCAACGACTTCTATTACATCCTTGAGGGAGACAAGTCCCGTTACGCCGACTACAGCGGTTGTGGCAACACGCTGAACGCCAATCAGCCGATCGTGCGCCGGCTGATCCAGGACAGCCTGCGGTATTGGGTGACCCAGATGCATGTGGACGGCTTCCGCTTCGATCTCGCTTCGATCCTGTCGCGTGACGAGAACGGTCGCCCGTTGTCAAATCCGCCCGTTCTTTGGGACATCGAATCGGATCCCCTGTTGGCCGGCACGAAGCTGATTGCGGAGGCGTGGGATGCCGCGGGACTCTATCAGGTGGGAAGCTTTATCGGCGATACGTGGCAAGAGTGGAACGGACGGTTCCGAGACGATGTGCGGCGTTTCTTGAAAGGCGACAACGGCTCAGTGTCGCGCGTGGCCGCGCGAATCTTGGGCAGCCCGGACATCTACTGTCATGAGGAGCGCGAGGCGGAACAAAGCATCAATTTCATCACCTGCCATGATGGGTTCACTCTCAATGACCTGGTTACATACGGTCACAAGCACAACGAGGCCAACGGCGAGCATAACCACGACGGCTCAGATCACAATCTGAGCTGGAACTGCGGTGTAGAAGGACCCACCAGCGATCCGGCGGTCGAGGCCGTGCGCAACCGGCAAATCAAAAACTTCTTCGCATTGCAGCTGCTGGCGGCGGGGACGCCGATGCTGCTTATGGGCGACGAGGTGCGACGAACCCAGAGGGGTAACAACAACGCGTACTGCCAAGATTCGGATATTAGCTGGTTCGACTGGAGCCTGCTGGAGCGGCATGGCGACATCCTTCGGTTCGTCAAAGCGCTTAACGCGTTTCGCCAGCGCCGCGATGTAGTGGTGGCAGGGCGTAAGCTCAGCCTTAATCAGCTCCTTCGCCGGGCGTGCATAGAGTGGCATGGAGTGGCGCTCGGATGCCCGGACTGGGGCAATGAATCGCACTCTCTGGCCTTCACATTACAAAGCTTGAACGCCCGCTTTTCGCTTCACGCAATATTCAATGCTTATTGGGAATCGTTGACTTTCGAATTGCCGCCAGTTCCTGCTGCGCAACAGCAAACGTGGCGCCGCTGTATCGATACCGCACTCGAATCACCCAATGACATTTTGCCCTGGAAGGCTGCGCCGGTCGTAAGGCAGACAATGTACTTGGTACAGCCGAGGTCGGTGGTCTTGCTTGCGCTAGCGCTTGAAGGGGAACGGTAACAGCGCTGGCCAAGTGCTGGAGCCGCTCGGCTCGGGGTAGCAAAGCGGGGAGGGATCGAATCGATGCCTCCCACTCTCTTCCACCAATTTCACTGCTCCTCCCCCAATATTCCCCCTTTTGGGCATTTGAGGGGCCGGCCCGATCCGGTGTAGGTTTGCCCCTAACGCACGGCTTTCCAGCCGGCAAAGGAGATCACATGCAACGGTCGATTTTCGCAGTGCTCGCCGCCGCGGTGTTGGTCGTCGGTGCAGCGAAGTATGCGCAGACGCATGCCCAGGCTCCTACTGCGCCGGGCACGCCGCCGGCGGCCGGCAAGTCGGGCGTCAACGTCGGTTCTCTCAACTGCACCGTCGCGGGCGGCATGGGCTTCGTCTTCGGCTCGTCGAAGGACCTCGACTGCCTGCTCGCGCGCACCGACGGTGTCGCCGAGCACTACAAGGGATCGGTCAATCGCTACGGTGTCGACATCGGCTTCACCAAGGAAGCGCACATCGTATGGCTGGTGTTCGCACCGGGCGCGATCGGCAAGGGCGCGCTGGCCGGTGACTACGGCGGCGTGACGGCGGCGGTCGCCGCGGGTCTCGGCGTCGGCGCCAACGTGCTGGTCGGCGGTTCCAACAAGCAGATCGCGCTGCAGCCGGTCAGCGTCGAGGGCAGCGTCGGCCTCAATGTCGCCGCCGGCGTCGCCGCGGTCACGCTGAAGCCCGCATCCTAGGTGGAGGGTCGCGGCTCCGTCCATCGCCCGGCGCGTCGGTTGACGGCGGCGGGCGCTGAGACGCTCGACGAGGTCGTCGTCGAGGAGGTGGCCGTGGCGCTGGTCTACAATGGCCTCAGCCACGCCGTGATGATGGCCAGCCCGCGCGACCTCGAGGATTTCGCCCGCGGCTTCTCTTTGACCGAAGCCATAGTGGCCAAGCCGTCGGAGATCTATGACATCGAAGTCGAGGCCGTGGGCCGCGGCATCGAGGTGAATCTCGAAATCGCCGCCCAGCGCATGGCCGCCCTTCAGGAACGGCGGCGCACCCTTGCCGGCCGCACCGGCTGCGGCCTGTGCGGCGTCGATAGTCTCGACGCGGCGCTGCGCCCGGTGCCGCTCTCGGCGGGCGCGGGCGCCGTCTCGCGGCGCGCGATCCAGAGGGCGATGGCGGCTCTCCCCGCACAGCAGCTGCTCAACAAGGAGAACGGCGCCACCCATGCCGCGGGTTGGGCCACTGCCGACGGCACCTTGCTTGCCGTGCGCGAGGATGTCGGCCGGCACAATGCGCTCGACAAGCTCGCCGGCGCGATTGCCAAGGTCGGGAATGCCGCGCCCGGCGGCTTCGTCGTGGTGACGAGCCGCTGTTCCTACGAGATGGTCCAGAAGGCGGCGGCCATTGGCGCGTCGGCGATCGCGGCGGTGTCGGCGCCGACGTCGCTGGCGATCGAGACGGCCGAGCAGGCGGGCATCGCCCTGGTGGCCTTCGTGCGCGAGGGCCGCCTCACCGTCTACGCCCTGGCCGACCGCATCGAGCCATGACCAATTGGCGATGACTGGACCGTTCGTGTTCGGCGTCACCGGCTGGAAGAATGCCGGAAAGACAACCTTGACCGAGCGCCTGGTGGCGGAGTTCGTGCGCCGCGGCTGGCGCGTGTCGACGATCAAGCATGCCCATCACGCAGCCGACGTCGACCAGGCCGGCACCGACTCCTTTCGCCATCGCGCCGCCGGCGCGACCGAGGTGGCGCTGGTCGGCGGCCAGCGCTACGCCATCATGCGCGAGCAGGCCGAGCCGCCCCTGTCGGAGGTGCTGGCGCGGCTGGCGCCCGCCGATCTCGTGCTGATCGAAGGTTACAAGCGCGAGGGCCATCCCAAGATCGAGGTGCGCGCAGGCGACGTGCCGTCGCTGGCGGCCAACGACCCGGCGATCGTCGCCATTGCCGCCGACACGCAACCCGCCGAGGGCGGCCTGCCGTGGTTCCGGCGCGACGACATTGCTGCCATCGCCGACTTCATCGCGGGCCGGAAGCCGCGAAGTCCCTAGCGGGTTACCGGCTGCCGGCGAAGATTCCGCCCGCCTTGTATTGCGAGCCCGATATCGCGAAAGAGCCGGCCTGCGATTGGGCGGCCGTTCCAAAGAACGATCCCGCCAGCGTGCCGACATTGCCGCCGCCGGCAAAGGCGCCGACAAAATTGGTGCCGCCTGAGCCCGGCACGGCCGCCGCGCCGCCGGTGTAAGTCTTGCCATCGAAGGAGGCGTTGAAATTGCCGATACGCGAGGCAAAGCTCCAATTGCTGCTGTAGGAGCCGTACGCGTTGTAGGCATTCGCGCCGTTCTGGACGCTACCGGCCATGAAGCCGTTGAAGGTCGCGCTCCCGGTTTGCGGCATCTGGACTGCCGTGGTGAGCGTTCCGACGACGTAGGGCGCGGCGGCGACGATATCCGTCTGGCCGGCGCGATAGCCGCTGGTGTAGTGGATATCGGCCTGCCACCACCCCCAGCTCAGGAAGTCGCAGGTGCAGGCACCGGGCGTGCCCTGCACGACGATGGGTACCGAGCTGCCGCTGTTGGCGGCCGCGCTGACCAGCGCGCCGTCTGTCAGGGTGACGGTTTTTGCCGAACCTATCAGCGGCTTCACCTTCGACGGGCGCGACGGATCGTCGGTCTGGGTCATGCCGTAGGTCTTGTCGTCGATGAAGAAGCTGGAGGTCGACGTGCCGCCGAACTGCAGCGTGGCGGTAGGTGACAGCAACGTGCCGTCGAGACCGCGGATGACGATCGTGGCCTTCGACTGGTTGGTCGACGCGTCTGTCGAGATCGAGACGTCCGTCGGCCGGCTGAGCAGCACGTCCGGGACGCGGGCCGTGACATGCCTGCCATCGACGCCGACGATCACACCGTTCGTGTAGCCGTTCAGCGTCTGCGTCGTGCGCGGCGTGGGGGGCGCGGGCGGAGGCGTGGGTGTGGGCGTTGGCGTCGGCTGCGTGTTAGGGGTGCTGGCGGGGTTGCCGTTGCCGGTTGCCTGCGTGATGGGGTTATTGTTGGTGTTCGGCGTGTTGCCGGTGTTCGGCGGATTGTTGGCAGGGGGGCCGCTGGATGGGCCGGTGTTTTGCGCCGCCTGATCGACGTTGCTGCCCGTGCCGCCGCCGCTCTTGCCGGTTTCGAGCTGGGCGATTTCGGCGCTGAGGCCACCGGGCGGAAGCAGGCTCGGCGGGCTGGGCGGAGAGCCGAGATTGATGCTCACCTGCGAGCCGGGCCGCGTCACGGTCTCGGTTCTGCCGGTGCCGTTCACCGTCATGCTGTTGCCGAAAATGAAGTTCGCGATCGTGCGCAGGCGCGTCACGCTGAAGATCGTGATGCCGCCGCGGATGCCGATCGTGCTCGAGGGCGTCTTGATGACGATGGCGTTGGTCTTGCTGATCTTGCCACCGACCAGACGGAACACGCCCTGGGTCGTGCTGATGGCGAGGTCGCCCGCTTTCGTCGTGGGATCGTAGACGAACTTGTCGATGGTGACCTGGGCGTTCGGGCCGATGGTGAGCGACGTTCCGTCGAGAAAGACCAGGTGGGCGCGGTCGTTAGCCTGCGTGGTCACGACTTCGTTGGCCTGCACGTCGATGCCGATGCGCAGGACACGCTCGTTCTCGTCGGGCGGCTTGCCCGTCGGATCGCCGTCTGTTGCCGAGGTGACGCCGACGCGAGCGTCGGCGTTTGCTGCCGCCAGCAGGCCGAGCGTTGTCGCCGACAGAAGGAGCGCCCGCGGCAGTGCGGAGCGGCTAGCGATGAACTTTGCCATAGCTCTTCCCTTTGCCGGCGTTAGAAGCGCCAGCTTACACCAAACATGAAGTTGTTGTTCTCAAAAGCATAGTTCGAAACCGTGGCGTTCCTCACAAACCGGCCCCCCGACAGGCTGAAGGTCGTGCGGTCGTCGAACGGGATCGACAACACGAGATTGGCGATCAGGTCGTTCTGATAGCGCGGCGTGGCGGGATCGATCAGGGGATCCGGTTGGTCGTAATGCCACCACTGCTCGGTCACGGAAAGGCTGACGGTCCAGGGCAGGCCGGTCTTCAGCACCGGATCGTTGAAGCGAAAGGAGAAGCTGCCGCCGAGACTCCAGAGCTGGTAGCTCTGCCAGGGGGCTATGTCGGCCTCGAAACGTTGCGCGCTGCCGTTGGCCGACAGCTGCACATTCGGCGCGAGCAGGTACTGGAAGGCAGTGTTCGCGGTCAGCTCGTTGCCGCGGTATTGGCTGTTGGAGGGGAGGTAGGCCGTATCCTGGTTGTTGTGGCGCCGCCACAATCCGCTCGAGATGTTTCGCAAGCCGTTGCCCAGCAGCACGTTCGTTTCGATGCCGCCGCCGAGGCTGCCGTAATACGACGTGTCGTTGACCCAGATATAGCCGACGTCCACGAACGGCTTCACGGTGAAATCCTCGAATGTGCCGTTGAATGCCTGGAAGCGTGGGCCGCTGGTCAGGTCGAGCAGGGTGACGTTCGCTGCCGAGACCGTGAACTGCCGGTTGGCGTAGAAGGTGAACTGCGTCTCGAGCGCGGAACTATCCTGTCGGCCGAAATCGTAGCGGTGCCGGATCTGACCCGATGTCACGGTGCCCCAATCCGGGGTTCCGAGAGAGGCCTGATTAAGGTTCGCTACCTGGCCGAAAAGCTGCACGGTCGAGGTCGAGGGGCCGAGATTGGCGTTCGACTGATAGCGCCAACCCTGGAAAATCTCTCCGCTGAAGCTCGAAGCTTTCATCCTGGACTGGACCTGACTCAGATATTCCTGGGCCTTGGTGCGGACGTCGGGCGGCAGGGTCGGCGACTTCAGTGCTTCGTTGAAGTAGGTCCTCGCCACCTCGTACGATGCCAGCCGGTAGTACAGCACGCCGAGTTCGAGGCGAACGCGCGGCAGGTCGTTCTCGATCAGAAGCATGCGCTCGAGCGCCGAGATCGCGCCCTCGAGGTCGCCGGCCTGATTGGCCACGGCGGCGAACTTGAACAGGACGTCGAGGTTGGCCGGTTGGCGAAGCATTTCCTGGAAGGCCGCATCGTATTGCCGGTCCAGATCGCTGGACGCAGCGACTGGCGTTGGCGGAGTCTGGGCCACTGACGCTCCCGCCGTGAACACTGCAATGACGCCTCCCGCCAATGCAATTGCGTCGCGAAGCCGCCTCGTAGAGATCAAAATCCGCCGCTCCCCCGTTGCACGAAGATACCCGCCTAAATCTCGGCTCTACAATGGTGCAGGGGGTATGCTAAACGAGCCAACTGCGGACAACCCAAATCCACGAAATAAGGATGGGTTTTCGGGCTGCCTGCATTCGAAGCAGCATTTTCCGGTATTGCCGGTCTCCCAAGGCCGTTGCGAATCGTTCGCGATCACGCACCATGGCCGCCAGCATGCGGTCCAGCATGGTGGCGTAGGTGTTGCCCCAGTTCCGCGCCGACATGTGCAACCGTCCGCCCAGGACGGGGTTATCGGCCGCGAAGTTCTTGCCGTGCAGGCGGTATGAATAGAGCGCCTCGTCGATCAGCAGGGATCCGGCCACCATCTGGGCCATGACGACGACGTAGAAGTCCATATGCAGGCGGAAGGTCTCGTCGTCCTCGGGAAAGACGAGGTCGATCAGCGAGCGGCGGAACATCATCGACGAGGTCGAGACCCAGACCCAATGGACCAGCCGCTCGGTGTAGAGCCGGTACGGCGTCTGCGCGGCCCACGTGGCGCTTTTCTTCGCCGGATCGATCGCGGGCACGCGTGCGGGATCGACCGGCGCGAAGGCCACGCCGCGGTCGGCCACCGCGCGGTCCTTGCCGAACCAATAGACCGTGCCCGCGATCAGCTGGCCCTTGCCGTCGATCAGGCGTGCGTTGCAGGCCGTGAAGCCCACCGCGTAGGTCTCGTTCAGATGGGCCGCGATATGGCGTTCGAGGAAGTCTTCGTTCCACAGATCGTCCGAATCGAGGAAGCAGACGAAAGGCGCTCGCGTCCTGACAAGCCCGGCGCGGGTAGCGCCGGTCTGGCCGACGTTCTTTTCCAGCCGAGCGAGCGAGAAGCGCTGATCATTCAGTTCGTCGAGCGTCTTCTGGATGGCGGCGACCGAACCGTCCGTCGAGGCGTCATCGACGATGACGCATTCGAAGTCGCGCAAGGTCTGGCGCGCGACCGAGCGGATCGCATCGCCGATATAGTCCTGGCAGTTGTAGCAGGTGACGACGACCGAGATTTTCGGGAGAGTCGTCTCCGTCACGATTTGGCCGGCCCCAGGAAGTCGAAGTCGACGCCCTCGTCGGCCTGCAGCACGGTCTTGTGGAACAGGCCGGTGTAGCCGCGGTCGCTGCCGGGATGCGGCGGCGGGGCCTTCCAGGCTTTCTTGCGCGTGGCGAGTTCGGCCGCCGAGACCAGCAGCTCGATCTTGCGCTTGGGCACGTCGAGCGTGATGCGGTCGCCGGTCTTCACGAGCGCGAGCGGCCCGCCGACGGCCGATTCCGGCGCGATGTGCAGCACGATCGTGCCGAACGCCGTGCCGCTCATGCGCGCGTCGGAGATGCGGATCATGTCCTTCACCCCGGCGCGCGCAAGCTTCATCGGGATGGGGAACGAGCCGGCTTCCGGCATGCCGGGCGCGCCCTTGGGGCCGGCATTGCGCAGCACCAGGATGTCGTCGGCCTTCACGTCGAGGTTGGGATCGTCACCGCGCGCGGCGAGATCCTCCAGCGAGTCGAACACCACTGCGCGGCCGGTGTGGGTCAGCAGCGCGGGCGTGGCCGCCGCATGCTTGATGACGGCGCCGCGCGGGGCGAGGTTGCCGCGCAGCACGGCCATGCCGCCGGTTTCCTTGATCGGGTTCTTGGCCGTGCGGATGACGGTCTGCCCCGGCACCATCTCGGCCGCATCGATCACCTGCTTGAGGGTCTTGCCCGCGACGGTCTTGCACTTCTCGTCGAGATTCTTGCGGATCTCCTTCATCAGGCGCGAGTTGCCGCCGGCCCAATGGAAATGCTCCATGTAGTGGTCGCCTGAAGGCTTGAGGTCGACCAGAACCTGCACGTTGCGGCCGATCTCGTCGAACTCCTCGAGCTCAATCTCGATGCCGAGGCGGCGCGCGACGGCAGTCAGATGAACCAGCGCGTTGGTCGAGCCGCCGATCGCTTGCAGCACGGTCAGCGCATTGCGGAACGCGGCCTTGGTCATGATCTCGCTGGGCTTCGGACCCTGCTTCACGGCCATCTCGGCCGCGAGCTTGCCGGTCGCTTCGGCAACGCGCAGGCGGTCGGAGTGGGTGGCCGGGATCGATCCCGAGTTCGGCAGGCCCATGCCCAGGGTCTCGACGATGCAGCCCATGGTGCTGGCGGTGCCCATCACCATGCAGGTGCCCTTGGTCGGCGCGAGCCGCTCGCTTACCTTGTCGATGTCGGCTTCGGAGAAGGTGCCGGCGCGATACTGGCCCCACAGGCGGCGGCAGTCGGTGCAGGCGCCCAGCACCTCGCCCTTGAAGTGGCCGACCAGCATTGGACCGACCGGCAGCACGACGGCGGGCTTGTCGACGCTGGCGGCGGCCATCAACTGGGCAGGCAAGGTCTTGTCGCAGCCGCCGATCAGCACGACCGAGTCCATCGGCTGGGCGCGGATCATCTCCTCGGTGTCCATCGACATGAGGTTGCGCAGGAACATGCTGGTCGGATGAGAGAAGCTTTCGTGGATCGAGATCGTCGGGAAGACCATCGGCATGGCGCCGGCCATCAGCACGCCGCGCTTCACCGCCTCGATCAGGTCCGGCACGTTGCCGTGGCAGGGGTTGTAGTCGCTGTGGGTGTTGGTGATGCCCACGATCGGCCGGTCAAGCGCGTCGTCGGTATAGCCGCCAGCCTTGAGGAACGCCTTGCGCAGGAAGAGCGAGAAGCCCGCGTCGCCATAGGTTGCGAGGCCCTGGCGCATGCCGGTGGCCTTCTTGGGCGCGCCTGAAGCGCCGCGTTTGCGGGAAGCCATGTCGTTTCCTCTCCGTCGGTCGGGGGCTATTTTGTATCGCCTTCCAGACCGGCCGCCCAGCGCGCATGTGCCGCCGGTTCGCGCTCCGAGACGATGGTGCGGGCCAGTTCCTTGCCCATCAAGGCGCCGAACTTGAAGCCGTGGCCCGAGCAGGGCGACATCACCCAGCCCTTGGCGCCCTGCTTCTCGACCACGAAACGCTCGTCGTCGGTCACCGTGTAGAAGCAGACCTTCAAGCGGTCGATGCGCCACTGGTCGAAGCCGCGCAGCAGGCTGGCGCAGCGCGCGAGCAGGGGCGCCATCTCGGCCGGCTGGGCGTCGCGGCCGGCGTCGGGATCGCCGCTGCGGCTGAATTCGTGGTCGCCGACCTTCATGCCGCGGCCTTCCATGGGCGGCACGAGATAGAGGCCGACCTCGCCGGTCTTGTCGATCACCATCGGCCCCTTTGACCAGGCCGCGCGGGCCGCGTCGGGCAGGCGGAAATAGACGACGACCTGGCGCGACGGCACGAGCGTCCGGCCGAGCGACGGCCGCAGCCGGCCGACCCACGCCCCCGCCGCCACGACGACGATGTCGGCGCTGTGGACGGTGCCGGTCTCCGTGGTGACCCGGCCCTGCTCGAGATCGACTTCGCGGATCGGCGTGTAGGAATGAAGCGTGACGTTCGGTTGCTGGCCGAGATGGCGGGCGAGGGCAGCCGTGATGTCCTGCGCGAACAGCACGCCGCCGGTGTCGAGCCAGAAAGCCCGCTCGACTCCCTTGGAGTCGAGCATGGGAAAACGCCGCGGCAATTCGTCGAGCGCCAATTGCGTCATCGGCCGGCCGATCGCCGCCAGGCTCTCCGCCGAGCGCACTGCCCAGTCGGCGCCGCTGCCGGTCAGGGCGAGGGTTCCGGTTGCGGCGTAGAGCCGCTGTCCGAGGTCGTGCCATAACTCGTCCCAGACATCGAAGGCGTCGTCGATCAGGCGTGCATAGCCTGTGTGATCACCGTAGGGGTGGCGGATCAGGCGATGCTCGTCCATCGAGGAGGCCAACGGATTGGGCAGCGGTCCCTGCTCGAATAACTCGACGTCATGGCCGCTTTTCCCAAGCGCCCATGCTGTGCTGAGGCCCATGATGCCGCCGCCGACGATGATCGCTTTCATGTCGTATTCCTGAAATCAGCCCACGTTGACGTTTACGGAAAGTGCATTCGATCGAAAGTGAGTTGCATTTTTCAGCATGTCCTTATCCTTGCAAATTGCATCGTCTTAGGCGTTGATACAATTATGCTTTCTACAACCGTATTGATGTGAAGGATCAAACATGGCGATGACCATGCTGCAGATGGCCGGAGCGGCGCCGACACCGGCGACGATGGCCGATGGTGTTCTAGTCATTATCGATGCTCAGAGGGAATATACCGACGGATTGCTGCCGTTGACCGGGGTTGGTCCCGCGGTCGATGCACTCGCAGTGTTGCTGGAGAAGGCGCGCAAGGCCGGGGCGCCGATCGTGCACGTGCGTCACAAGGGGTCTGCGACCGGCAAGGCGTTCAATCCCACCCTGAGCGGATTCGAGATCGTCAAGGAACTGACGCCGCGCGAGGGAGAGACGGTGATCGACAAAGGCCTGCCGAACGCCTTCGCCGGCACCGACCTTGCCAAGCACCTGCAGGCGACGGGTCGCAAGAACCTGATCGTCGGCGGCTTCATGACCCATATGTGCATCTCTGCCACGGTGCGCTCGGCGACCGACCACGGCTTCATGAGCACAGTCGCGGCCGATACGGTGGCGACACGCGACCTGCCCGACGCGACGGGCGGGGCGACGGTGACGGCCGATGCAATCAACCGCATCACGCTGGCCGCGCTGTCCGATCGCTTCGCCTGGATCGTCCCGAAGGCCAGCGCGATCGCCTGACGCCTGCCGTCTACTTGGAGAAGTGGCCGTCCGTTTGGCCGAGGATGGCAATGGCGGCGATCGCGAGCAGTAGGGCGAGCGAACTATATTGTAGTATGCCGCGGCAATCGGTGCGCAGTCGGTCGAGGCGAAGGAGCAATCGACGCATGGCGCTACGGTAGAATGATCGGCGTCAGCATGTTCATTACCTTCTGTCCGAGGATTGTGAACGCACCGACTGCGACGGTGGAAATAAGGCCGGCGATCAGCGTGTATTCGATGCCAGTCGCGGCAGCGTCATCGGCAACGAGTCGGCGCAGAGTCGACAGCATGATCGCAACTCCCTTGAAGGCACAACTGTAGCAACTGCAAATTTGCGAGCAATCTCAAGCTTGTAACGTTGGTAAAGTTTGTACCGTGCGCGCCGACAGTGCCGACCCAAAGAAAAAATGGGCGGGCCGTTGCCGGCCCGCCCATCTTTATTCGAACCAAGCGCCAGGCTTAGGTCATCGAGCTGGCGGCGTTGCTGAGGACGCCGTTGACCTTGGTGCCGACCGAGGTCATCGCCGCGATGGCGGCGACGGCGATCAGCGAGGCGATCAGGGTGTATTCGATGGCCGTGGCGCCACGGTCGTTCTTCATCAGGCTACGGAAGATGGACAGCATGTGTATCTCCAAAAGAAAGTCATTGTGCTCCAAAGGACGCTCCTACTGGCCTTCCTGCCGGGTCTGGGGGCTCGGAAGGACGGCCGGTACAAACGCTGGGCGTTAAAAGCGCCCCTAATCTCAAGAAACTGGTTGAGATATGGATGCTAAGATATTGAAACCAAAAATGACTTCAATACGACTATTGTATCATCTGCTTCATCCTGCGGTTGGCGGGCGGAGCGTGTTATCGTTGGGGCAACTGGGAGGCGTGTCATGAAGTCCATTCTGACAATGGCCTGGACGGCGGAAGACCCGTCCACGTTCGAGCTGGCGTCGAAAATTGCGAGGAATTTCAATGCCCGCCTGATCGGGCTTGAGCCTCCGTCCTATGGCGTGATGAGCATGGCGTGGGCCGACGCCGGCATGGGGGCGCCGATCGGCGGCGGCCTGGCCGAGGACGCCGAGGAACGCCAGCGGGTGGCTGCGGTGAAACAGGCTTTCGAGCAACGCGCCACCGGCCTTTCGTCGGAATGGCGCTCGGCCGACGACAGCGGGCCGACCGCGATCGGCATCATAGGCCGCGCATACGACCTGATCGTGATGCCGCAGCCGGGCGCGCTGCCCAAGATGCCGGAAAGCGTTTTCGAGACGGCGCTGTTCGACTCGGGGCGCCCGGTGCTCGTCGTGCCGCCGGGCTACGGCGGCATGGTCGGCAAGCGCATCCTGTTCGCCTGGAACGGCTCGACCGAAAGCGCGCGCGCGATCTCGCTCGCCATGCCGATGCTGAGCCAGGCCGAAGCGATCGAGGTGCTGAGCGTCGACGGCGCGATGGTGCCGGGTCCGACCTCGTCGGAGATCGCCGACTCGCTCTCGGCACACGGCCTCAAGGTGACCAGCCAGCACGTCAAGCCGGGCACGCGCTCGGCCGGGCAAACCATCGTCGACACCGCCATCGCGGGCGGCGCCGACATGATCGTCAAGGGCGCCTACACGCAAAGCCGTTTGCGGCAGATGATTTTCGGCGGCATGACGCGGCACCTCATCCTGAACTCGCCGCTGCCGGTGCTTTTCTCGTACTGATGTGAAACCCCTGCGCTGGATCGTTGGCGCCGCGTTGGTGATTGGCGCCCTGGTTGCGGCATTGGTGGTCGCCCTGCCGTCGCTGCGCGACAGCACGCGCGAAAGCGTGGCGGATCGCGGGCCGACGACCGGCGAAAAGCTCGGCGCGCTGCGGGCCGAGCGTGCGGCCCTGCAGGCCCGCGCCGACGGCGAGGCGCGGCTCGACCTGCTGCAGCCGTTTCGTACAGCCAGCCTGCTCTCCGATGCGCTTATTGCGCGTGGCGAGGCTGATCGCGAGCGCAGCTTCGAGCGGTTGTCGCCCGATCGTCGCCAGGTCTTTGCCGCGACCGACGCGCTGAACGCGGCCCTCAAGGACGCGCTAGCGCGGCCGGGCGAGGGCACGCGGCAACGGGTGATCGCCACGGCCAAGCCCGCACGGGAAGCGCTGGAGCGGCTGGCGGGCATCGATGACGTGCCGTTGGTGCTGCAATTCGCGCCGCGCTTCGTGCCGCCGCGGCGGGCGACGGGAGAGCTCACGCTCGTCCCGTCCTCGCCCCGGGCGGCACCCAGCGGGACCGCCGCGGTGCCGCTCGATCCGGGCGACCGTTCGGCCGCCGCGCCGACCGTGCCCACGGTGCCGCGCTATGCACCGTCCTTCGCATCGCCGAGCGACGAGGATCCGCCCGTCTCGATCGAGGTCGTGGGCCTGCGTCTCGCGGCGGACGGCAGCGCGCCGCCGACGCTCGCGATCGGCGGCTGGCGCGGGATCGCCACAGTGGCGCCGGAGCGGCTGCGCTTTACCGTCCCGCGTGCCGTGTTCGCCACCGAAGCGGCCCGCACGACGTTCGTCACCGGGCTGCTGAGCGTCCGCCGCGATTCCCGGGCCTTCATGTTCGAACTGCTGTTCACCGTCCTGCCCGACCGGCCAGGCTCGTTCGCGCTCGACCAGAAGATCCGCACGACGGTTTCGGAGTCGCGCACCCTGGTCTCGCCCGAGATCCTGGCCCGCGGCGGACCGGGCGAGATGCGGTGGGTGCAGCGCTGCTTCGACCCGCCGCCGGGCTGGCGCTTCGACATGAGCCGCCGGCGGGTCGTGGTGGTCGAGAAGCTCGCCTCCGAGGACGATATTCCAGATCCGACCCTGAACGGCGGATCGGTCGAGTTCACCAATGACGGCCAGCCGGGCCAGATCTGCATCGTCGTAACCGCCAAGCCCGTCACCAAGACGGCGAAAGCCGCCACCATCGGCCGGTTCGAGGCCACGCTCGAGCGCGATCGCGCGGAGGACAGCGCGGTGAAGAGCGGCGTGCGCGCGCTCGACTGGCGCGAGGCGGTGCGCGTGCCGCTCGATCCCGGGGCGGTCGAGTGGCGCCTCTATCTGCGCTTGTTCGACGAGATCGACCGGGAGTTCGACGGCACGGTGACGCAACCGATGCCGTTCCTGCAGATCGCGCCCGCCGAGGACGGCAAGTCGCTGGTGCTGCGCGCCGATCCCTCGGCGGAGCCGCCTTAGTCCGTCGGCTGGGGCACCTTGCCGTCGGCCGAGAGCAGCACGGCCATCGGATGCGTCGTCTTGAAATGCGCCAGGACGATCAGCAGAACCACCATGATCGGCACGCACAGGAACATGCCGACGACGCCCCAGATCGTGCCCCAGACGACCAGCGAGAAGATCACCACCAGCGGCGAGAGGTTGAGCGATCGGCCCATGATCGCCGGCTCGATGACATTGGCCATCACGATCTGGATGGTGCCAATCACCAGCAGCACGATGAGGAACGGCGTGAGATGGTCGAACTGCACCAGCGTGATCAGTGCAGGCGCCACGATGGCCAGGATCGAGCCCACGGTCGGGATGTAATAGAAGAAGAACACCATCACCGCCCAGAAGCCGGCGAAGTCGACGCCGATCCAGGCCAGCACGATGTAGGCCAGCGCCGAGGTGATCGTCGCGAGTGTCGTCTTGATGCGGATGTAGATGCGGATGTCGCGGTCGATCTGGCCCAATACCGAGCGCAGGCGGGCCTGTTGGGCGCCTTCGCCGAACATGATCGACAGCTTGCGCCGGAAGCTCACCTGCTCGACGAACAGGAAGACGGCGTAGATCACCACGATGCCGGTCACGCTCACGACCGAGGCCGCGGCGGTGGCGAGGCTGCCCAGGGTCTCGGCCAGGCTGATGCGATCGAACAGCTCGTTGAGAGTCGGGGCGTTGCCGACGCCCACGATGTGCGCGCCCTGGTCGAGCAGGCGCTGCAATCTGACTTCGTAGTTGGGGGCGGCTGCGGCGACCGCGGTGACGTTGCGGCTCACCGTCCGCCCGACGATCCAGAGAAGTCCGCCCATCGTGCAGATTGCCGCGACCAGGGCGATCGGTCGCGGAAGCTTGAGGTGGCCCAGGCGTGGTCGCTCGATCACGTCGGCGAGTGCATCGATCATATACCACAGCACCAGCCCGAGAACCGCCGGTAGCAACAGTCCGCGGCCTGCCACCAGCAGGTACAGCGCGGCTGCAATCACGATTGCCCACAGGGCGGCGCGTTGCAATGTCATGGCCGCACTATAGGCGACAGGGCAGACTTGAAAACAGGGCGCATGATTGTCGTGAGCCTGTCTTGTGGGGAGACATCGATGAAGAGTCTGCTTTTCAGCTTTCAGGGCCGGGCGAACCGGGCCAAGTTCTGGCTGGTCAACATCGGTCTGATCGTCGTCGAGGCGATCGTGTTCGGCGTGGCCGGCGGTTCGGCCATGATGTCGGGCGATCCGTCGGACATGACGATGTCGTCGTTCGGCATCCTGGGCGTCGTCTGCCTGCTGGCGCTCGTCGTTGTGTTCTGGGTCGGCCTGGCGGTCGCCGTGAAGCGCTGGCATGACCGCAACAAGAGCGGCTGGTGGGTCCTCATCGCCCTCGTGCCGGTGATCGGTGGCCTCTGGTACCTGATCGAATGCGGGTTCCTCCCCGGCACCACAGGAGCGAACAACTACGGCGCCGATCCGCTCGCGGTCGCCTAAGGCGAGCCTGACGCGTCCGACTGTCGCGTCGTGCGCGGGAGCCCGCCGCGAGATAAGCTCCGGCCATGAAGTCAGTTCTGGCCGCCGTGCTTCTGTCGGTGTCGCTTTTCGCGACGCCGTCCCTTGCTCACGAATACAAGCTGGGCTCGATCGAGGTGCAGCATCCCTGGTCGTGGGCGACGCCCACGACGGCGCCGTCGGCCGGTGGCTTCCTGACGGTCGTCAACAAGGGCGACGGGCCGGACCGGCTGGTCGCCGTGCAAAGCCCTGCGGCCGACCAAGTCCAGATTCACGAGATGAAGATGGACGGCAACGTCATGCGCATGCGCGAGCTCGACAACGGCGTCGCCCTGCCGGCCGGCCAGACCGTCGAACTGAAGCCTGGTGGCTATCACGTGATGTTCATCGGCCTCAAGGCGCCGTTCGCGAAGGGGCAGAAGGTCCCGGCGACCCTGGTGTTCGAGAAGGCGGGCAAGGTCGACGTCGAGTTCCTGGTCGACGCGCTCGGTGCCACGCAGCTGTCAGTCCGTCACTGAAGTCATTACGTTCTAGTCGGGACTGAGGTCCGCGTGCGGCGAGCCCACGGCCTTCGCCGCCATCCGCCATCCACGCCCGTCGAGGACGCCCGCCAGCAACGCAGCCCAGATCGCCGGATCCTCTCCGGGCGGCCACTGCGTGAAGCCCATCCACAGAGCCGTCGAGTCGGCCAGCACCGTCACCAGAACGCCGACCGCGCAGATGACGCCGATGTAAGAGGGCGACAGGTGCACCAGACCCCAGATCTGGTCGGTCCTGATCTTCACGCGGGAGCCAATGATGATGCCGATCACCGCGCCGCCGGCGGCCGCTCCCAGCCACATCGCTTCCAGCACATGAAGCGCCGGCGTGTTGGCAAGCATGACGATGGCCGCCATCGTGCAGAAGAACGGCGGCATTCCGAGGCGCCATAATTTCACGGCACGTCCACGCCCTTCGGGAAGCGCCGTCCATACTCCCCCGGCCGCCAAGAGCACGTTCAGCAGGGCGACCAGGTTGAAGGTCAAAATCATGAAGGCGAACGGACTCTGGTTCCTGACCGCGCTGATGGTGCGGAGATCGGCGGCGTACAACCATTCTCTAGAGCAAGGACATTACGGGAGGCTGACTTTCGCCGTCGGCTTCCGGTCATCGGATAGGATAGTTGCGCCGCTCCCGCCGCGCGGAACGTCGGTCGCGTTCCGGCCCCCAGCCGTTTGAATGCACCGTGACGTGCAGTGGCTGGCTGACGTCGGCCGCACGGCGATGTCGGCCAGCCTGCGCCGCGCCGGTTTGACCTCACCGATTTGGTACACACGTGTGTACCGTTATGCGGAATTTCATTGCCGATGCAAGCGTGGCGAGCCTAGCGTCCTTCCAAGGCTCCAACGAGGGCCAAGCATCAGGGAGGATTAAATGGCTTCAGCTCGCAGGATGGCGCGTCGTCGTTTCGTTGTCGGTACCGCCGCGGCCTCGGCCGCTTTCGTCGCTGCTCCCTTCGTTCGAGGCGCGCATGCCGCGGGCAAGCTCTCGCTCGCGCTCTGGGATCACTGGGTGCCCAACGCCAACGACGCGACCGCCACTCTCATCAAGGAATGGTCGGAGAAGGAGAAAGTCGAGGTCCAGGTCGACTTCATCACCTCGCAGGGCAACAAGCTTCTGCTGACGGGGGCTGCGGAATCGCAGGCCAAGTCGGGCCACGATATCATCGCGCTGTCGACTTGGCTGCCGTCGCGCTACGCCGACCAGCTGGTGGCGGTCGACGACGTCATGGCGCCGCTGATCAAGCAGAACGGCGCGGTCAACGCGACGGTCGAGTATCTCGGCCATCTGAAAGGCAAGTGGGTCGCGGTGCCGGCGACGGTCGGCAGCCAGATCAAGGGGCCGTGCTCGCGCATCGACTATCTGAAGCAGCTTGCCGGCATCGACATCCAGGCGATGTATCCCGCAGGCGCAGCCCCCAAGGCCGACAACTGGACCTTCGAGACGTTCCTCAAGGCCGCCGAGGATTGCCACAAGGGCGGCCATCCGTTCGGCATCGGCCTCGGCAGCACGGCCGACAATGTCGACACGGCAGGCGCGGTCTTCCACGGCTTCGGCGCAATGCTGGCCGACGCCAAGGGCGAGGTCACGGTGAAGAGCGACGCCGTGCGCCAGGCGCTCGAGTTCTACAAGCGGCTGATGAAGTTCCTGCCGCCCGACGTGGCGGCATGGGACGACGCTTCGAACAACAAGTTCCTGGTGTCGGGCCAGGCGTCGCTGATCATGAATCCGCCGAGCGCCTGGGCCGTGGCCAAGCGCGACGCGCCGCAGGTTGCCGAGCAGCTGTGGACGCACGGCTTCGCCGCGGGCCCGAAGGGCCGCTACGCGCCGTTCACGCCGTACTTCTGGGGCATCTGGAACTTCAGCAAGAACCAGACGGCGGCCAAGAGCCTGATCAGCCATCTCTCGCAGCCGGCGTCAGCCGAGAAGATGGTGATCGCGTCGGGTGGCTACGACCTGCCGTCCTTCGCCAATCTCACGACGTTCAAGGTGTGGGCGGAGGAGGGGCCGCCGAAGGGCACGCTCTATCACTACGCCAACCCGTACAATCATCAGATCCTGTCGGTCGCGGGCGCGCCCGCGCCGCACAACATCGCCGAACGCATCTACACGCAGGCGACACAGACCCAGATGGCGGTGCGCTACTTCAGGGGCGAGCCTCTGGAAAAGACGCTGGCCTGGGCCGAGAGCGAACTCGAAGGCTTCATGCGCAACTAGCAGGGACTAGACGAGGCCCGCCAGCCACGTGCGGGCTTCCTCGCGCGTCCGGAAGATGCGCAGCGGGCGTTCGACGTCGGCCAAATTCGCGAACATCTGCGCATGTTCGTTCTGGGCATCGGAGGCCGCGACGATGGCGATCGGGCCGAACTTGCCGAGGGCGGGATAGGCACGGATGCGGGCCCCGAGCACCAGCATGTCGGTGTCGCTCAGCGCCCAGGTCGCCGTCCCGAGGTCAAAAATCTTGGCATAGGGCAGGGCATCCGAAACGACAACGTCGTCGAGATATCGTTCCACGTCCTCAAGGACGATGCTTCCCTCGCCCAGAACCGTCACCAGACGCTCCGGATGGGAAATCTTCCACGTCACCGACATTCGCCCTGCGCCGATTGTTTCCCTCCGTCGACTATGCCGGACCGCCCAGCGGTACGACAAGGCCGGCGAATGCTGGATCGGGGAGAATGGTGCTGCCAGACAGGATTGAACTGTCGACCTCTCCCTTACCAAGGGAGTGCTCTACCACTGAGCTACGGCAGCGAAGAGGCGCGGATATGCCATA
>OUNM010143643.1_pt1 | contig 20990 bp, 14 predicted proteins | sample 1769961 | NCBI WGS metagenome assembly OUNM01 (sample SAMEA3914820, study PRJEB12502) | metagenome | biome: forest; material: soil | place: USA | collected 2012-03-12 | depth 0.3 m
CTACATCTCGAGGCCCATCGCGGCGCTCGAGGAGGGTCTGCTGATGATCCTCAACGGCCAGACCGACAAGCGCTTCGAGCTCGATCACGCCGAGCTCGGCGGTCTCGCCTTCCGCATCGACCAGCTCCTCAACCAGCTGATGGGTGTCGAAGAAGACAACACCGACGACGAGGGCCGTGTTTCCAAGGCGCCCACCGCGGCGAACTTCGGCGATGCGCTCTCGGTCGACAAGAGTGGCCAGGGTCACGCCACCGGCTCTGCCGACGTCGACGCTGCCAAGCTCGCGGCGGAGCCTACGGACGCCTACTACGCGCGCCTCTACCGCGAGTACATCGCGGCCAAGAAGGCGCTCGGCGAGCAGGTCGACCACATCACGGATGCTGCCTTCAAGAGCCGCATCCAGGGCATGGAGCAGGACGCCTCGACGAAGCAGGGCCGGCCCGTTCGTTACCACGTCCAGTCGAACGGTCGCGAGGTCGTGCTCCTCGCCGTTCCGCTCTGATAAAACCGTAGCGGACGCGGCGTATCGAGCTTAAAGAGGGAGGCTCCAATGGGCCTCTTCGATCTGTTCAAGGGCAAGCCGTCCAAAAGCGGCACGGCCGACGCGCGCGACGGCACCGAGAAAAAGTCCAATGCTGCCGCGAAGTACGCGGAAGCGGCGGGGAGCAAGCGGGCGCAGGCCTACGATCGCCAGGAAGCGATTCACGAGCTCTGCAAGATGAAGTCGGCCGATGCGGTCGAGGCGCTCCTGAAGCGCTTCACCTTCGCGACCGATCCGTCGATCACAGATCAGGAAGAGAAAGAGGCGGTGTTCGAGGGCATCGTCGAGGCGGGCCGTGAGGCCATCGAGCCGGTGCGTGCGTTCGCGGCGAAGGCCGAGAGCCTGGGCCCGCCGATCCGCATCTTGAAGGCAATCCTTCCGGAAGACGAGCTCGTCGAGGAATTGCTCGTGTGGCTCAAGCGCTGGGACACCGAGTACGCGAAGTTCATCGACCCCAAGCTCCAGATCCTCCAGGAGCTCGAGGCGCATCAGCATGCGTCGATCCGCGAGGCGGTCGATCCGTTCCTCCAGGATTCGAACGAGACGGCCCGCTTCTACGCCGTCGCCGCCACCTTCGCGCAGAAGGACGCGGCCGCGATTCCGTCGCTCCTCACGCTTCTCCTCGACGAGGAGAGCGTCCGCGTGCGCGCGAAGATCGCCGACGGCTTCGTCGCGCTGCAGTGGGAGATCCCGGACGACCAGCGTGACGCGGTCCGCAAGGTCCTGCCGCCCGCGTACACCGTCGACGGCTCGGGCCTCGTCTCGAAGCGCTGACAAAACGAAAACCCCCTCTCGCCAGCGAGAGGGGGTCAACGTGACGCGTGCGGCTATCCGAGACGCGAGAAGCGAGCTAGTCGCTCAGCTTCGGCGCCGACGGGAGCGAGAAGCCGACCGAGAGTCCGACCATCTGGTTGAACTTGAACGTGCGGTCTTCGCTGTCGATCTTGTTGTCCGGGAAGTTGCCGTCCGGTCCGCCGCCGCGCGAGTCGAAGCCGCCGCGGTTGGAGCCCGAGATGAGCGGGAAGGCGCGGTACTCGATGTTGAAGCTCACGAGACCGTGCGTGTAGAACGTGAGGCCGAGGCCGAACGTCGGAGCGAATGCCGTGCGCGTCTGCGTCGCGAACGACGATACCTGCGTGCACTGCCCGACGGCGCAGTCCTTACGCTCCTCGACGCCGACCGCGGCACCGCCGACGTGGACGTAGAGGTCGGTGTCGACGAACAGCTTCTGGAAGATGGCGAGCTTCCCGCGGAACGGGCTGAACGTCAGCTGCGGGCCGACCATGTACTTCAGCTTCGCCGTCTGGTCGGCGAAGCTCGGACCGCCGTTCGGCGGCACGTTGATCGCCGTACGAGAGTTGCGCGGCGCCGTGCTCTGCACCTTGTCGGTGAGGTCGGTCGCCGAGTTGATGACGCCGAACCCGCCGAAGATGCCGATGCCGAGGAAGTCGAAGAGGTTGTACTGGAGCCGCAGCGTGACGAACGTCGTGCGGTTGTACTCATCGAGCAACGTCTGGCCGATGCCCGGCGCGATCTCGAAGCGACCCTGGCGATAAAGTCGGAGCTTTCGGACGGCCGGCGCTCCGGCGAGCGGGCCCGTGAGCTGGATCTCTTGCGCCTCTGCAGGCTTCGAGATCGCCGAGGCAGCGGCGAAGGTCGCGGCCGCCGCGACGATCGCTCCAGCCTTGCGGGCTAGAGGCGAGAGACGCGCGAGACGCGAGAGCTTGCGTGTGGCGTCGTTCGGTCGTGCGGAGTTTCGCTTCATGCCGGTCCCCATTGCGAGAGCAGTCGCCTGCTGCCTTGTGCGTGCGAGCATCACTTGGGAAGCCGATACTCCCAGCTGAACGGCAGGAACATGCTGATGCCGAGCTGGGCTTGAACGTTATTGGTGAGGGGCTTTTCGCCGAACCACGTCGCGGGGTCTCGCTGCTGCGCCTGCGTGGCCGCGACGTTCGTGTTCTCGAGTTGCTCGACGTAGATGTAGTCGCGGATCTCGCCGGTGACCGCGAACCAGCGGTTCAGGAAGATCCGGAGGCCGATGCCGAGCGAGAACGCCAGGCGCCAGTCGTAGTCGAATTTCCGGTTGTCGGGATCGATGACCGCGATGGGACGCGTGCGGAGAGCGCCGACGCCGCCGACGATGTACCCGTCGTAGTGGAAGATGAACTGGCTGAAGCCGCTGAACTTTCCGTACATCGGGACGTACGTGAAGTTCACCGTGCCCGCCGCCTGGTACTCGTTCAGCGGAACGGCGAGGCGCGTGGCGCGGCGGTTCTGGAAGTTGAAGTCCGAGTCGACGTTGAAGGGCTGGTAGAAGGTGCCGTTCAGGCCGATCGCGAGGACGTTCGTCAGGTAGTAGTTCACGCCGAGGCCGGGGCCCGGGTGGCTGACGAACTGGTCGTTGAGGCTGAAGCTCCAGTAGGGCATCAGCTCGACGCGGCCGCGGCGCAGCGCGTAGATCTGCTGCACGGCGTAGACGTCGGCGCGGACGTTCTTGTTGGACAGCGCCTGGATGTCCGACGCCTTCGGACACGCCGAAGGATCGATCTCGCAGATGCCGCCGCTGCTACCGGTAGCCGGTGCGCCGGTGTCGCCGCCCGCGGGCGGAACGCCGGTGTCACCGCCGGGCGGCGTCGCGGGCGCGGTGCCCGGAGCGTCGAGATCACCCACGTCTCCACCTGCACCGCCGGCCGGAGGCGCCGTCGGCGGCGGCTTGGCCGCTGCAGGAGGCTTTGCACCCGGCTTCTTCGGCTGCGCCAGCGCAGCCTGCGGCAACAGCATTGCTGCCGCCGCTACCGCAGTGAGGAGCCAGTATCGAGCCTGCTTCATCGAGAAACCCCTTCCGGTTCGACGTTCGCGACGAGCGCTACGGAGTGAATGCGGGGCCGTTCGGGGCCCTGATGAGGGCGGCGGGTTGCGAGCGCGGAGTGCAACACAGAGGGTGGCCTAACGCTTGAGAAAAATTGGGGATTCAGGCTAACGGCGAAACCGCGTGGCACGTTATCACGAGTTTTTCGAGCTGAGCAATGTCTAAAAGGGTCTCGACGCGATGAAGACGTCGATCGACACATGGCGACACGCGCGGACGAAGAATGCAGTTTGCACTTGACTGTCTGTAGCTTGCACGCGGTTTGCGGGGGCACGCGCGATCACGCGGCCGCTGCCTCGTCATCGTCGCGGCCAAAGAGAGCTTCGACGAAGTCGACAGCGACGAACTCGCGAAGGTCTTCGGCCCGCTCGCCGAGGCCGATATATCGCACCGGGACCTTGAGCTCGTCACACACGGCGAGGACGATTCCACCCTTCGCCGTCCCATCGAGCTTCGTCAAGATGATCCCGGTCAGCTCGAGGGCCTCCTTGAAGAGGACCGCCTGCGTGAGCCCGTTCTGACCGGTCGTGGCGTCGAGAACGAGGAGCGTCTCGTGGGGAGCGCCGTCCATCGCCTTCGCGATGGTGCGCTTCACCTTCTTGATCTCGTCCATGAGGTTCACCTTCGTGTGAAGGCGACCGGCGGTGTCGACGAGGAGGATGTCGGCGCCCACTTCCTGGGCCTTCTTGGTCGCCTCGAAGGCGACGGCGCCCGGATCCGCGCCCTCCTTGCCCTTCACGACGTCCGCGCCCACGCGCTTGCCCCAGACCTCGAGCTGCTGGACGGCGGCGGCGCGGAACGTATCGCCCGCGGCGAGGACGACCTTCTTGCCGTCCGCGTTCCACTTGGTCGCGAGCTTGCCGATGGTGGTGGTCTTGCCGACGCCGTTCACGCCGACCATGAGGAGGACCATCGGCTTCTGCTTCACATCTCGTGAAGCGCGCGCGGCCTGACCCTCGTGCGAGGTCTCCAGAATGCGGGTGGCCTCGGCACGGAGCGCCGCCCAGACCGCGTCTGAATCCGCGAGCTCGTTCTTCGCGAGCTTGTCGCGAAGGCGTTCGAGGATCGTCTGCGTGGTCTTCACGCCGACGTCGCTCGAGATCATGACCTCCTCCATCTGCTCGAGAATGGCCGGGTCGATCTCTTTCTGTCCGGTGAAGAGCGCCTTGAGACGCGCCATGAACCCGCCGCGCGTGGCGGCGAGGCCCTTGCGCAGGCCGGCGACGTCCTTCTTGGAGGCCACGGGCGGCGCAGCCGTCGTCGGCTCGACGATGGCGGGGAGGTTTGCCGACGAATCAGGCAGGACCTCCGCCGACGGCAGCGTCTCCGGCGTGGGCGGCTTCGGCGTGGGCCCGAGCTGACGGCCCTCGCGCGGCGCCTTCTCCTTGGCCTTGTCCGTGGGCGCGATCGCCGTACCGGTTCCGGGCGCGCCCTTGCCCTCGGGGAGGGCCTTCTTCCTGAAGAACAGGAAGTAGACGAGCAGCGCCACGACGGCGACGACGACGAGGACGATCGGGAGGTTGTCCATCGCGGGGCACTCTTATAAGTAGGGCGCCGGCGGCCCGTCAACGTCGCTCGTCTTCTGACGGTTTTCCCGCAGCCGGCGCAGGCCCAGGTTCCTCGTTCCCAGGGACCACGGCCTTCCCCGGAACCACCCCCGCGGGGCCCGGGCGAGGCTCGGGCGGCGCCATGCGCTCGATCTCGCCCTCCATCCGAGCATCGACGTCACCTCCGCCGAACACGGCACGCTCGACGGCATCGGCCCAGCGCGCGGTCTGGAAGTCGTCCGCGGCGGCGCGGCGCACGTGCCCGGGCGTCGGCTCGGGCTTGACGTCGAACGGACGGCCGCGCTTTCGCGCCCATCCGACGAGCCGTTGGAGGAGCGCGCGACGTCGCAGCACGAGCGCGATGGAAAGCTCTCCCGCTGGGGGAAGGGGCTGGACGAGCCGCGCATGCAGCGGCGCCTCGACGGACATCTGTTCGTCGCCGACGATGCCCTCGATGTGCGGGAGCTCGAACGCGCCACGCGGATCGCTGCCGACGCTCGCGAGCACGGTGCGTCCCTCGAACGTCCCTCGTTCGACCCAGATCCGAGCGCCGCGCACCGGTGTGCCTTCGTGCGCGTCGACGACGTGGCCGCGCCACCCGACCTCTCCGCGTGCGGCCGCGCGGACGACCTCGAGCCTCGGCTTGGCCGCGCGTTCCGCATCCGCCTTGACGATCGCCGGCTCGGGCTCGGGCTTGTTGCCCTTCGAGGCCACGCGACCGACGAGGAAGAACGCGAGCACCGCGAGCCCGGCGAGGAGGATCGGCGCCTTCGCCAGGAGACCCGGGCCGCGGATCGGGACCTTCACGGTCGGCTCGCCGAGCGGCTCGTACCAAGGAGCGCTCGGCACGTAGCGAAGCCGCACGTTGGCTTCGGTTCCTTGCGCGGTGAACGTCAGCATGAGCCGCGCGATGCCCCGCTCGACCGGCGCCGCGCCGATCACGGCGTCGCCGATACGTGCTTCGACGGCGCCTTCCGCGACCGGTCCCACCGCAGACGCGACGTCGACGAGAAGGGGAATGCCGTCCTCCGGGACCTGCGCCGTGAGCTCGCCCTTCTCCGCAGCGGGCACGCGCAACGTCACCTTCACGCGCCGCTCGATCTCCGCCACGTTCACGCCGAACGTCGTCTGCGCGTCGCCGGCGAACGACACGCTGAGCGACCCGCGACCCGGCGCGCCCATGCGCGCGGCATCGACGACGAAGCGCGCGCGGCCGGAGTTGTCCGTGACGGCGCGTCCGAGCTCGTCGTTCTTCTCGTTCGCGAGGACGAGCGAGAGGCCCGACTTCGCTTGCGTCGTCCCGTCGTCCTCGACGAGCGCCGCCGCCTCGATCGGGATCTTCGGTGTGTCGAGCGACACGATGCGCGGCGTCGGATCGAAACGGAGCACGAGCGCCTGACGCGACAGATCGAAGACGAGATCGGTATCGGCGCCGTCGACGAGATTCGAGCCGCGCCACGACAGATGCGCGAGGTGACGATCGGGCACGAGGCGCGCACGCAGACAGAACCGACCGCCCTCGTCGGTGATCGCCTCGATGTCGGGCGCGTCGGTCGCACCGACGACGCGGACTCCGTAGGCAGTGGGCGGTCGATCGGTGTTCCTGTCGCACGTCCGCGCCGCGCGAAGGCCTTCGATCACCTTCGCGTCGCGGGGATCGCTCTCGCGCGTGACGTGGATGGTGACCTTCTCGGCCGGAAGCGGCTGGCCCGCGTCGTCGACGAGCGAGCCCGAAAGGACGAGCTCGCCTTGATCGCGCGATGCATGAGCCACGATCCTCGCGCTTCCGCGGACGCGAATGCGGATTCCCTCGGCGCGCGCCGGCAGCGCGAGAAGGAACGACATCGCCCACACGACGCACACGAGGCGCACGAGTGCCGCCACGCAGAAACGCGACGTGCAGCGAAAGTTGGGAACGAAGGCGCGGATCAAAGGTCCCGAGGAGAGAAGTCTCGAAGCCAAACAGACGAGACCGGTGAAGGTTTGGTCGCGACCGACCGTCGATCATCTTGCGGATGCTCGGCGGCTGCGGACCTCGAGGTCGAGGCTAGCGAAAAGGGAGTGCGGGAGCCTCGACAATGCGTGATACCTTTTGGAGGTCTATGCGCGGTCGCGTCCTCGTGACTAGCTCGCCAGCGTCGCATCCTGCACGCCCTGGCCGTGTGGCAAGAGCACTGGCGCGTGCCGCGCTGCTCGCTGCCGTGGTGCTCGCGCCGTTCTATCCGACGGCGGCGTCCGCGGATGCCGATCGCGTGAAGTTCCTCGCTGACAAGCTCGGCTCGGACGACCCTCGCGTGCGCACCAGCGCCGCGCTGGCGCTCGGCGCCAGCAACGACGACGCCGCGGTCGATCCACTCTGCAGAGCGCTCAATGACTCCGCCGAGGTCGTCCGTCAGGCCTCCGCCGTGGCGATGAAGCGTCTCGGTCGCTCCGGCGCGGTGCCGTGCCTGCGTGCGCGGCTCGACAAGGAGAGCAACGACGGCGTGAAGATCGCCATCGAGCGCGCCGTCGAGTCGATCTCCGCCGGCAGCGGCGGCGGCGGCGGCAGCGACGACAAGATCAAGGACAACCCGAGCGCCAAGTATTACATCGCGCTCTCGACCATCGCGAACTCGACGGGCCGCTCGCAGCCCGAGGTCGAGAGCGTCGTCGTCAAGGCGATCAAGTCGAAGCTCGAGGCCGCCGGCACGATCCAGATCGCGCCGAACAAGGAGAGCGCCGACGCCGCTCGCGACACGATGAAGAAGCGCAAGATGAGCGGCTTCTATCTCGCGATCGCGGTCGACAAGTTCGATTACTCGAACGGCAACCTCCGCGTGAAGGTGAAGATCGGCGTGTTCACGTATCCGGGCAAGTCGCTGCTCGGCAACCTCGACAAGACGCTCACCAAGGAAGGCGTCTCGAGCGGGGACAAGTCGTCCGAGGATCAGATGCTGGACATGGCAGCCGGGCTCGCCAGCGAGCAGTTCGCACAGAACGCGAGTGCGTTCCTTTGAGTTCTCCTTCGAGTTTCCCCTGAGGGCTTTCCGATGACGACCTCCGCAGCGCCGGCAGCGAACAACGCGCGCCCGAAGTACAAGCGAAGCTTCAAGAACTACCTGCTCGATCCACGCTTCCAGCTCAAGTGGACGGGCATGATCATCGGCGTCGCCTTCGTGATCAGCGCGATCATGGGCGTGTTCCTGTACCGCACGAGCAGCGAGGTCACCGCCGAGAGCCAGAAGGTCATCGCGCAGGGTCAGGAGCTCATCAAGGAGAGCCAGAAGAACTCCGACCTCGTGAAGATGCAGATCGAGAAGGACTACGGCGACTCCCCCGAGCTGAAGGCGACGTACAACACCAGCGCGCAGGAGCTCGACGGTCAGCTCGGCACGAAGCAGAAGGCACTCCTCGCGCAGCAGCAGGCGACGATTCATCAGCAGAGCACGATGCTCACGTCGCTCGTCGCGGGCCTCGCGCTGCTCGTCGTGCTGATCGGCCTCCTCGGGATCTACTTCACGCACAAGGTCGTGGGGCCCATCTACAAGATGAAGATGCTTCTCCGTCAGGTCGGGGAAGGGAAGCTCAACTTCTACGGCAAGCTGCGCAAGGGCGACGAGCTGCAGGACTTCTTCGAGGTCTTCGCGCAGATGGTCGAGAAGCTGAAGGAGCGTCAGCGACGCGAGGTCACGGAGCTCGAATCGGCCATGGCTGCGGCGAAGGAGTCCGGCGCGAGCGACGAAGCGATCGGAAAGATCCAGCACGTGCGCGACGAGATGAAGGCCGCTCTCGATCTCTGATCGCTGCGAGTGACGACGAGCGCCCCACGCGAGCGAGGAAGAAGAACGCGACGCAGGTCGGCATCGGCGAGAGCTTCGGCGACTTCCATCGCGCCGAGCTGCAGCCCGGCGCGCGCCCGAACGCGGTGTGACGCGTCTACGCGTCGTCTTCCGTGAAGGCCCCGGCGATCCACTCGATGGCGAGCGCACCGCTCTCCTCGTCGCGCGTGACCGCCGCGACGTCGATGCGAATGCGCTTCACCTCGGGCATCTTCGCGATGCGGCCCTTCCAGAGCGCGCGGACGCCGCGGAGCAGCGTTCTACGCTTCGTGCGCGAGATGCTGGCGAGCGGCTTCTCGAACGAGCCTGGCCCGCGTGCGCGCACCTCGACGACCACCACGAGGTCGCCCTTCTTCGCGACGAGATCCAGCTCCAGCGCGCCTATGCGCAGGTTCTGCCAGAGAATCCGAAACCCGTTCGCGCGTAACTTTTCGGCGGCGGCCTCTTCGGCCTCGCGTCCGTAATCGTGCCGCTCGTTACTGCGTCGCACACTTGTTGGTGTTCGGATCGCAGTCGCCCTGATTGCAGGCCGTGTCCTTGTTGTACGCCGTGTTCGACTTGATGCAGTACGAGCCCGTGAGGCCTTCGTTACCGGCACCGATCGACGTGACGAGCGGCGTGCAGGAGAAGCCGTCCGGGCACGTGCAGAACGTCTGATCGCTCGGCTGACCGCCGTTGATGTCGGCGCAGCGGCACGAGCAGTAGACGGTCTTATCGGCCGCGCGGTCCTTGCACTGCGCAGCGACGAGCGCCTTCTTCTTCGGGTCGCTGAAGCTGTTCGGATCGCTCGCGTTCGTCAGGCCCGTGACGTGGTCGCCGGTGCCCGGGATGACGCAACCCTTGTCGTTCGGCGCAGGCGTTCCGGACGGCGCGACGCCGTCGACGCTCTGACCGTACGTGCACGATGCGCGGCCTCGGAAGTGATTCACGAGACAGATGCGCGTGCGGCACTGGAAGCTCTTGGACTCGACGTTGACTTCCTTTTCGTCGAAGCCGAGGAAGCTCGGGTCGTACTCCTGCTCGGGAGTGCACGGATCGCCGACGCCTTCGTCCTTGCAGCCAGGGCTGACGGCAGCCAGCAGGAAGAGGCACGAGCCCAGCAGAAAAGACGTCAGAAGCGCACGCGTCATTCTGGGCGGGGACGGTAAACGTTTGATGAGCGGAGCGTCAAGCATGTCTTCGTGTGGGAGACAGATGGCCGCTGCGCTCGGCGTCCGTCCATCGCGTTCTGGCGCGGTGCGCGTTGCGGGTGATCACACTCAACGCGTCTCGAACACGTCCCGCGTTCGGAGAGCACCCGCGCGCGGCCACCCTGGATTAGCGTGCGCGCCCGTGGGCCCGGGCAACACGATCCTCTCGACGATCCAAAGCGAAGACGACGTCGTGTGTTCTCTCGAAGCGGTTTCTCGTTCGCGAGACGCGCGCGACGCACGAGGCAAATCGCCTTGACAAACGCGAATTAAGCTCCGTACCATTCCGCGGCCCACCGGGATTATCTTCCCAATTTCATTAGACTTTTCGTCGTACCCACCGTCCGCTCACTCGCCAACGCAAAGCCGAGGATTCCCCGAATGCGTCATTCGATTTTTGGTAGCAGCTTGCGCAAGCTCCTCGTCGCGTCGGGCACGACGTTGCTCTCGCTGTCGCTCATGAGCGCGCCCGCTGCTGCGCAGAAGCCGAAGCCGAAGCCGGCTGCAGGCAAGCCGGCCGGCAAGCCCGCGGGCAAGCCCGCTGGAAAGACCGGCGGTGATTCGATCGATCTCGACGAGCCGGCGCCGACGGGCACACCGGGCAGCACGCCGAAGGCCGCGGACACGGGGCCCGCGCCCGTCGCCGGTCAGATGACCGAGCAGGCCGCGCAGGCGAAGCGTCTCTTCGACGGCGAGAAGTGGGGCGACGCTTCGCTCGCTCTCTACCGCGTCTACAAGGGCGAGACGGGCGACGACGAAGGCAACAAGCAGCTCGCGCAGTATCACCTCGCGATCTCGCTCTATCGCCTCAAATTCTATCAGGCCGCGTACGGCATCTTCTCCGAGATCGCGGACAAGCCGAACCACCTCAAGTTCAACGAGACGCTCCTCTGGCTCGCGAAGCTCGCGACCGACCTTCCGGAGCCCGCCGACATCGTCGAGCGCGTCGGTAAGTACAACGACACGGCGATCGAGAAGTTCAACAACCAGAACCAGCGCGAGCTGTACTGGCAGCTCAACTACCTGCTCGGCCGGTACAAGTACCGCAACCGCCAGTACGAGGACGCGCTCCGCCTGTTCTCGAAGGTGAGCCGCGAGTCGAAGTACTACATCAAGGGTCAGTTCTTCTCCGGCATCAGCAACGTCCAGGTGCGCAAGAGCGTTCCCGCGGTGCAGTCGTTCCAGAAGATCGTCGGCGCGATCGACGAGGGCGTCGAGGGCATCGAGGACGAGGATCGCATGCGCGACCTCGCGTTCCTCTCGATGGCCCGCACGTACTACTCGGCGTCGGTCCGCCTCGACGAGAACAACGCGCCGACCATCGACAGCTCGAAGCTGAGCGCCGCGGTCAAGTACTGGAACAAGGTCGATCAGGGCAGCGAGTACTGGCTCGACGCGCTCTTCGAGGAGTCGTGGGCCTACTTCATGGCCGGCGACTACGCGCACGCGCTCGGCAACGTCCACACGATCCAGTCGCCGTACTTCCCGAACTCGTACTACCCGGAAGCCGACGTCCTCAAGGCCGTCATCTACTTCGCCAACTGCCAGTACGACGACGCCGAGATCATCGTCGCGAAGCTGCAGTCGAAGTACCAGCCGATCTACGACGACCTCAACAAGGTCCTCGCGCGGTTCAAGGGCGACGAGGCCGACGAGCCCTTCTACAAGTTCCTGAAGGACGTCCGCGACGACAAGGCGGACCTCCCGCCGCGCATCAAGATCGTCGTTCACAACGCGCTCTCCGATCGTCAGCTGCTCCGCCACCTCTCGTACGTCCAGGTCCTGGACGACGAAGGAAAGCGCTTCGGCAAGGCGCCCGCGAGCTTCCGCGAGTCGCCGCTCGGCAACGACGTCAAGGACTCGCTCCAGCTCGCGCGCGACATCGCCGTTCGTAACGCCGGTCAGCTCGCTCGCGAGCGCTACCAGCGAAATCTCGACGAGCTCAATGAGCACCTCCGCGACAGCGCGAAGATCCTCATCGACATCAACTCTGCGAAGCGCAACCAGCTCGACGCAGCCATTGCTGGCTCCCAGGTCACGTCCCAGGAGTCCGAACGCAACGTCGTGAAGCCCGACGAGGAGCACGTCATCTGGCCGTTCGACGGCGAGTACTGGCGTGACGAGCTCGGGTTCTATCGACAGACGATCACCTCGAAGTGCGGGAGGTAGGTTCCTGATGAAACGGTTTCTCCAAGTAGCGATCCTCGGCAGCAGTCTCGTCGGCCTCGGCACGTCAGTGTCGATCGCGTCGGGCGCAGAGGTCTGCATCGACGACAAGGCCAAGGCCTCCCTCAATGCGTGCGGCGGAAACGGACCGAAGGAGTTCGACGTCACCAAGCACGGCAAGACCCCGCAGGTTAACTTCCACTCGGCGCCGCCTCCCGCGGATCTGAAGAAGCGCGATCAGCAGTCGAAGCCGAACAACCCGTCGCTCCAGGACGCTCCGCGCGACGAGCGCAAGAGCCGCCTCCAGGCGCGTCAGCGCGCGCTGCTCGTCACCGAGATCGCGGGCCTCGAGCGCCTCTTCGAGACGACGAAGAAGAACGCGCCCGATCGCCCGCAGCTCGGTCGTCGCCTCGCAGAGGCGTACGTCGAAATGGAAGCCGCCGCATTCCGCGACAAGACGGAAGCGGAGATCAAGCGCGACGGGTTCCGCAAGACGAACCCGCAGGCCGCCGGCCAGCAGCAGACGCAAGCGAATCAGGCCGATCAGGTCATGAAGCTCGCGCGCAAGAAGGCGATCGAGAACTACACGCTCATCGTCAACGACTACCCGACCTACGGGCAGCTCGACGAGGTCCTCTACTACCTCGCGTACGAGTACGAGCAGGCGAGCGATCTCAAGAACGCGCGCTCGGTCTACTACGACCTCATCAAGAAGCGCCCCGACTCGAAGTACATCCCGAACGCGTACCTCGCGTTCGGCGAGCTGTTCTTCAACGAGGCCGCCGGCGATCCGTCGAAGTGGGACCTCGCCGCGCAGGCGTACTCGGAGGTCATCAAGTACCCGCCGCCGAACAACAAGGTCTACGGCTACGCCTGGTACAAGCTCGCGTACGTCTTCTGGAACAAGGGCGAGCTCGACAAGGCGCTCAACGGCTTCAAGAAGACGATCGAGTTCGGCGTCGTCCACAACCAGCTGCCCGGCGCTGCGAAGCTCGCCGACAGCGCGCGTCGCGACGTCATCCCGGTCTACGCGCTCAAGGGCGATCCCGCGCAGGCCTACAACTTCTTGCACAACATCTCGGGCGACCAGTCAGGGTCGAACGAGAAGACGTACAAGATGATGGACGACCTCGGTAACAACTACCTCGACACGGGTCACTACCCGGAGGCGATCCTTCTCTACAAGGACCTGATCCAGCGCGACAAGTCGGGACACCACTGCGTGTACCAGGCGCACATCACCGAAGCGACCATGGCCATGAAGTCCGGCAACAAGGACATCATCGTCAAGGAGGTCGACAACCAGATCAAGGTCGCGCAGGAGTTCAAGAACGGGAACTACTCGGCGGATCTGAAGCAGGAGTGCGCGAACAAGAGCGCCGCTCTCGCGACGGAAACGGCGATGGCGTGGCACCTCGAGGCCGTCGGCTCGCAAGGGCAGCGCGGCACGGGCGACCTCAAGACGATGGGCGCGGCCGCCGCGCTCTACAAGAAGGTCGTCGACACGTGGAACGCGCAGGAGTTCTCGAACTTCGTGTTCCCGCGCGTCGTGAAGGAGGACTGGCCGACGATCTACAAGATCAAGTACGCCATGGCCGACCTTCTCTACTTCCAGAAGGACTGGGCGAAGTGCGGCCCGGCGTTCGACTCCGTCGTCGCCGAGAACCCCACGGCTGCCGAGGCCCCCGAGGCCGCGTACGCGTCGGTGCTCTGCTACCAGAACATCTACGAGGAGACGCACAAGGGCGGCTCCGATCGCAAAGGCGGCGGCAACCTCCCCGGCCAGAAGGAAAAGCCGGAGAAGGACAAGGCGAAGCTCGCCGAGCAAGAGCGCGAGAAGCTCAAGCCGAAGGACATGTCCGAGAACCAGAAGGGCATGGTTCAGGCCTTCAATCGGTACATTTGCTACATCAACCCGCCGAAGAGCGACAACGCGGGTCAGGAGCAGCTCGTCGAAGTGAAGTACGCGCGCGCGCGCACCTACTTCGAGTCGCAGCACTGGGAGGAGGCCGCGATCGGCTTCCGCGACATCGCGCTCAACAACTCGGATCGTGACGTCGGCATCTACGCGTCGCAGCTCTATCTCGAGAGCGTGAACGTCCTCGGGGCGCACTTCTCGAAGACGGCTTGCTTCGACGACATGGAGCAGGACGTTCCGAAGTTCATCGAGCTCTATTGCCAGGGCGAGAAGGCTGCGAAGAACGCCGAGGCTTGCACGAGCCTCAACAAGATCCAGGTCGACATCCTCCGCATCAAGGCGCAGAAGCTCGTCGAGCGCGCCGACAAGGAAGGCGGCAAGGAAGCGCTCGGTCTCTACGAGAAGGGCGGCACGGCGTACTTCGAGATGTTCCGGAAGTACTGCCAGGATCCCGTCTCGAACAACCAGTCGCCGCAGGCCGAGAAGTGCGACGAAATCGCGTACAACGCGGCTCGCGCATTCCAGGCCGCGCGCCTCGTCGCGAAGGCGATCACGGTTCGTCGTTCGCTCCTCGCGTACGACGACAAGCTGAAGCTGAACTCGCCGCTCGCGAAGAAGGCGACGTACGAGATCGGCGGTAACTACCAGGCCATCGCGGTCTACGACCTCGCGGCCGACTGGTACGAGCGCTACGCGAAGAACGACCCGAAGGCACCCGACGCCGACAAGGCGCTCGCGGACGCCGTCATCTTGCGCCTCGGCCTCGGCCAGGAGCCGGAAGCGCTCTCCGACGCGCAGGCGTTCACGAAGAACTACGGCGGCGCGAAGCCGGCGCAGACCGCTTCGATCGCCTTCGCGATCGGCGCGCACTACGAAGAGCAGGGCAACTTCGACAAGGCCGTCAGCTCGCTCAGCGGGTCGATGGGCGTCATCGACAAGGCTGGCCCGGACGTCCAGGCCCAGGCACACGCCACGCTCGCTCGCGCGTTCATCGGCAAGTTCAAGGGCGGCGGCGAGTCGAACGCCAAGGGCGAGTACGCGAAGGTTCGCGCGCTCTGGAACGACCCGGCGAAGGCGGAGGCGGGCATCCGCGCCGCGTACCCGACCGAGGATGCGGCCGCTCAGGATCGCCGCCTCGCGAAGGCGCTGAACGCGGTCGGTGAGGCGTACTTCTTCGCTGCAGAGCAGCGTCGCAAGTCCGACGTCGAGCCGATCAAGTTCCCGAACTACACGGGGCCCGGCGACAAGGCGAGCGTCGTGAAGCACATCCAGACCAAGGTGAAGGACTGGTACGAGAAGAAGAAGGCGGCGATCGAGAAGGTCGAGCCCGAGTACATCAAGATCCTCGACCTCAAGCCGGTCCCGCCGCCGAAGTGGGTCATCGCGGCCGGCTCTCGCTCCGGTCTGATGTGGGGCGATCTCGTCGACGACTTCCGTCGCGCGCCGATCCCCACGGCATGGAAGACGGACGCGGAGCTCCGCGGCGTCTACTACGACAGCCTCGACGCAGCGTCCGAGCCCTTCAAGGTTCGCAACGCGAAGCCGGCGCTCAAGAAGTGCCTCGATCTGTCGGTCAAGTACCAGTACTTCGACGAGTACTCGCGTAACTGCGAGGTCTGGCTCGCGAAGAACTACAAGTCCGAATACCACGTCGTCGACGAGCTCCGCGGAGCGCCCACGCTCTCCAACAGCGGTCTCGACGAGAAGGCGCCGCCGGTCCTCACCGACGGAACGTTCTGGCACCCGCCCGCAGCTGCTCCGGAGAAGACCACCGTGTCGACGACGGAAGAAGGCGGCGGCGCGGCGGAGCCCAAGGCGAGCGGCAAGCCGGCGTCCAAGCCTGCGGCAGCCGCCGGACCCAAGTCCGGTGCACGTCCCCTCCCGGGTGGAAAGAAGCGCTGAGGATCCCCATGAAGCACATCGGAATCAAGACGGTCCTCCTCGCAACGTCGCTCGCAGGTCTCGTTGCCTGCGGCGGCGGCGGGAACACCGAAGGCCCCAAGGTCCCCACCAAGGGCGGCGGCGACGGCGCCGGCACGCCCGCGGAAGAAGTCTCGAAGGACGCGCAGGCGAAGTTCAACTCCGCCCTCGATGCGTTCGTCGAGCACGACAAGGCGAACAACTGGGACGACGCGGCCTGCGGCTCCGTCGCCAAGATGTTCGACGACGCGACGGCGTCGCAGAAGGGGCGCTTCGCGCAGGCGACGTTCAACGCCGGCCTCGCGTTCCAGCGCTGCAACGACGACAAGAACGCTCGCGCGAAGTTCGAGCAGGTCCTGAGGGACGACCCGAAGTTCCACGCCGCGCGCGCGGAGGTCGCTCTCTATCAGTACAAGCAGGACTCGAACGAGGACGCGGCGATCGGCGCGATGCAGCAGGCCGTCACCGACGCTCAGTTCCAGAACGTCCCCGCGCTCGTCAACCTGGCGATGTTCCAGATGATGCGCGACGGTGCGTCCGGGCAGCAGGACTGCAAGGACGACATGGAGTGCGCGAAGAAGAACCTGCAGCGCGCGCTCGCCATCGACGACGCGTTCATGCCGGCCTTCAACCAGCTCGCTCTCTACTACTTCCAGCTCGCCAAGAAGCGCGCTGGAACGGTCAAGTCGAGCGCCAAGGGCTCACGCGGCCGCCAGGTCGTCACGCACGCCTCGGTCGGCAAGCGCGCCGACCAGCAGCAGCTCGAGCTCGCGTCGCTCGTCTGCTCGCAGGCGATCCGCAAGAACCCGAACTACGCGCCGATCCACAACACGGCGGGTCTCATCCAGAACGAGCTCGGTCAGGTCAACGGCGCGGTCGGCGAGTTCGCCACCGCGGCGAAGCTCGATCCGAAGTTCTTCGAAGCGCAGATGAACTTCGCGGCGGTCAATCTTGGCTTCCGCGGATTCGAGCAGGCGCAGGCGGCGTACACGAAGGCGCTCGCGATGCGCCCGAACGACTACGACGCTCACCTCGGTATGGCCCTCGCGCTGCGCGGTCCGATCACCGGCGCAGAGACCGACTACGACCAGCGCGTGAACGCCGTCCAGGGCGAGCTCGACGCGGCGAAGAAGCTCGATGCGAACCGTCCGGACGCCTACTACAACGAGGGCATCCTCACGCAGGAGTTCAAGGCGAAGGGCTCGCTCGACAAGGAGAAGCAGAAGGCGCTCCTCAAGCAGTCGCAGCAGATCTTCCAGTCGTTCATCGACAAGGCGAGCGGCAAGCCCGAGTACGACGGCGCCGTGAAGCGCTCGAAGGAGCGCATCCAGGACATCGACGACACGCTCAAGTTCATGGACCTGGGCGTCGAGGAACAGAAGTCGGCGGCTCCGGCAGGAGCGGCTCCGGCGGGCGCGGCTCCGGCAGCAGGCGCGGCTCCGGCAGCGCCCGCGGCCCCGGCACCGGCGGACGCCCCCAAGCCCTGAAAGGCACGAACCGCGGCGGACTCGGAGAATCCGGGCCCGCCGCAGTTCTTTGCTCGGAATGCATCGTTCGGGAACCTTTGGTCCCAAAGCGCTGTCTGGTCGGGGGAGGCTGACGCATCCCCAAATCAACAAAGCGCGTCTCGGGAATGCGGTCAGCTTGCCGTCAAGGGTCTCCGGTAGTACACTGTCACTGTAATCGCGGCGGAAAATTCCTGGGAAATTGGAAGACTTAGAACTGCCCAGGTAGCCCGCTAACGTTACGAATGCGGATCGGAAGAGAGAGAAAAGACCCATGAACGCCAAGCGAGTTTTGCGAGTCTTCGGAGTGGCAGCAGCGACTCTCCTCATGACGGGCGCTCCCGCGTTCGCACAGGCTCCTGCGCCCGGCGCGGGTGCGGGCGGCGGCGGCGCGAAGGCATCCGCCGGCGGCAAAGACGAGGGCTACGGCTACGAGTTCTCCGACGATCCGCTCGCGGCCGGCGGCTTCGGTCCGAACGACGCGACGATCCGCGTTCGTCCCGGCCCGGTTCGCACGACCCTGATCCGTCCGCGCACGTCTTTCGTGCCCGAGATGCTCAAGTCGGTCGAGAATCTGTAATCAAAGTTTTCTGTAGACGCGCAGTACCGTTTCGAAAGGTCCGACGATGGAAGGCAAAGCCAAGGTTGCGCTGACGTTCGCTCTCTACCAGGGCGATCAGCTCGTGCGACGTGACAGCATCGCGCAGGACATCGTGAAGGTCGGTAAAGACCCGCGATCTCACCTGCGCGTCGATGACGATCTCGCGTCGCGCATGCACGCGGTGATCGAAGTCGCGGGCCCGAACGACATCACGCTCATCGATCTCGGCAACGAGCCGGGCACGATGGTCAACGGACAGCGCGTCAACAAGTGCAAGATCCGTCCGGGCGATCAGATCCAGATCGGCTCGACGATGATTCAGCTCGAGAGCGCCGAGCTCGCGGGCGCGAGCGCGGGTCCGCCCGCCACGGCGCCGTCGCCGACCGGCTCGAGCCGTCCGGGCCCTCAGATGCAGGTCAACACGCCGACCGAGGCGATCCAGGCGCAAGGGCAGACGCAGAACATGGTCGGCCAGGGCGCCTCGACGTCGCTCGGTGGTTTTGGAATGGGCACCGCTCCGGCGCCGTCGTCCAATCCGTTCGCGGGCTCCGGCCCGGCGAGCAGCCCGCCGCCCAACCCGGGCAATCCGTTCGCCCAGGCGCAGCAGCCGTATGCTCCGCCTCCCAGCAACCCGCCCACCGGCGCGAACCCGTTCGCAGGCGGCTCGCCGTTCAGCGGCGGTGCACCGGCTGCGTCGAACAACCCGTTCGCGCCGGCGAATCCGTTCGTCGCGTCGGCGGCGGAGCAGGCCTACGGCGGCGGCTACGGCATCAACGCGCCGGGCGGCTCGGACTTCGATCCCGCGCAGCCGTTCACGTACTCGATGATCAAGAGCGGCCCCGACGTCCATCCGGACGAGGTCGAGGGTCATGCGGCGGCGGTCGAGGTCCTCGTCAAGTGGGACCAGAACACGCTGCACGTCTCGCACGAGAGCCCGCCCAAGAGCTTCTACGTCGGTGAGGAGCAGGTCGGTTGCGACTACTTCGTCCCGAGCGAGGTGCTCGGCACCACGCGCGCGCCCGTCGTCGTCGCGCGCGGCGTCAGCGTCGGTCTCGTCATGCTTCCGCGCTCCACGGGCACGGTCGACATCCCCGGCCAGGGCACGTTCTCGTTCGCGGATCTCATTCAGTCGGGCCGCGCACGTCCCTCGTCGGAGATGAGCGGCGCGCACGAATTCGATCTCCCGACCAACGCGAAGGCACGCATGGAGCTCGAAGGCTCCGGCCTCGTGTTCGAGGTCAGCGCCGTCAACGCCGGCAAGGCGCCGCCCGTCGGTGCGTTCTCGAGCTTCGAGCCGGCCGCGTATCTCTTCATCGGCCTCTCGTTCCTGCTCCACATCGGCATCGTCGCCTCGATGGCGTTCTTCATGCCGAAGATGAACGGCGACGACTCCGAAGCGATCGACCGCGATCAGCTCCTGCTCATGCAGAAGATGCTGAACGCCGCCGCCGAGCGCGAACAGGAAGAGAAGAAGACCGAAGAGGTCGCCGACAACAACGCCGACCAGAAAGAGGGCGGCACCGGTACGCGCGCGAAGGGTGAGGAGGGGTCCATGGGTAACCCCAACACCAACGCCGTGAACAAGCGCTACGGCGTCCAGGGTCCGCAGGACAACCCGGATCCGCACATCGCTCGCCAGGCTGCGCTCAAGGAAGCGCAGGAGTTCGGCATGATCGGTCTGATCAATGTCGGCGCCGGCGGCGACCCGAACGCTCCCACCGCACCGTGGGGACGTGAAGAGTCGAGCGGCAACGACCCGCTCTCCGCGCGCGGCAACATGTGGGGTGACGCCATCGGCGACGCGTTCGGCGCCGGCGGTCTCGGCCTCTCCGGCGTCGGTGAAGGCGGCGGCGGTCGCGGCGAAGGCATCGGCCTCGGCAACATCGGAACGCTCGGACACGGCGCCGGCACCGGCACCGGTCAGGGCTTCGGAAACGGCCACGGCCGTCTCGGCGGCGCGCACCAGACCAAGAGCCCCTCGCTCCGTCAGGGCGCAACGCAGGTCAACGGTCGCCTCCCGCCCGAGGTCATCCAGCGCATCGTTCGCCAGAACTTCGGTCGCTTCCGTCTCTGCTACGAGAACGGTCTGCGCACGAACCCGAACCTCCAGGGACGCGTCGCGATCAAGTTCGTCATCGACCGTTCGGGCTCCGTCTCGACGGCGTCGGACGGCGGATCGGATCTTCCGGATCAGGGCGTCGTCGGCTGCGTCGTTCGCGGCTTCGGCAACCTCTCGTTCCCGCAGCCCGAAGGCGGCATCGTCACCGTCGTCTATCCGATCATCTTCAACCCCGGCGATTGAGCGGGCCAGACGACCTAGCGTCGTGAAACGAACGAGGCGAGTCGCGAGAGCGGCTCGCCTCGGTTCGTTTTGTCGCTTTGTCTTCTCGCGCGGACGCAGATCGTTTGTGGAATCCGCGAGGGACGTCACAGCGCGAGCATGGAACGATGAATGCGGTATGCATCCATCAATATGTAGAGTGCACGTTTTTGGAGTCGTAAAAACAGGCGCTTCATGAATGTTCGGCGGGTGCTACATCGTCGGACCGGGTGCCGACGCGTGCCGAATCACGCGACCAAAATGCGTTCGGGCGGTGCCGAGAGCTGTCCAAAACACGATCGCGATCGATACAACCATCCGCGATGCGTAACCGAGTACTCACCCTCCTCGCGGCACTGGTTTTCTCTACGGTTCAGCTCGCTTGCAGCGGCTCGCCGACGGACACCAGCACCGCCTCGACGGACCCTAACCTGAGCGCCGACAACGGCGCACCCTCGCAGAACCTCGCCAGCGGCACCGGCACGGCGACCACGCCCGGCGCGACGCCCGGCACGAGCGCAGCGATGACGTCGCCGTTCGCTGCAGAGACCGCCGTTCGCTACACAGGCGAAGGCCTCAGCACCGGGGGCGGCAC
>OUNM010299710.1_pt1 | contig 20974 bp, 17 predicted proteins | sample 1769961 | NCBI WGS metagenome assembly OUNM01 (sample SAMEA3914820, study PRJEB12502) | metagenome | biome: forest; material: soil | place: USA | collected 2012-03-12 | depth 0.3 m
CAGGAGTTAACGAAGCGACCGCCGCCCGGTTGCTAGAAGCGGCAATCCTCGATCACGCGCGCCACTTCGGGCCAGGCGGGGAGCACCAGGCGCGGCTGGTTGGCGACATCCACCAGGAAACGGCCGCGGCTGAATGCCATTTGGTCGAGCCGCGGATCGCGCGCGGTCGCCTGCGCCACGATCGCGGGCGGCTGGCCTCCGCCATTGCCGGCTGCGAGGGCGAACGGCCCGAAGGAAGTGGTTACGGTCATCGTGGCGGTCGGCGCTGTGAGATTGCCGGCACGCGATAGGATGACGTTGTGGGTGCTGGCATCGCAGCGCAGTGCAAAGGCTACCGCCTGCCCGGCCACGCCAAATTGGGCGATCGAAGCCTGACCGGCCCCACCCCGCCACGTCCAGCGGCCAGGGGTGAGCGGCACGTCGCGCCAGTCCTGCTGGGGCGCGGCGGCGGGAAGTGCGGGCGGCGGCGGGGTCAGCAGCGGCGGTTGGGCCGGCTTGGGCGGCGCCGAGACGCAGGCGGCGACGCCTGCCATCAGGAGGATAGTTACGCCCTGCCGGGCCTGCCACGCGCTACGCCGGATCGTCATGCCCGACCCATGGCGGGCGATGATGATCGCCGCAAGAGTCCTGCGCCCGAGCCCCTTGACCCGACGATGAATTCTGCGCCCGCGACTAGCGCCCCCGCGCGCGCTTCTCCATCCGGGAGGCCTTGGCCTTGCCGTAGCGCGTCTGGCGCGTGCCTGGCTTGCCGAGTGTCGAATTGCCGCGCGGCGCCGCACGATGCTGTTCGACCGGCAGCCCAAGCTCCTCCTGCTCCAGCTTGCGGATCTCGTCGCGCAAGCGGCCTGCCTCCTCGAACTCGAGGTCGGCGGCTGCCTTGCGCATCTGCTTTTCGAGGTCCTCGATATAGGCGCGCAGATTGTGGCCCACCATGTGCGGCGCGTCCTCGATTCCGGTGTCGACTGTCACCTGATCGCGGCTGGCGAGATGGGCGACGATGTCGGTGACGTTGCGTCGCACCGTCTCGGGCGTGATGCCGTGCTCGGCATTGTACGCCTCCTGCTTCTCGCGGCGGCGCTCGGTCTCGGCCATCGCGCGTTCCATCGATCCGGTGATGTGATCGGCGTAGAGGATCACCCGACCGTCGGCGTTGCGCGCCGCGCGGCCTATGGTCTGAATCAACGAGGTCTCCGAGCGCAGGAAACCCTCCTTGTCGGCATCGAGGATCGCGACCAGCCCGCATTCGGGGATATCGAGCCCCTCGCGCAGCAGGTTGATGCCGACCAGCACGTCATAGACGCCCAGCCTGAGGTCGCGGATAAGCTCGATCCTCTCCAGCGTCTCGACGTCGGAGTGCATGTAGCGGACCTTTAGCCCCGCCTCGTGCAGATATTCGGTGAGATCCTCGGCCATGCGCTTGGTGAGCGTCGTGACGAGCGAGCGATAGCCCTTGGCGGCGACCTCCCGACATTCCTGCACCAGATCGTCGACCTGATGCTCGACCGGACGCACCTCGACCGGGGGATCAATCAGGCCCGTCGGGCGGATCACCTGCTCGACGAACACACCGCCGGTCTGCTCCAACTCCCACGGGCCGGGTGTCGCCGAGACGCAGACTGTCTGCGGGCGCATTGCGTCCCACTCGTTGAAGCGCAGCGGCCGGTTGTCGATGCAGCTCGGAAGGCGAAAGCCATATTCGGCGAGCGTGATCTTCCGCCGATGGTCGCCACGCGCCATGCCGCCTACTTGCGGCACTGTCTGGTGGCTCTCGTCGACGAACAGCAGCGCGTTCTCGGGCAGATATTCGAACAAGGTGGGCGGCGGCTCACCCGGCAGGCGGCCGGTGAGGAAGCGCGAATAATTTTCGATGCCCGCACAGGATCCGGTCGCGGCAATCATCTCCAGATCGAACTGGGTGCGCTGCTCCAGCCGCTGCGCCTCCAGCAGCCGGCCCTCTCCCACCAGCTCCTTCAGTCGCTCGGCGAGCTCATGGCGGATCGCCTCGGTCGCCTGCTTGAGCGTCGGCCCCGGCGTCACATAGTGCGAATTAGCGTAGACCTTCACATAATCGAGGTTGGCCACCTTCTTGCCGGTCAGCGGATCGAACTCGGTGATGCTTTCGATCTCATCGCCGAAGAAGGTGATGCGCCAGGCTGTATCCTCATAGTGCGAGGGGAACAGCTCCAGATTGTCGCCGCGCACGCGGAAATTGCCCCGCGCGAAGGCAGCGTCGTTGCGTTTGTACTGGAGCGCGACGAGCTTGCGGATGATCTCGCGCTGGTCGAGCGTATCGCCCTTCTTGAGCGCGAAGGTCATCGCCGAATAGGTCTCGACCGAGCCGATACCATAGAGGCAGGAGACCGATGCAACGATCAGCACGTCGTCACGCTCCAGCAGCGATCGGGTGGCGGAGTGGCGCATACGGTCGATCGCCTCGTTCACCGAGCTTTCCTTCTCGATGTAGGTGTCGGACCGGGGGACATAAGCCTCGGGCTGGTAATAGTCGTAATAGCTGACGAAGAACTCCACCGCATTGTCGGGGAAGAACTGCTTGAACTCGCCATAGAGCTGGGCGGCAAGAATCTTGTTGGGGGCCAGCACCAGTGCCGGGCGTTGCAGCGCCTCGACCACCTTGGCCATGGTGAAGGTTTTGCCCGATCCAGTGACGCCCAGCAGGACCTGGTCGCGCTCGCCCGCCAGCGACTGCTCGACCAGTTCGGTGATCGCGGTGGGCTGGTCGCCCGACGGCTCATAGTCGGAGACGAGTCGGAAAGCCTTGCCGCCTTCCGATTTCTCCGGCCGCTGCGGCCGGTGCGGCATGAACGTCGGCAGAGCCTCGGGCTCGGCGAGGCTGGTACGGATCTCGATCGGCATGCGCTGAATATGGTCGCCCACGCGCCGGGCCGCAATCACCGTACCATTCAGCTGCTTCCGCCGGGCGCGCCAACGGCCTAGTCAGGGCCGATGCGCATCTCTCGCCTATTCGCTCCCTTGCTGCTTCTCGCGGCCGCTCCCGCTCCTGTCATGGCGCCCGGCCTGTGGCAGGAAACGCTGGTCTTCGCGCTCGACAGCGTCAACGGGTCGCAGGAGGCCGCCGCCCAGATGCAGGGGACATTGCCCTCGCCCAAGCCCCGGAGCGACTGCTACACCGCCGCCGACCTCGCCGATCCACGAGGGCTGTTCCTTGCGGGTGCTGAGCAGAGCTGCCGGTTCAGCCATTTCGTAATGGCGAACGGCCAGATCGAGGCGACCGGCGACTGCGCCGACCAGAATGGACAGACGATGCACGTCACCGGCACCGGCCAGTACAGCGCCGCCGGCTATGATTTCACCTTCACGGGAACGGGGCAGGCCGGACGGCTCTCACTCGCCTTCCGGGGGCGCGATAGTGGGCGACGTATCGGCGAGTGCCCGGCGCCCGGCGCCCCCCACGCCTGACGCCGAAAGCGCCCCGCCGAGAATTCGACGAGGCGCTTCCTTCCAACGCGGTCAGAAGCGGAGACCGACGCCACCCAGCACCTGATTGCGATCATAGCGCAGACGGGTGTCGGCGACGCCGAGATCATCCGCATCAAAGCTCTTGAAGCGGGTATAGTCGTATTCGACCTTCATGTAGGCGTGCTTATTGAGCGCATATTCGACGCCCGCGCCCGCCCGCCAGCCATCGCGGTTGGCATGGCCCGAGATGTAGTTGACGCCATCCGAGAACGCGCCGCGAATCTGGCCGTTCACATAGGCACCCTTGGCATAGACGAGCGCGCGCGTCCCCATCTTGGCGCCGACGCGTCCGCCGCCTTCCAGTTCACGGCCGGACTTCAGGCAGCCACCAGGCGCGCCGGGGCCGCTGGAAAACGAGCAATCCTTGGCGGTTGAGATGGCATAGCTGCCGAACGCGCCGACCGTAAAACGGTCGCCCACCGGCATGTCATAGCCGAGCAGGGCGCCGGCGGTGGCACCATTCTTATGGGTCCGGCTTGTCGCCCGGGTAGTGCCGTTGTCGAAGCGGGTGCGGGTACCAACGCGGTCCCAGCCACCGAAGATTTCCACACGTGGCCCGGCGAAGCTCGCACCATCGGACGGAGCGGTCGCCGCCGACGCATCGGCGGTTGGCGCAGGAGGGGGGGCGGGCGCGGACGTATCCTGAGCCAGGGCGGGAGCAGCAGACGCAACAAGGAGTGCGCCTGAGGCGAGCAGCATCATCTTCATACGTAACCTCGCAAAGCTACTGGTACGGCAGCGTCGCCGGTGCGGCATCGCTGCGGGAAGATGCCTTCACGGCTGCGATCGTTCCCCGAAAAGGGCGGATTTCGGCCTCCCGTGCAGCAAGTGTGGCCAGACGGGCACGGTTCCTGTCAGGCCCATGAACGAATTGGGGCGGACCTGCGGCGGTGGCACGGCAAGTACTGGGCAGCGCCTCGAGCGCGCGTTGGCGCAGGATGAAGTCCGCGCACCGGCGCCGGTGCAGGTCGAAGGGGGCGCCCTCGAAAGAAGCCGCCCCCCTCTTGAAGCTCAGGCGTTCTCGAGCAGTCGCTCCTTGGCAATTTTCTCACGCCACACCAGCGGGCCCGTCGCGTGCACGCTCTCGCCAGTCGAATCCACGGCAACCGTCACAGGCATATCCTGCACGTCGAACTCGTAGATCGCCTCCATGCCGAGGTCCTCGAAGCCAACGACCTTCGACGCCTTGATGGCGCGACTGACCAAATAGGCCGCACCGCCGACTGCCATCAGATAGGCCGACTTGGCCGCCTTGATCGCCTCGATCGCCTTGGGCCCTCGCTCGGCCTTGCCGACCATTGCGAGCAGGCCCTGATCGAGCATCATGCCGGTGAACTTGTCCATGCGGGTGGCGGTGGTGGGGCCGGCAGGGCCGACCACCTCGTCGCCGACCGGATCGACCGGGCCGACATAATAGATGACCCGGCCCTTGAACTCGACGGGCAGGTCCTCCCCCTTGGCCAGCATATCCTGGATACGCTTGTGGGCTGCGTCGCGGCCCGTCAGCATCTTGCCATTGAGCAGCAGGCGGTCGCCTGGCTTCCAGCTCTGCACCACCTCGGGGGTAAGCGTGTCGAGATCGACGCGGATCGCCTCCTTCGACGGCTTCCACTCGACCTGCGGCCAGTCTTCCAGCTTCGGCGTCTCCAGATAGGCCGGGCCGGAGCCGTCGAGCGTGAAGTGCGCGTGGCGGGTGGCAGCGCAGTTCGGGATCATCGCGATCGGCTTCGAGGCAGCATGGGTCGGCCAGGTCTCGATCTTGACGTCGAGCACGGTTGCCAGGCCGCCCAGGCCCTGTGCGCCGATGCCGAGCGCGTTGACCTTGTCATGCAGCTCGATGCGCAGCGCCTCGACGTCGTTGCTTGGCCCCCGCGCCCTGAGCTCGGCCATGTCGATGTCGCCCATCAGCGACTCTTTGGCGAGCTTCATCGCCTGCTCGGCGGTGCCGCCGATGCCGATGCCGAGCATGCCGGGCGGGCACCAGCCCGCGCCCATCTTGGGCAGCTGCTCCAGCACCCAGTCGACGATCGAGTCCGACGGATTGAGCATAGCGAACTTGGATTTGTTCTCCGATCCGCCGCCCTTGGCCGCGACCGTCACCTCGACCTCATGTCCGGGCACCATCTCGACGTGCATCACCGAAGGTGTGTTGTCCTTGGTGTTCTTCCGCCCGATCGCCGGATCGGCGACGATCGAGGCGCGCAGCCGGTTCTCCGGGTGGAGATAGGCGCGGCGCACGCCCTCATCGACGACCTCCTGCAGCGACTTGTCGCTGTCGAGCACGCAACCCTGCCCCCACTTCACGAACACGGTGACGATGCCGGTGTCCTGGCAAATCGGGCGATGCCCCTCTGCGCACATGCGGCTGTTGGTGAGGATCTGCGCGATCGCGTCTTTCGCGGCCGGCGACTGTTCCACCTCATAGGCCCGGCCGAGCGCGCGGATATAGTCCATCGGGTGATAGTAAGAGATGAACTGGAGCGCGTCGGCGACGCTCTCGATCAGGTCGGCTTCACGGATGATGGTCGTCATGGAAGGGTCCTGCAGCGGTGAAGAGTTGGCGGGGCCTTAGTCCCGTTGACGAGTCGGTCCAAGCCATTCGGTCGCGAAGAACAACGTGACGATGGAGCCCAGCACCGCGCCCGCGCCCATCGCGCCCCACCAGCCGGCGGCATGGTAGGCCAGCGTCGCGATTGCCGAGCCGCCGGCGCCGAGCACGAACAGGATGGTCATATAGATGGCATTGACGCGGCCGCGATCCTCGCCGGGTAGCGAAAAGATCACGCGCTGACCGAGGACCTGGTTGATTTGCGTCGCGCCATCCAGCGTCAGCGCGAAAACAACGAGCAGCAGCAATGAGTGGAGCGCCCCTGCCCAGCCGGCGAGCAGGCAGGAAGCGGCGATGGTGAGGAGCGCGCCGGCCGTGCCGAGCCGAATATAGCCCCTGTCTCCCAGCCGACCCGCTATGGGCGCGGCAAGCGCCCCCGCCGCTCCCGCCAGCGCGAACAAGGCGATGCCGGTCTGGCCGTAGCCGAAGCGGTCGGCCAGCAGCAGCGGTGCGGACGTCCAGAAGATGTTGAAGATCGCGAAGACGAAGCCCTGATAGATCGCGCGGCGCTGCAAGGGCCGTTCTCGCATCAGAATCTGCCCCATTGAACGCAGGATCTCGCCATAGCCATGGCCGCTTTGGGGACGACGCTCGGGGAGCGCGCGGGCAAGCCAGATGCCGAGTACCAGCATCGCCACCGCCGAGGCGCCGAACACCGCGCGCCAGCCCGCCACTTCGGCGATCATGCTGGCGATGGGACGGGCCAGCATGATGCCTGCGAGCAGACCGGACATGACATTGCCGATGGTGCGCCCACGCGTCTCCTCCCGCGCCAGCGAAGCGGCGAAGGGCACCACGACCTGCACGCCGGCTGAGCAAAAGCCCACTGCCATTGCGGCCGCGAGGAAGGCCGGAGCCGACCGCGCCGCCGCGAGACCCGCCAGCGCCAGCGCGACGATCCCAATCGTCGTCAGGATCAACCGGCGGTTCTCGATCCGATCGGCGAGCGGCACCACGAAGAGCAGGCCACCGGCATAGCCGAGCTGGGTGAGCGTGACGATCAAGCCGGCAATGCCAGGGCTTAGATGGAGCTCAGGCGCGATCAGCGCAATCAGAGGCTGGGCGTAATAGAGGTTGGCGACGATGACGCCACAGGCGACCGCGCACGCGAAGGTGACCGCCGACGAAATCCCCGGCGGGCCTTCCTGCGCCAGATCCTGTGTTTCGTCCCGGGCGGCTTCGGCCGTGATGCGCTGCGACATGGCCGCCCAGATAGGGGCTACTCCGTCCCTCTGCGAGTCCGGAAAAACGGAACGGAGCATTCAGCCCTTGGCGGCGCAGGCTCCCTCGCCTGCGGCCGGTGCCTCCGGCACGGCTGGCGTGCGATCTAGCAACGCGCGGGTCACTCCATTGGTCCAGCCGAAGCCGTCCTGCACAGGATATTCGCCCCCGCCGCCCGGCCGGCCGGTGTCGACGTCGTATTTCTCGACCAGCCGCCCGGTGCAGCCATAAACCGCGCTCACCGTCCGTACCCAGCGCGCGGCGATTGTGTCGGCCAGCGCGCGGTGTCCGGTACGGTCGAGCCCGAAGACGGCGATCCACTGGAGCGGCGCCCAGCCATTGGGCTCGTCCCACTGCTGGTGCGTCCCGGTCGCGGTGGTGGTGGCAAGACCGCCGGCGCGCAGCAGCCTACCCTCAACCGTGGTGGCAACCTTATCCGCTTGCGCTGCATCGGCGAGGCCTGTGAACAGCGGATAGAGCGTCGCCGCGCTCAGGCGGCCGGTCTGGCGACCGGTGCGCCAGTTCATGTCCTCGAACGCGCCCGCTTGCTCGTTCCACAGATGACCCCGGATTGCCGCGGCGCGAGCCTTCGCCTGCGCGTCGAAGTCCCGGGCGCAAGCGGTGTCGCCGGTCTGTCGGCATCCCTCCGCGATGGCCTGCTCCAAACCATAGAGCAGGCTGTTGAGATCGACTGGCACCAGCGACGTCGTCTCGATGGTCTTGAAATTCGCCCCGTCGGCGAACCAGCGCGAGCTAAAGTCCCAGCCGCTCTCGGCGCTGGCCCGAATATCACGATAGACGTCCGCCGACGGGCGCCCGCTCGTTGCCGCCAGTGCAACGTCCTCGGCGTAGGATTCCTCACGCGGGCTGTCCTTCGCGTCCCAGTAGCGATTGAGAAGCGTGCCATCAGCCAGGCGCACGACATGGGCGGTCGCCTGTCCGGCGGCGAGGCCGTCGGCACCCTTCATCCAGAAGTCGTGCTCGCGCTTCAACGCCTTGAGATAGCGCGCGTAAGACTGGCCCGGATCATCCGACAACAGCCCGACCATCAGGTAGAAGAAGGGCGGTTGCGAGCGCGACAGATAATAGGAACGGCTGCCGTTGGGGATATGACCGTAGCGCTCCAGCATGTCAGCGAAGTCGTCAACCATAGAGGCCGCTGCGTCTCGATGACCGTCGCGGATCAGCCCGAGCATTGTGAAATAGGAATCCCAGTAATAGATCTCTCGGAAGCGACCGCCGGGAACCACATAACTGTGGTCGAGCGGCAGCGCCGAACTATAGCGCAGCGGCACCAGCGGCGGCCTGGTAAGCACTGGCCACAGCGCGGCGATATGCGCTCGCAGTGAAAGGGTCGGCAGCGAGGGCGATGCCGGCGTGGCGGGAGGATCGAAGTTGCGCAACACGAAAGCGCGCAGGGCATCAGATGTTGCGGGCTTTTCGGCACGATAGGCGGCCATGATCGCAGCGGGCGGCCGCTTGGGAACCGCATCGACGAAGGTCTTTCCGTCAGGGAAGATGTGCGATGTCTGGACGCGGACGAACAGTTCACCGAACAGCTCGGCAGGCGATGCCAGCGCGGCCTGCACCGGTTGGACGACCGCAGGCTGGACAGGACGAGCAACGCCAGCGGCGGAATACCCACCCGCCAGTGCGAGCACCGCTACTGCAAGCCGCAACGCAAGCTTTCGTTCAGTCGTGGACATCAGGACGCTTTCAAAAGGGATCGGCCGGAGCTGCATACACTCCGGCCGACAGTTGGGAGAGGATCAGAACTTGTAGGCGGCGGTGATCGTCGCGTGCCGGCCGAAGATCGGACGACCCAAGAAGAACCCGTTGGTGTTGGCCTGGCCGACCTGCCGGATATTGCCCTCGGTCAGCGCCAGTTTGTTGGTCACGTTCTCCACGGTTCCCTGGATCGAGAAGCGATCGTTGAGATCGATTGACGCGCCCAGATCCACCGTGTCGTACTTGCCGAGCTTCTGCGTGTTTTCCTTGTCCGCGAAACGGTTGCCGACATGGGTATAGGTGCCGAAGACACGTATCTTACCCCAATCCGTGCGGAACGTATAAGACGGGATCACCTGGATCTGGAACTTCGGCTGGCGGTTCACCTCATTGCCGGTGTTGGTGCCGAAATCCTTGAACTTGCCGTCCTGGTAAACGCCGCGGGTCGCGATCTGCACCCCTTCGACCGGACGCACCGCCCCTTCGAACTCCACACCATAAGCACGCGATCCGCCGAACGACGTGACGTTTGTTAGGACACCATTGATGAGCTGGAGATCCTGGAACAGCAGGTTGTGGAAGCGGTTGTAGAAACCGGTCAGGAAGACGTCGTAGTAACGTGTGGAGGTCTTGAGACCGACTTCGTACTGCTTCACCTTCTGCGGCTTGATTAGACTGGTGTTGGTAGAATTGGCACGCAGATCATCGAACTGCGGCAGCAGCGCACCGCCGTTCGCGCGAACGAAGCCGTTGAGATTGTTGGTGAAGGAGTAGGTCGCGCCCGCCGTCCACGAGACTTGGGTCTTATGGTAGTTCGCCTTGGTGAACGTGCCGTTCAAAATGGTTGCACCATTGTTGAAGACGGTTAGCGGATTGCCGTCGAGATCGACGGTCGACAGGCCCTCGATCGTCGCCTTGATCTTGGTGTGCTCGACGCGGGCGCCGCCATCGACGCGCAGCTTGCCGATCTTCCACTCGTCGCTGACATAGCCGGCGACATTGTCGCTCTTGTAGCTGTTGTTGACGTCGAAGTTGGGGCCGGAGGTGAAACCATTGCGGGTGAGGATCGCCCCGTTGTTCAGCGACGCGTTCAGCACGCGCGCCTGCGGCTCGAGCGCCAGCAGCACATTGTTGCCAAGATACCAGACGTCATGGTCGGTGACATGGGCGTAATAGCCGCCCAGCGTCAGCGTGTTGCCCTCGAAGATCTCGCGCGACAGCTTGAGCTCGTCGGTGAAGCTCTTGATGTGCTTCTCGACTGACCAGATGCCAGCTTGGATCACCTGCTGGTTTGGATCAACCGCCGCACCGCTGTTTGCAAAGGTGACGGTGCCACTGCTGGCGGGGAAGCCCGCTGCGACCAACACGGGGTTCGGCGCGCCTCCGGCCAACGGGCTATTTGCCGCGCTAATTGCGTCCGAGATATATTGCGCCGCGGTCTGCGGGTTGGTGCCGGTAAACAGCGCGTAGGTGTTCGCCTGGCCCTTGGTGAAGCTGACATTGTTCTGGAGTTGGAACAGCCCGAAGTCGTAGCTGAACGTACTGCCGAACGTATAGATGCGCGCACCGCGCCCCTTCGAGAGGTCGATCGCCTTCTTCTGCGTCGGGCCGCCGTTGATGCTCGGACCAACCTCAATCTGCGTCAGCTCGATCTCCTTGCCGACCAGTGTGTCGTCACGCGCGTCGAAACCCGGGATGGTGTGGAACTTGCCCTGCGCGTCCTCCAACACCGGCATCGGCGTGTAGAAGGCGTTCTTGTCGTCGAGGTAGCGGCCATAGACGGTGAGCTTGCCGGTATCAAACTTGTGGGTGATGCTGCCCGTCACCTGCCCGCCGAGATCGCCGGTGAAGCCTGTGTGACGCAGGCCCTTCGAATAGCGGTAGAAGCCGCCTAGCATGTAGGTGGTGTTGGCATCGATCGGGCCCTGGGCCACGACATCACCGCGATACATGCCCTCGGTGCCGTAGGTCGCACGCATCGACAGGTGCGGATCCTGCGTGCCTTCCTTCAAGATGAAGTTGGTGGTGGCACCCGGCTGGCCGTTGGCGAAGATCGGGCTCGGGCCGCCGCGCAGCACTTCGACATGGTCGACGGTGTCGTCGATACGGAACAGTGAGCTGTCCTCGAGGAACGACAGCGACGAGGGCGCGAAGATCGGCGAACTGTTCAGCTCGATCGAGAGAAAGGGCGCGTCGCCGGTCGACGGGAAGCCGCGAATAAACACGTTGGCGCCGGTTTCGCCGCCCGACGTTTCGACCCACACGCCCGGGACGATCTTGAGCAGGTCGGCGGTCGAGATCGGCTGCACCTCGCGGATTTGTTCGGCGGTAGCAGTCGAGATCGAGTAGCTGGCATCCAGCTTGCGCAGGCCGAGGCGGTTTGCGTTGCCCGTGACGACGATTTCCTGCGCCTGATTGGGCACGTCAGCCGGCGCGTCCGGGGCTGGTGCGGCCGTCGGCGTGCTCGCCGGCGGCGTTTGCGCGATCGCGCCCGTCGACCAGCCCAGGGCTGTGCTGGACAGCAGCGTGAGTGCCGCGGATGCAATCTTGGGTCGGATGATGCGTGTCACGATAGTTCCTTCCTGGATTAATTTCTGATTATTTCGGGGTTGCAGAGCCGGCTCAGGGCGGGTGCCGGGATGCGGGTCGGGCGGCTACCATCAGTCAGAACCTGTAGCTGGCGCTGAGTTGGACCGAGCGGCCCAGGATCGGCCGAGCGAAGATCGCCCCCGTCCCCTGCGACCCGAGCGCGCGTGGATTGCCCTCAGTCAGTCCGATCGCGTTGGTGAGATTATCGGCCACGGCCTGGAGCTGCACACGCGGGGTGACGTCGACGGTGACGCCCGCATCCCATTTGTAGAAGCGCGGCAGAAGCTGCTCATTCTGGACATCCGAGAAGCGATCTCCCGTATAGCTGAGCGTGGTGGAGATCGCCGCCCTCGCCCGGCCGAGGCGAAACTCGTAGGCGGGCATGACGCGCCATTGCCAAACAGGCTGGCGCTGCACGCGGTTGCCGGTGAGATCCGTCGAACCGCCATCGGTGAAGAAGTGCCGGTAATGGGCGCGCAGCCAGGTGCCCGAGAACGTGACCGACGTCCCCGCCATTGGCCGTAGCACCCCTTCGAGCTCTACGCCGGTCGCTCGAGCACCACCGATCGATGCGATCGGCGCGCCATTGGTGATGACGGTAGTCGCCAGCCCCCGGAAGCTGTTGTGAAACAGGGTCGCGTAGAGGCCGAGCGGATCGGTCGAAGCTTTAATTCCCGCTTCATAGCTGTCGACCTTCGACGCGACGTCGATGCGATCGCGCAGATTGTCGAAGAAGGGGAAGCTGCGGCCGCGGCTGTAGCGGAGGAACGCACCAACCTGCCGGGTTAGGTCGTAATTGGCGCCCGCGGTCCACGACCAGGCGCCGTTGCGATATCGGATGCGCGAGAAGCTGCCGTCCAGCACCGCGTCGTCATTGTCGTATAGTGTGAGCGGGTCGCCATCGAGCCCACCGGGGCCAACAGAGCTGTTGTTCTCCAGCACGCCGTCGACCGAATGATACTGGTAGCGGATGCCGCCATCGGCCCGCAGCCTGTCGGTAAGTTGCAATTCGTCGACGCCGTAGAAGGCGAAATCGTCGCCGGCATAACGGGCGTTCACGTTGAAGCTCGATCCGCTCACGAAACCATTCCGCGTGACGATCGCGCCATTGCCGAGCACGAGATCGAGGCGGCGAGCGTTGGGCGCGGCAGTCAGCAGCAGGTCATTGCCGATGTTCCAGCGATCCTTCGACGAATAGTGCGTGGCATAGACGCCGATTGTCGCCTTGCTACGCCCAGTCTTCCATTCGAGCGTCGCGTCGTTGACGAGTGCCTCGATCCGTTTGCGCACTGTCCACACGCCCGCCTCGACCACCATCTGGTCGGGCGACGCGGGCTGGCCATCATCGGCGAAGGTGAGCGAGGCGATCGTGCCACCCTTGCCCTGCGCAAAAGCCACAGCGCTTTCGGGTGGCAAACCGCCGGAGACGAGGCCGGTGGTGTCGGCGTGCCCTTGCAACCAGCTGAGCTTGTTCCGAACGCGAAAGCCACCGCCCAGCGCCTCGTCGAGATTGGCGCCGATGTTGACGACGCGAGCACCACGGCCATCGTTCAGGTTGTAACTGCTGCCGTCGTTGAGCGTGCCGACGCGGGTGTCGGGACCGGCCAGCGTACCAGTCCCTGGACCGAAGCCGGGAAAGGCGTCGATCTTCCGGCCATTCTGCACCACCGGGATCGGCAGCAGCCATTGGCTGCGATCGTCGAGATAGCGCGCGAAGACGAAGACAGAACCGTCACCTAGGTCATGCCGCAAGTTGGCGGTGATCTGGCCACCGCGATCGGCCGCGAACCGCGGGCTGCGGATGCCGTCGCCCCTGGAATAATAGCCCCCGATCAGGAAGCTGGTGGCGGTGCCGAGTGGGCCCGACAGATAGGCGTCGCCGCGCCACTCGCCATAATCGGTGGCGGTGACCTTCGCGAGCCCGGCCCAGTCCTGCCCCCCTTCGCGCTGGACGAAATTGACCGTCACGCCGGGCTGCCCCGACGAGAACAGCGCGCCCGTGCCACCGCGGACCGCCTCGACGCGCTCGATCGTCTCGTCGATGCGGATCAGCTGCGAATTTTCGAGGAAAGAGAGCGTCGCCGGCGGGAAGAAAGGCACGCCCTCGGTCTGGAAGGTGACATATTCCGCGTCTCCGCCGGAAGGATAGCCACGCACAAAGATGTTGGCGCCGTTCTTCCCACCCGACGTCTCGACGCTCAGCCCCGGCACCAGCTTCAGCACGTCGGCGGTGCTGGCCGGCGCCAGCCGCTCGATGGTGAGCCGATTGATGCTGGTCACGGCGAATGCGGCGTCCTGCCGGCGGCTTCCGCCCCCCGGCGTGCCAACCACGACGATATCCTGCGCGACGACGGACGGCAGCGGAGCCGGCGCGCGCAATGGCTCCGCGGGGGCAAGGGAAGCCTTATGCGACGGCATGGGATCGGCCACCAGTAGATAGGCACCGCCCGGCGCCCGGCGCAGATGAAGCCCCGTGCCCTTGAGCAGCAACGCCAGCGCCCGCTCGGGCTCGAACCGCCCCCGGACCGGCGAGGCCTGTTTGCCCCGCACGTCCGCCGGCGCGAACAGCAGCTGAAGACCACTCTGGCGAGAATAGAGCGCCAGCGCCTCGGCAAGATCGGAGCGGGCGATGTTGAAGGCGACGGGAACGGCCCCCAGCGGCTGGCCTGGCCCCAGGGCTCCGGCGACGATCACGGCCGATGCAAATCGGCGCGGTAAGCGCTGATGGCGCCATGACATCTGCCTCCTCCCGCCCTCAAGGGCTCCGTCTTGCGCGGAACCTCGCTTGGGAAGACGCAGCGTTCGTCATAATCCGAACCCCTCACCGATGATTTTTTGCGGATCGGGCCCGGCCGTCACCGCGAAGCGATTATAATGTCCGCATTGCCGTCCTGCTTGACGCGAACAGGAAAACCGATCGTCAGCGCGTCGACGAACGCCGGCGTCTCCGCAGTGCGGAAGGATCCGCTGATCCGCACGGCGGCGGCGCGCTCGTCCGCGATCCGGATCGGCTGGCGGCGGTAGCGGTTCAGCTCGCTCGCCGCTTCCGACAGCCGGACATTGTCGAACTGCACCAGACCGTCCCGCCAGCTGGTGAAGGCGGACGGGTTTTCGAGGTGCCGGATCGAAGTCTGGCTGCCACGCACGGCCAGCATCTTGCCCGGTTCGAGCGTCACGGACGGCCCGTCGTCAGAGCCGGTCGGACGCACGATCGCCCGACCGTCCGCCGCCAGAGCGCGCATCAGACCTGGGTCCGTACGCACATCAAAGCTACCTTCGTCGGCAGTCAGGGTCCGGTTCCCGGCCAAAATGGTGAAAGGCCGGGACGCGCCCTTGAGTTCGAACCAGGCTTGCCCCTCGAGCACCACCTTCCGCTCGGAGCCGGTGAACGCGATGCGGAGCTGGCTCGCCGTGTCGAGCGTGACGCGCGAGCCATCGGGCAAAGTCAGCTTCGCCTGCTGGCCGACTTCGGTGCGGAACATTTCCTCAACCGGGCGCTCAACCGACTTCGGCAACCACTGACTAATGCCGAACGCCGCCAAGGGCGCGCCGGCAAGAGCCAGCGCGGTTAGCGCGATGGCCCGCTTCGCGCGCGCCGGCCGGCGCTGGAACATCGCCCGTGTCACCGCCTCATGCCTAAGCGCCAGCATCGCCGGTTCCCCGGCCAAAGAAGCCGCACTGCTCCGCACGGTGAAGACCTGCTCATAAGCGCGGGCATGTGCATCGCTCGACGATCGCCATGCCTCGAAGGCACTGCGCACGGCCCCGTCGGGCGCATCAATGATACGCTCATGCCAGATGGCCGCTTCGGCGAGGAGCAGAGACTCAGCGATGGCGCCAGTCCTCCATCGCCTCGGCGACGCGGGCCAGCGCCTTCGCCTGATGCTTCTCCGCCGCCCGGGTGGAGATTGACAGCGCTCGGGCCACCTCGGCCATCTTCAGACCCTCGAATACGCGAAGCACGAAAACGTCACGCGTACGCTGCGGAAGCTCTAGAAGCACCACCTGAAGGCGAGCCGCCGCTTCCTTGCTCTCCAAGACGCGGTCGGGCAGAAAATCCGAACTTGTGTGTGTGCCCTCGACCCACTCGTCGTGCAGACCGCCACCACGGACGGCGTCGCGCCGGGCGCGATCCTTCAGCACATTGGACGCGGTGACGAAGAGAAAATGCTCCGGCTTCTCGATCGCCGCGGGGTCGGGCATCCGGCTCAGGCGAAGGAAGACGTCCTGTACGAGATCGGGCACATCAGCCTTGGCTTGGACTCGCCGCTCGAAGAACCGCCCCAGCGCGCCGCCATAGGTCCGCGCCAGCCGTGACAGGAGAAAGTCACGCGCTGCTTCCCGGTCGTTCGTGTCGAGCCGAGTACCCGTATGAACCCCCTATTATCTTTTCCCTGCTCATGAAACGAAAGCACTCCGGGCGCAAGTCTGCAGTGCCCAGCTATCACTATTATCCAAGCTCTCGACTGAAGAATGGCTGGCATGCACGGACAATCAACGTGGCAATGAGACGTTCTGGGGGCGAAGATAGACTATCGTGTGACACGCCGAAATCAGCATGCAGACTGATTGATCTGAGCTACCCTTCAAGGCAACTTCCGGCTGATCGTAGGCGGCCATCGCCCGCTTGCGGGTGATCGATGGTCGGAGATCTTCATTTGCAGAAGCGCGACCTTTCGTCGCGGCGGGGGCGGTGGTGCTGCCGGGGAGGATTGAACTCCCGACCTCAGCCTTACCAAGGATGCGCTCTACCACTGAGCTACGGCAGCACGGCCCCGCAGTCACGCCCGTTCGGGGTGACGAGGTGGGCCCTATGGAGAAAGCCGGCGGCCCCGTCAAGGCAGCTTGCACATCCTTGTGAAATCCGCCTAACCGACAGCCCATGGACGCAAAGACGGATAGGGACCGGCGGCTCGCCGAGGCGCTGCGAGCGAATCTCCGCCGCCGTAAGGAACAGGCGCGCGAGAAAGATTCGGATACGCCCTCCTCCGCCGATTCCCCGGATGACGAGAAGCCCTCACATTCATCCTGATAGCGGTCCGGCCACCCTCCAATGAAAAGCCCCGGCCATCAGGCCGGGGCAATCATCCGATTGACGGATCGGGCCCGCAAGCCCGTCTGTCGGGCGGTCTGGTTCAACGTTGCTGTTGGGGCTTCTTGCCGCCTTTGCTCTGGCTGTGGTCACCCTGCTGGCCAGTGCGTTTGCCCTGATCCTGCTGGTGTTGGCCGCCCTTGCTGCCGCCACCCTGATTTTGATTAGCCATCGCAACCTCCTCCAATGCCCTTTAGGGCCGTGGCAAAACGGTTGGACCGCGACAATGTTCAACGGTTCGCCACATCCCGAAATCGCGATACCCAGCACCGTCAGAAATGTTGGGAAGATCCCACCAACGTACGCACGGTCTCGCTCAACGATAAGCCTGAGACCGCACGAATGTTTAGCGCGCTGAATTCGACCGTCGGAAATATTGGCTAACAATAAGAACTGACGTTCCCACTATCCGTTTTCACGATGCCGGGTGCGCTGCCCCCTGCGCCCGGGAGTGAGTTGCGTATCACGCGCCCCGTCGGCTCCTCCGTCGACGGGGCGCTATGGGTCGCACCGACAGACGACGGATCGTCCAAGGCGAGGAGAAATGTCGGATGAACTTCACCATCCGGGTGATAGGGGACAATCGGGCCGCGAGCGCGATCGAATATGGCCTTATCGCTGCATTGATTGCCGTGGCGGCGATCGGAGCGCTGACGAAGATCGGCTCCGCCTTGAGGAACAGCTTCAAGCGGGTATCGAGCAATCTCCTATAGCCGGCGCGAAACCGAGCCCGCCGCCTTCCCCTCAGCGAAGCCCGAAAGGAATGCGGATCGAGGTGCGGACGCCGGGCGAATCCTCGGTCGCGCCGACTTCGACAAGCCAGTCGATCGTGGTCCGCTCGGTCACGCGATAGCTCATCCCGAACAACAGCCGCCCCAGTTGCTGGTCACGCGTCCTGGTCGTGATCGGATCGCCGACGGTCTCGATGCCGTTCTGGATCGTGATCGGCCGGATGCGGCTGCGCGTTCCGAGCTGGACGGTGTGCGCGTAGCCGAGGCTCAGCGATAGGCGGTCATTAAGTGCGAGGCCGACGCCCACCGTCGCGCTGGGCGCTCCACCTGGCTCGACGCGTTCGATCTGCGCGCTGCTGATCCGCGTGTTTTCGTTGCGCCCGAAATTATAGGTGTAGCCGAGCACGCCAAAGATGGTCGCCGGATCGGCGGGCATCAGCAATGTCACACTTGGCGCCACCGCCCAGAAGCCCGCACCCGTTGCCGACTTTGTGGCGTTGCCCAGCGCGTCGCGTGGCAGCTTGAAGGGGCTAGTGCCGGTCGGCGCGATCATCTGCACGCCGGCGATAATGTAGGGCCAGCCTGAGCGGCCATTATTGACCTGATAGCGGATCTGTCCCTCGACATCGCCGAGGCCGGAGCCGTGGCTGGACGTGTTGACCGTGCCCACATTGTTATTGCCGGGCGTGTTCTGCACCAACGGCACCAGCACCGCGCCGTCCGAGCGATAGACATAGGGGACACGCGCGGTGATCTCCATCCGGCTGCTCACGCCGTAGCGCGCGACGGCGGCGGCGGTGACGATGTCCTGCCGGCTCTCGTTGATGTCGAACACGCCGACCAGCACCGACTGCGGAATCTCGATACCGCGGAAGACGAAGCGATTGCGATCGTCTCGGGTATATTCAAAGGTCGGCTCGATCACGAAGCGACCGGGCCGGGAGAGGATGCCGCCCTGATCCGCGAGGACGGCGACATGTGGCGCCTGGTTGGCGTCCGCCGGCTTGACGCCGACCTCCGGAACCGGCGCGGGAGACGTCGGCCGAGGCGTCGCTTGGGCGACGGCCGTTGGGGCCGGTGCTACGCTCGGCGGAACCGGCATACCCGAGCGCCGCATCTGCGTGACCAGCGTCTCTTCAAGCTGATTTAGCCGCGATTCCTGCGCATCGAGCCGCTGTCGTTGCTCCTGCAAGGCGTGGCGCTCCGCAGCGATACGTTCCCGCAGTTCGGGCAGACTGAGCGACGACAGATCGTCGGCAGCCACGGGCGCGGTAGCGGAGGTCGGTGCCGGAGCGGTTTGCTGGGCGACCTGTTGAGCCTGTGGTGGGGAAGCAGAAGTTGCGGCGGGCGAGGCGGCTAGCGCCATCAGGAGCGCCCCACCCGTCACAACCCGCCCCTAGCTCCTGCCCCGAGCAAGAGACTGTCGAGGCGCATTAACATGCTGCCGATCGGGATCGCCGAATTCTGGACGGCCAAATTGACCGTAACATTGGTGTCGATCGACCGATTGCTCGCTTGGTTTGCCACCAGCGCCCCCGTCAATGCCCCGATCATATGTTGCAGCGCCAGTCCATTACCGTCAAGTAGAACAGTTGACTGCCCATTTGACTGAACGAGACGAACAGACCCCGCATCTGTTTCTATAGATGCACCATTGGGCGTCAATTGGAGAGCCTGCCCATCCGAAGTAGCTCCATTGCTCGAAACCGCTGAGACGAGGTGGACCTGTAGCCCCTTGCCACCATTGGTGGGTTCGATGCTCATAGACGGCGCCCCCGTGAACACTTGGACCGTACTGCCGTCCGCGCCCGTGAGCAGCGTGCGCAGTACGGTCGCACCATTGACGAGTGTGTCGATCTGGAGGCCGATCGAGATGTCCATGCCGTTGGGAAGCTCGAAGCCGCCCCGCATATCGGCGAGCCTCTCGTCGGACACCGGCACGCCCTTAAAGGGCATCGGATCGGCGGCGGCGGGTGCGGCGATGCTCGCCAGCGCGGCAGCAAGGGCGATCCACGACGAACGGTGCGGCATGACTGCCTCCTAAAGCTCAATCGGGAAGGGTGTCGCGCGGACGAGCGCCAGCGACTGAAGGCTAAGCGGCTCCATCGCGCGGACACGACTCAAAGGGCTGCGCGGAGCAAGCGCCCACTCGGAGGGTCGGCCGAAATTGTTCTTGCCAAGGTCGCCTGCGTTATCGAGCGCGAACAGGATACCGTTCCACTCGCGCTTGAAAGCGTTGGCTGTGAGCAGGCGCAATCCGCGCGCTGGATCGCCGACCAGCACTCGATCACCCTCGACACCCTTCACGACGACAAAATGCTTGTATCCCTGGGTGGTAATCAGCGCGATTCCCGGGATCCGCGTCTGCGCGATGTCGTCGAGCGTCACCTCAAAACCGTCGGCAGCGATGCCGTGCGACGCCAGGAAGCGCTTCATGTCGAGTAGCGAGAAACCGAGCTTACGGATCCGCGCCTGATCGCCCGTCTGCCACATGCCGAGAAACACGAATTCCTCGCTGGTGGGCTTGTTGTAATGGAACCGCATCAACGTCGCGAGCGCAGCCGATCCGCAGCTGAAATCATAGCGCTGACGGACCACCGTCTCGAAACGACGTTCGAGCACGCTGTGGACGGGTGGCGCCACTTCGCCGGCGGGCAGGATCATCGCCCGCCCCGACGTCGTGATCGTCCGCGAACCACAGGCCGCCAGCACCAGCGCGAGCGCCAGTGAACCCCAGATTTTAGGGCTGGATCGCGACATTGACGTTCATCGACGCGTTGATGGCGACGTTGTTGCCGGTGTTGATGTTGAACATGGTCAGCCCGGTCGTGCCTGCGAATGCGTCACTGGCGATCGAGACAATGCCGGTCGTGAAGTCGCCAGTAATCGTGTTGCCCGAGACATTGCTGCTGTTCTGCACCGAGGCGGTCTGGTCGATCAGCGACAGATCGGCCTTCGCCCGTGCGCCGGACAGCACTTCGTCGCTCACGACCGGCGCCGTGTTGAACGGTGTCGGTGCGCCCGCGACCGCAGGTGGAGCCGATTGCGCGGCCGCCATCGCCGGAACACTGAGGATCGTCAGGCCCAGCCCGGCGAACGCAAGGGATATGCGAGTCATCCGAGGCCTCCCCCTCTGCGTGAAAAGTTCGGGCCGGTCGGTTGCCCGCCCGGCCCGACATCGATCAGCGGGTCAGCGTCAGAGTGCCGATTTGTGCACTGACGTTCACACTGGCGTTTTGCGAAGCAAAAAAGCCGGTGTTGATGTTCATCGCATTCAGGCCCGCGAAGTTCGCCAGCGATCCGCCGTCGAACTCGACATCCCACGAGACGGTGTTCGTGCCGCCCGCGCCGCCGGCGCCACCTGCGCCACCGCCGCCGCCGCCGCCACCCGCGCCACCGGCGTTCGTGCCGGAACCATGGGCTTTGCCGCCATCGCCGCCTTCGCCGCCGCTGCCGCCACGGCCGGCACGGCCGCCATTAGCGTAGAACGGTAGATCGACATAACCG
>OUNM010488612.1_pt1 | contig 20955 bp, 10 predicted proteins | sample 1769961 | NCBI WGS metagenome assembly OUNM01 (sample SAMEA3914820, study PRJEB12502) | metagenome | biome: forest; material: soil | place: USA | collected 2012-03-12 | depth 0.3 m
AAGTCTTCCGTAGTATAGTGGTCAGTATGTGAGCTTGTCAAGGACGCCAGTCCAGACTCCGCTCGAGACCCGGGTTCAATTCCCGGCGGGAGAGATCAATCACAGCTTGAACTTTTGGTTCTGTGGGCCTTGCTTTTTGGGTCAAGACTTAGTCAAGTTGTGTTGTTGTTTTGTTCTGTTGGGCCAGCTGCAAGAAAAAAGGGGGGGAGACGAAGACGGGAATTGGAACAAAATGAGGAAATGGACAGTGTTTAGGTACCTAAGTAGGCAAATAAAGTCAAGTAATGAACGGTCTGGCTCGAGCATGCTCTTTTGGTCTGGTTCTGTTGATTTTGGTGATACAGTGTTGTTTCTGACCAGCTGCAAAGACGAACAGACTCAATTTTCATTTGGATACTTTGCCTTGCAGAATGCCTTGTCAGCTTTGAAGCAAAGCCGTCGAGTTCCAGCAACTCAGCCTCACTTTCCCCCTCATTTCCACCTGGTCCCGCTCTCCATTCGCAGAGCTGAAAAATAAAGACGCGGCTTTCTGCTCTGATCACCCCTATCAGGGTCAATTCCAACAAACACGATCAAGCTAAAGTCTTTGAAGTCTTCGTTCACCAACCGGAAGTATTCTCACCTCTTTTATAGCTTGATCTCCAATCTCAATACTTCAACCAGCCTGAGATCTCCCGACCTCGTCCCGCGACACCCTCACAAAACCACACCACCACCATGACCATCCCCTACCAACCCCTCGACCCCTCCCACCCCTCAATCCGTCTCCTCACCTTCGACCCCCCCTCCCAAAACCCCACAGACAAAGACGACACCATCTCCCTAACCCTCCACCACACCTCCCTCTCCATCTCCCCCAAACCAACCTACAACGCCCTCTCCTACGTCTGGGCCACCCCGAGCACATCCCCCACCCCCCTCCCCACAATCATAAAAATCAACTCCCTCCCCCTCCGCACAACACCCAACCTGTTCGCCGCGCTGCGCACGCTCCAGCACTCCAACCTCGCCGCGGGTTTCCTCTGGATCGATGCCCTCTGCATCAACCAGCGCGATGTCGCGGAGCGGGAGCAGCAGGTGCGGTTGATGGGGCGGATTTATGCAGAAGCGGAGGGGGTGTTGGCGTGGCTTGGGGAGGGGGAGGGGATGGTGGCGAGTGCGAGGTTGGCGTTTGCGGTTACCAAGGCGCTTGCACGGGGGGTGAGGTTGATGGTTGGGGCGGTTGGGGGCGGGGGGGATGATGAGAGGGGGTTGGTGCGGGCGCAGGGGGAGGATCCGTTGCTTGTTGCTGCGGCGTTGAGTGTGGCGCTGGAGGAGATGGGGGGGTTGGGGGCGCCGACGAGGGGGGTGCAGGATGCGGTGTTGGAGGTGTTTTGGCGGAATGAGTATTGGAAGAGGTGCTGGACGTTTCAGGAGCTGTATCTGGCTGAGTATGGCGCGCTGCTGTGTGGAACTGAGACGGTGTCGATGCGGGATGCGTGGCTTGTGTTTCGGTGGTTGAGGCTTGCGAAGACGGCGATTGTTGGGAGCGCGAGGCCTGAGGGGGTGTCGGAGCTGGCGTGGGGGTTCCTGAGGAATATGGCGGACGTGCTGGACGGGTTTCCGCTCTATTCTTCGATGCTGGTCAAGGAACGCCTTGCGGGCAAGAGGCACGAGATTGATGAGGCGTACAACGAGGGGAACGCTTTCTCTACGCTGCTCGCGGTCACGCTGGGACGACAGGCAACGGAGCCGAGGGATCGGTTCTACAGTCTTCTGGGCCTCTGCAACGCCAGCATCCCCGTCGACTACTCGGCCTCTGAGGAGGACGTCTTTGGTGGAGTAACTGCTGCTCTGATTCATGGTGGCCGAGCTTCAGCAGGCTTTGTCTTGGACCATGCAGGCGTCACAGGGCCAAAAGGCGCATACGCTCTGCCGTCCTGGATGCCGCACTGGGACGTTTCTTTGGTTGCTGGCTCCATGGACTCGGGCAAGACCAGCAGCCTCGGTCGCTCTGACACCGGTTTTCCTGAACCGAAGTCTCCTCCCTTCATCGACGGCCGCATGCTGAGGTGCAGAGGCGTCATTATTGACACCATCGCTCGTGTAGAGGCCGGTTGGGACGTCCCAACGGGCTACATCCTCGACGAGTCTGTCCGACCCAACCTGGATCTCGCACGAGGTGTTCTTGACGAACTGGTTGAGTTCTTCTTTGACTGTCCGGTTGGCGCGTTTCTATCCGAGCTAGTCCCGTCTTCTGAGCCGTATGTTGGGGGCGGGACGCGCTTTCTAGCACTGCTGCGATACTGGGTTCACGATAGGGGGATGAACGGCGAGGTCTTCGGGTGCGCAACCTCTCAAGATCTGGAAGGCGAGGACATTGCCAGACTGGCCAAGCAGTTTCTCATGTTTATTGGGTTGCGACCACGAGATATGGCCCGTATCATGGAGATGGGCCGGCCGCTGAACAGCTGGAGTGATAAAGCATTCCTCACTCCGTCGGGAGGAGAAGAGTATACCTGGGACGAGGTGCTGCTTGCGCTCCCGACAAATGACGACCCAGCCGTCATTGACTTTCTACTTCGCCGTGTGCTGAGGTTTCTGGTCGCGGCAAGGCTCCGAACAGCAACCGGGTTCATCGGACACGCAAGGAATGGTATCGAACCTGGGGACGTGGTGTGTATTCTCGACGGTTGCAATGTCCCTGTGGTGCTCCGACCACGGCCGGGAGATGATGGATATGAACTTGCCTCGTGTGCTTTTGTTGTGGGCATGATGGACGGCGAGGCAGGGAAGCTTGTGGAGCGGGGAGAGAGGACTGTATGCGATATCACCATTTGGTAGGTGCATCTGTTCATTTAAAGGCGATAGAAATGCGAACAAGCTGGTTCAGAAACAGGAAGAATGAGATCCATCTGGCAGACGTCTGGGGACGGTTGCAAACGGGGCCAGAGAGGCGGAAAGCTTGGTGTTGTGGGACTTGGTCACTGGGCCAGGGGTCTTATGTGTACTGATGTTTTACTTTTGAGTTATCAGCGGGACAAGCGACGGCAACTTGCAGACGGCAAGGCAAGCTGTGAGCTTGGGAGTGTGCCTTGCGCGTTTCTCCCATTGGTCCAAGTCCGGTCGGCCTGGTGTTCGGCCTGGTGAGGGGTGATCGGGCATGAACGAAAGAGGTCCGACAGATTTGAGTGCCCAGCTGGCATCCATGGCGCGTCAGCAATCGTTCCGCAATCTTGCCCTCCATCGAGACTTGAATCAAGCTTGTCAACCTTCGAAAAGCCCCGCTGCTCCTACAACCTCATCCTTGGACCTCCTTCATCACGATGGACAACTCGGCTCTCGTTCCGACAGACGGCTCCCAGAGTCAGTTCACGCAGCAAGGCTCCCTCGACTGGATCTCGCTGGCTCAGACAACCATTTCCTTCCCCATGTCGGTCCTAGCCCGCCTCGCTGCCGCAGACATTGCGCCTCACACCGTCGTGGTGGGACAGCGCATCTCCTCCAGCTTCGTCCTCTCCGCGCGCGGAACCGAGCGTCTGACCGACGCGCTCAACCGCCTCCCCAGCTGCTCGAGCATCGGAAACGTCATCTGGTTTGGCTTCGGGATCAGACATATCGTGCGGGAGATCGCCCAGACCGCTCCCGGCATGACGCTCCTGGCGCTCTGCGGCGCCCTTGCGGAGCTCCATACGCCAATGGCGTGTGCCTCCATCTTGATGAAGCTTGCGGAGGTGTGTGGCGCGCCGGCCGAGCAACGACCCTCGTCGCAGCAGTGGATCAACATGGTGGAGGCCTGTTCCGGAATCTTGAGGCCGACGACCTTTGGATGCATTGTTGGGCAGTTTATGGCCTTCTGCCCCCGCCAACATCACCGAGCAGGCGAACCCGAAAGTGTTGCTCGGGCGCTGCATGCTCTCGCCCTCCTGTCTTCGAACGAGCTGGATTCAATAACGCTGGTTGGCGATGCGCCCTGCGGCTGGATTGCAGCCTTTGGGTACTTTTTCCTTGGCCTCGACGTCGAAATTAAGACCGCGGATGGTATCCTGTGCTATCGATCCGCAGCCGACGAGGGCCACGTCCGCGTTTTTATCATCTATGATAAAGCCGGCCGGTCAAACATTAATTGGTTACAAGTCTCCCGCAAGGCGTACCGCATCAAAACAATAGACGGCATTTTTTCCCATGGGAACAGATTCGACTTCGCCATGTCTGGCTCAGTGCCCTGGGAGAAGTGCATTACCGAGGCTTTTGGAACCCGGGCCGTTCGGCTGCTGGGGGAAGCCAGGGTGGAATTTGGGAATCTGATCGGCTGCGCTGCTCGGGTTTTTCAGGGGCTGGCCCAAGCAGAGCCAAGCCGGTATTTCCAACGGCGTGATTTCCAGACATGGTTCGGCTTCCAGACCGGTCAAAGTGGCCTTGGATTCGTCGAGTCTGCCATTTCTTGGTTTCCTGAACTAGCAGTGCTAAGGGACCATATCCATCCAGGTCAAAGGGGGTCCGTGGACGACGCCTTGGGAGCATACACCAAAACCGCATCAAGACTCTCCAGACTCTGTCGCTGCAACGATTGTTACAGATCATCGCTGAAGTTCTCCGGACAAGGACCATACTGCTTTGTGCTGCTGGCTGAAACGATAGTCGTTCTTGCTTGGACTCTTTCAGGCATGAAGCTTGATGCCGATCTCAAACCATACCGCGCAGGGCTCAGATTTTTGTACCAGCTTCACGATGAGGGATGCGGCCCGGAGTATGGGACAGGATACCGATCCCAGGCACGTCTCTTCACCGACACGCCGCGGATCATGGCCCTTACGAGACACCTCGGCCCTGCCTCGGTGTATCACACCGCGCAGTTTCTCTTCACAACGAGTCTACATGCACAAACCACATGCACCGCATTTACCGCAGCTGCCGTCGGTGGTATATGTTTCCATTTCGGTCTTCTGCGGGAAGTCTCAGATGCGCCAGAGAGGGCTGCGATCCTTCACATCATGCCCGGCAGCATCGCAACACCAGAAGGCCGCAGGTATGCGCATGTGATTGACAAAACAAAACCGAATCCATACGGAACGCTGGCGCTCGACTGGAGAGAGCGAAAAAACATGGAACACTTCTCCACAACTCCCGGCTTTGACCTCAGTTATTTCGGCCAGCCTCCCAGCATGTGCCATAGCGTGGGTCCTGAGCTCTCGGAAGAGACGGGCAGCAACGACCTTGAAGCTTCTTTGGTTGTCGAGGAGACCCCTCAGGCCTTGCTTGTGGATCTCTATTTTTCAGGTTCTCGCGGTTTCTGCCGGGTCGGCGTCTACAATATGCTGATGCGGGTTATTGGGAGCTCAGGCCGTGTGCATTGCTCACAGCGCGGTTGCGCCGCGCTCGAGGAACTTCCCGATAACATATGGATCGTGGACGGAGAGGGTCGGATGCCTCCACTCGAGCAAAGTTCCCAGCACCGGGCGGTTTATATACGCCGACTCACTGGCAATCCTCTTGCTCGGTGTGTTGGGCTGCTTGTGGGCCCAGCCCAAAGTACCGCAGACACTATACTTCGAAGGCGGGAATGCATTCCGTGTTGTGTAAGAGCGGCTCTCAGTGGAGGGAATGGTCCGGCGTTCCTCATTCTCTAGGTTTTTAGAATCGTGCCGACTCACCCGCATGATGATCATACTTTCGGTGTTGTGGCGTCTTTACTTGTTGGCAGAGGGGGGGGGGTGTATTTCTGTTAGTTCTTTCTAGTAGATCTTCTTGTCCCACGGGTTTTGCTGTCTTTAATCCTGGCAATGATGGTTCTTTGTTTGGGGCAATCAACTCTGGGCCATGATCGGGTGGATTGTGCGTCGGAGAAGGACAACTGATACCGGCAATTCGACTTCAATGTGTCCGAGGCTGAGCAGTTGAAGATTCAAGATGTCAGTCTCCATGAACTGCCCATTTCTGACATCTGTCATGCCAATTAGGGCATAGCTTGTAGTATGTTATTGGCGGCAGAGAATAAAAGCGACTCTTCAAAGTCACGGTTGCGAACTGAGTCCATTATTAGAGGCTGCGAACTGAGCAGTCACGTAGGGTATCTTAAGAGGTTTGTGTTTCTCAGAAACTGACCACGACACTGCATGCTGAACGAAAGAGCACAAAACCGACTCTGAATCCTCTCTCATCAAACATACCGACTCGAGGGACGTTCCGCGAAACCCTTACGCGTCTTGCCCACGAGTCTCGCCGGAACGCGTCTTGCCTTTCATCCCATCTTCAGTAAGCAACAAAAGATTCTTGTGTGCAGCCTGGAGCCAAAACCATTTCCCGTTCCTGCCTGCAACAGTTTCCCACGGGCAGTATTCCCCTCTTGGCTGCCACCCTCTAGCCTTTCCACTCTGCTTCCCCCTCTACAACCTTCCGAGTGTCTCTCCCTCCTCTGCGACTTTCCAATTCCCTCCCCTCTCTGCAACGTTCTTCAGCCTTCGAATTTCTTTTTCAGGTACCCAGCTTCCAATCTTGCACCAGGCAAACCACCGCCCATCATGTGCATCGCCACCGTCTGTGTCTGCGATGTCTGCCGCGCCAACAACAACCCGCGCGTGGTTATCCGGGTGGAGTTTTGCCCGGCTCAACGGTTGAAGAACGACAGCAACCTTGCTCCGTGCGCGGCTGTGAAGTACAGGGAAGTGGATGATGTCTTTCTGTGCCGAATGGCCAACCACATTCACCATCCGAGCCTAGATATTTCGGCCCTCAATCGGAGGCCCATGTTTATGGGCCATCTCCAATCCTGCCAGGGCCGCTATGTCCCGGCTAGAAATCCCTCTGTGTCTGGCTCGGCCGTCAACGAGACCCAGGGCGGTACGACCCAGGATTCCGTGAGCCGGAGCGTCAACAAGCCTGCATTCGTCGCACCGGAGGCCATCCCATCTCACCGGGCCTTGCCACCTCTCCCAACCCCAGACAAAGCTGGCCGCGTTGTTCCGGCTTTCATTATAACCCCAGTCAACGAGAAGTTTCGGCCCGACCCGAAAACCCTCCCCGCCATCGTCGAGGAAAGCTTGGTCCCCGACCGCCCAACTGCAATCGCCAGCGGCATTGCCTCGAGATTGACTCCCGAACATCCTGCTGCGATCGGCGTCAACATGGCCAGCTCGTTTACGCCAATCAACAAACCTGCTAGTGACGCCGACCAAGTCGACATGCCAATGAAGACGACCACTCCCGCGAGCGACAACATCAACGCCAGAACCAGGAGCAAGACCGGGCATTGGGACAACGACGGCAACCAGGCCACGAATGCCAAAACTCACCTCCCCGACTGCGAAGAAACCTCGACTTCCCAGGGCAACATGGCCAGCGAGGCCAACAAAGCGACCAGCGGCAGTGGCAGCGCCCGCACCACGGCCATCAAGATCAAGATCATAAACACCAGGGCCGCCGCGAGCATGGCGAGTAACAACAACGCGGGCGAACCCAGCAGGGCCGGCAATGCCAGCAACGCCGCCGCAGCCAGCGAAGCTACTGGCAGCGACAAGTCGACCAAGAACCCGTCCACCACCTCCCTCTCTGCCGCCAACCCCACCAATCCTGCGGCCACGGAGGAGCCAGAGAAGAAGAAACGCACCCCTCTCCCCACCAGCCGCCCTAATACCGCCCGCGTCCTCCATGCCACAGCCATGGCCGCGTCTGCGGCGCTTGTCCCGCCCGGCGGGCCGTGGACGTATGCCGAGACGGTCCGGTTGTTGATCTTGCGGGTGAGGGGCTTGTCGACGGAGGAGATGGCTTTGGTAAGTTTGAGTTTTTCTTTTCGGATGTGGTTTATTTACTTTTTTGGGTTATGTTTTCCTGGCCTTCTGGTTTTTGCTTCCCTAGCCTGTCTTTTCTCGTTTCTTGGTTCATGTTTGCGGACTTTGTGGGTTGCTTGTTTGCTCCTCCATTTTCTTCTTTCTCACCTTCCTGATTCACAAGTTCCCTGCTGCACTTCCCTGCTGCACTTCCCTGCTTCATTTTCTTGATTCACCTCCCTGATTCACTTTCATGATTCACTACTTTATCTACCCGCTTCACAAGTTTCGCTTGCGAGTATGTTCTGAACAAGATGACTAACCATGGTGTTCTTTATAGGCGTTGCCTGGTCGAGATGCGGAACAGTGCTCAGTCCAGCTGTTTGCTGTGGCCTATCGACACGGCTACCAAGGATTTGTCTGAGGCTCGTCGAAGAAGACATATCGCACGAGAGGAAACGATTAGGATACGTGGCTAGTTGCGGGTTTTAGGGAGGGACGTGACATGCTCTAGTCTGGTCTGGTCGGGGTGGCAGTTGGCTGACAGAGGTTGGCTACACAACAAAAACGGCGTTTGATACGGGTTTGGGGTGGGATTTGTGAAAGAGTGAGGGAAGGAGATGGTATATTTGGCCACTCAAGTTCCACAGTCTGGCAGCGGCAGAGACCCCGGGTTTCTGCGAATGGGACGGAGCAGAGTGAGACCTAATCTCTCGCCACATCATGATATGTAAATATAGCGGCAATGTGGCCAAACCAAGCAACAACATAGAGGATTTCCCCGACTCCGTGTGCTGTGGCTACTCCTCCTCGGGCGGAATACGGCCCGCCTCAACCATGGCTCGGCGGATCTGCTGGATATTGACAAACAAGCTGCCAGGCTCGGGGAGCACCGCGCCGTTCTTGATTCGGGCTAACTCCTCCTTGGTCCTGGCTCTGGTGGTATCCTTCTTGCTGGCTTTGGCCACAACCTTCTTAATCTGAGTTCTGGATGCACTCTTCTTGGGCTTGGTTCTGGATGCGTCCTCCCTGGCCTTGGCCTCAGTCCTGGCCTTTACTTCCGCCTCGAGCGCCACGATTCTCCGGGCCTGCCGATCAGATTCCAAGTCCATCTCATAGAAACCCTGCTCAATCAGTTTTATCAAGAGACGCTTTGTGAGTTGGCTGTGCCACGGGTTGTTCAAATCGCGAACGTAGGCGCGGTAGCGCGCCTTCGTCATCGGCTGGCGCGGGCGCGTCTCGTCGTCGGCCGGCCCAGATGGTGGGGTCAGGGCTGAGAGCCGCTGCATTGCCGCTGTCTGGCCCCCCTGCAGGAGCCGGTGAATCCAGGCGTCCCCGAAGGTGTCTCGCGGGGCACCCTGGGCGTCGAGGGTGCGATTGGCGAACTCCCTGATCATGGCATAGCTGACTGGAGAGCCCTGCGCGATCTGGAAGGTGGCCCATTCGATGAGACGGTCGCCTTCGACCTGCCCGAGGGTCTGGTGCGGTTCGGGATCCAGCTCGTCGTCTTGGGTCTGAGGAGCAGCGGCACCTTGAGTTTGAGGAGTAGCAACACCTTGAGGTTGAGGAGCAGCAGCACGGGGGTTGGTCTTTGGAAGGTGGCCAAGAATGGAAGGCGAAAGACCGTGTACGAGGCAGAGGTCTCGCAAGTCGGGCCTTGCGTCGTACGGCATCTTGTAAATCTTGCTCTCAGTCGGCCATGTATGTGTTGGACTGGAGAATGAGTGAGACGTGGTTTGGTGGTTGACGCGTGCGCGTTGTGTGTTTGGGCGAATACGGGGAAGAGGCTGTGGGTCTGTGGCTTGCAGGAAGTCAGAATAAAGTGGGCCATGACTTACACGGCACTTGCAGGGGCCGGTGAAGGTGAGGTTTACACCCTGGAGTTACACCGATTCACTGACTCATTGGTCAATGAGTTGACAGTTTTGAGCTGGCCTTTGACCTCTTTGACGCCAACAAGCAAAGTGTTTGCATGAACTCAGCATGGCTTACAAGACAGGGGGTCAGGGGCATCTTGAACTTGGGAGTCACCAAAGACAGTGAAACACCAAGCATCAAGTTGGGAGCCCAAATCATGATGGCAGTCCTGAAATCCATTTCCTATTTTTCATTCTCAGACATCTTTCTATACCTACTCTCATGACTTGAACCACAAAAATAATGCAATACCACGCCCCTCTCCTCAGCCTCAAGTCAATCTGGGCACCAGCCATGCTTACCCAGACAGCCACCCCCTCAACCATCATCACCCGCTCCTACACAGACGTCGATACGGGCATCGCCTTCAACGGACATGTCTCTCCAACCGGCTATCGCTTCGGCATGATGCTGCCCCAGCAACCCACAACCGACTTCATCGCCCAGCTCGTCTCGCCCTTGACCGACGGCGCCGGCTGGGGAGGCGTGAGCCTAGGAAGCTCCATGACCGGCCCCCTCCTCCTCGCCGCCTGGCAAGTGCCCCAAACCCAAACATTTAAACCAAGTACTAACACTTACAGGCCCAACGGCAACAAAGTAACAACCGCCGCCCTCGTCGCCACAAACTACACCCCCTCCGGCCTCACACCCTACACAGCCAACCCCCTCACCTTCTCCCCCATCCCCCAAGGCACCTTCACCAACACAACCCACCTCTCAGCAACCTTCCTCTGCCGCGGCTGCATCAACACCGACTCGTTCGACCCATCCTGGGCCGATAGCCCCCCTGACCGCGACATCTTCTTCGGCTACGCCTTCTCTCCGACCGCTGTCGCGTCGCCGTCTGATATCGACACCCGGCTGTCGGATCATACGGGCCCAGGGGCGGGGTATGGTGCTTTCAAGGTTGTGTTGGGTGATGCGAAGTCGGATGAGTATGATGTGTATGCGGCGATGGCGGAGGAGGATGGGCAGCTGCCGAGTGGTGGGGGGAATACAGTTACGTCTTTGACGGCGGGGACGGGGGCGTCTGCGACGGTTACGGGTGGGACAGATGCAACTTCAACGACAGGGGCAACTGCCTCTATGACCGGGACAGGGGTGCCGGCGGGTACTACTCCTGATGTGGAGTGCTGGGAGCCGGAGTGTCAGACGCCTAGTGGGAGTGACTACAGCCACAGGGAGATGCCGCAGGCCGAGTTCGTCGCGTTAGTGGTGCTGGGCGTGGTGTATTTGGTGCAGGCTGTATTGCCGTGAGTAGATGTGGATGGCTGGTGGGTTTCAGGGGTAGGTGGTTGCAGTGAGCCATGAGGTTCTGGGTCGAAAGGGTTCTTGAGAAGATCCGTACATAACTCAGATTAGTAGAATCAGCCTCTGGATAGAACCTAGATTCGTAGATTTGTCATAAAAGCTGGGAAGTGCACCATTCTCCTTGGCCGGCCACTTTCTCTTTCTTGGTTGAGGAAAGATATCTACATGCGGAGACCAATACAACATGGGCTGCATGGGCTTCTGGGGAGAAAAGATGCAACGAGAGAGGGCAGATTGTATCGTTGGCCAGCTCGTCTCTCCTCGCGCCCGCCGCCAACGCATCGTCCACACAATAATCGCACCCGTCCACCGGCTCCAGCCCGTAGCACCTGGCCCTCCGACAAGCAACGACTTCTCATTGATAACTAGTCATGGAACATAATGAGGCGGGTCATCCACGTTCCTTTCCCACCGGCTTTCCACATTGCCTTCCCCCCGGTTTGCCCCTCCGTCTCGTCCGACATTTGGTCCACCTCTCTTTGTCCTCCACCGCCGCACAGGCGAGGCAGGACACCAATACGCCAAAACAGACAACGTGAGAGTGAGCCCGGGAATAATAGTGCCTAGAATAATCGCTAACTTGTCGGATTGAGACAATGTTTCGCCTCCGGGAGTCGCTGGAGCGGATGACGCTAGAGGCAGGGTTGTTGTGGATGGAGCTCCAGTCAAAATGGTTGTGGATGAGGCTTGATTCCGTGATGTCTCTGCCTCCTCGGTCTTAGTGGTGGAAGAGGCCGACGAGGTACGCGACAGTGCTGAGGACCTATGATAAGTCAGCGGTTATGTCTGCATGAACGCCCGGCGATGGTAGGAATTTAGAGTGACGACAGGTGAGTGGTCCCCTGAACCAGACCACCATTGAATAGGGTGGGCTTTACCGAGAATAGAACCAAGCTGAAATTGATCGTGAGGCGATTCCCTGAGCCGCGGGTAATGTACACGTACACGGTTTGTGTGGCTCCCGGGCCGCTTTGTCCAGTTCCCGTGGGCGCTGTTGTCGTCGTCGAGATGGCGTCTTGATTCAGCGGCGCCACTTTCGGCGTGCAGTATGCCAGATATACACTGGTTGCGAGATTCGCGTCGACCGTGTTCTTCCCGCATTTTGAACTGACACAGCTGCTCAAGTATGAGACTGCGACGGGTTGCTGATCTGCGCGACAGAAGCACCCGTTCTGCGACCCTGCAGTCCCAGGTGGATCGTCACAGCTGAGAAATCTTCCGAGATTGTCATAGTAGAACACGTCGTCTGAGAAGAAGCACGGTCGCGCGCAGAGCCGTTGGCGGCCGTATTCGCTGAACGAGTCGATGGATTGTGGCGAATCGAGGTCTGACGCGGCGAGGACGGCCGAGATCAAGACAAGGAGGCCGACGCCGTTTGTGAGCACCGCCATTTGAGAATGACGCTGATGGCGCCGTGTTTCCAACACACCCAAGTGTCCAGGAATGCGAACTGCAAGCCTCGACAGCAAACCCGTTGCGTTTTATCAGCTTGACCCCTGTTCGCTCAGACAACGGGGCGGTGGCGTCCCGGCTTGACCACTGCCCACGCAACTCGGCGCGGGGTACGGAGTGATTGTGTGCTTGGCGTTGAAGAGGCTGAACTTGGGCAGAGGCACTTTTGAGGCGCGTCCTAACGCCACCGAGGCTGGGTGTTCGGGGCTTTCCATTTCAGCGGCATTTCTGCGCCGTCTTGATCTAAGCCACGCTTGTCGGTCTTCCACACGAAATACCCCTCTGTTGCATCAAATGGATATCAGAGGCTGGTTGGAAGCCCGGCATGACAGAACCGCTGCAGCGGCCACGTTCTGGTACGCGCCTGAGGCGTCAGGGCGACGTGACGCGAATGGACAGACTCTGCCAAGCTTGGGCGCAGGTGAGGCGCAGCCCAGTTGGGTCGCACTTCGAGACCGGAGAACCGCCGTTTCGCCGTGGTGGTTGGCGGTTGAAGGGGGGAACAAGCAAGCCCAGAACCAACCATGCCACTTGTATATGTCAAACCGCATATGCCCGAAGCAAGCCCCATGTCCCGCTATGACCGGTTCCCAAAGAACTTGGTAATCTTCTGGCTGCCGTCCGCCTTTCCCTTGGCCTTGACGGGACTCCTGCCCGCATTGCTCGTGGCGCTAATTTTGCCGCGTGCCGGCGGCATCTTCTTGGCAGGCAAAACCGACGCAGCCTTCTTTGCCGGCGGCTCCCCTTTCGCCGGCGACGAGTCCGCCTCCCGCTTGACGCCCTTGGTAGGCGTTCCCGGCGTACCGCCCCAAACAGTCCGTTCCAGTTCTTCTCGTTTGACGGCCTTTTCCTCTTCAACCTTTTCCTCCTTGACCTTTTCCTCCTTGACCTTCTCCTCCTTGACCTTCTCCTCCTTGACCTTCTCCTCCTTGACCTTCTCCTCCTTGACCTTCTCCTCCTTGACCTTCTCCTCCTTGACCAGCCCCTCCTTCTTCCCGCCAGCCTTGGCAAAGAAATTGGCAATATTCCCCTTATTCTCCCTGCTCGCCACGGGAATCACAAAACTCGGCGAGTCATTCCCCACTCTCCCGACCTCCGAGCTCACAGGATACACCTCGAGCTCGCCCGCGTACGCCTTCAACACGCCCTGCAGCTCGGCGCTCCACTCCCGCCGCGCAGGGTCCAGCCACCGCCACAGCTCCTCCCCGCCCGGCTCGAAGATGACGGGCATCCGGTCGTGCAGGAACTGCAGCGTCTTGCAGCTCTCGGTGGTGATGATCGTGTAGGTGTACAGGCCGCCCTCTGCCGTTGTTGCCGTTGTTACTGTTGCCGTCTCGTCGCCGTCCTGTACCTCTTCTCCCTCTCCTCCGTCCCGATGACCCTTCGCAGGAGGGAGGTAATCCCACAACCCAGCAAAACACATCAACCGCCCATCCTTTCTCCTCACATAATGCGGCGTCTTGATCTTGCCTCCCGCGGTGGGCTGCAGCCACTCGTAGAAGCCCTGTGCGAGCACGACACAGCGCTTGCGGGCTTTCATGGAGGCCCAGAGGCCGCCGCGCTGGGCGAGGGTGTCGGCGCGGCAGTTTATGGTTTTGAGGTTGAAGGGTTGTTTTTTGGAGGGGGTGGAGGGCTGGGCGGTCCATGAGGGGATGAGGCCCCATTTCATGGATTGGAGTTTGTAGTGGACTTTGGGGGGATCTGCGTCTGGTTGGGAAGTTGTAGCGGCGGCGGTGCTGGTGTTGGTGTTGGTGCTGGTAGCGGTAGTGTTGTCGTTGTCGTTCATGGTGTCATTGCCATCATCGTCGTCCTCATCAATTCCATCGTCGTCCCTGTTGTCAATCCCATCGTCATTCCTATCATTACCGCCCACCGCACCACGTGTATGACCCCTCCCCGCCCCCTCTCCCCGATCATACCCATCAGCGCGGTACACCACCCCATGGTAGCCCGGCGCAAAGTTGTGGCTCTGGCGCGGGGCGCCGTCGCCCTCGTCGGCGGGGGCGTCGTACACCGACATGTCGTCGTCCTCGAGCATCCGGCGGATCTGCGAGGGGCGCTGGGAGGGAGGGTGTCAGTTCATGTTGTGGGATGGAACGGATGTGGCAACGATGAAACAGAGGCAAGAAGATGGATGTATGAAGAAGACAATAAACGGGTGATGCAAATGAGATAAATCGGATGAGAACGAAACCACCGAAGAGAAGAAGCAGAGCAAGCGCCTTTTTCGTGTGCTCCCAACATCGACAGAGGATTGGAGGGACTTACCAAGGCCATTGCGTATCGACCGCACATTGTATCTTTCAATGACAGCACCGCTGGCCAAGATATGGTAAAATGAATCTCAAGATCAAGGCCCGCTCGTAAAACCAAACGTCCGTGTCAAACTGTCGTGTCGTGGATGTCTCAACATGCGATGACGTCGATGCAGGATGCGCGACGTGAATCGAGTGGGGAAGGGTGGAGAAGCAACACGAAACGCTTCGCCAGATCACGTGCCGTTCTTTGGCTGGCTTGCCCCCTTTCACAGCACAACACATGACAACACATGACAACACACCAAGCACAAAACATCCTTTGACAACAGGCCATGCTCTCTATTCTACCTACTGCCGTCTAGCTCGCAGAAGCTCTCTCGGCCACTTCGAGGCAATCTTGACGTCTCAAATGGCCCAAGGGGACACACCACACAGATGCCGAAGCCGAAAAGGGGACAAATCCCAGAATACCCCCCAGATGATGTCCAACGCCCTTTCGCGCTGCATATCCCCCCAAAATCTCCCATTACCCCACATCCCGCCAGACACATCACGCCGCCCTTCGCTTCTCAAACCTCGCCTTCCTCTGAATCGCCTCATGCTTCTTCCACGCGTCCTCAAACAGCGTCGCCTTGGGCGCAACCTGGTGGTCGCGGATCCCCAGCCGCCTTACCACCTGGAACGCCCCCGTGCCAATCGACATGGTCTGCCCCATGATAATACACTCGCTGACGCCCTGAATCCGATCCTTCTTCATGCCCGCGGCCGCGTCAAACAGGTGATCAGGCGTCTTCTCAAACGACGCAAGCTGCAGCACGCTGTCGCGCATCTTGGCCAGCCCGAAGCGCGTGATGCCCAGGATCTCGCCCTTGTACGTCATGACGTCGGCCAGCAGCTCCATGTGGCGCGGGTCGATGCCCAGGTAGGACATGACGGCGCCGATCTCGTTGGCGATGGTCGTGCGCGCCGCCTCGATGCCCAGCACGTCGCGGCACTCCATCACCGAGTTGGTCACGCACTTGGTGCCGATCACGCCCTCGGTCGTCATGCACGACCGTAGGCCGTAGCCTTCGACGTGCACCTTGTGCTCGTTGGTCTCGCTGGTCTGGATGATGGCGCGCGAGGCTTCGGGGTAGCCCGAGATGGCGACCTGCGGGAGCATGCGCTTGAGGAAGTTGACGCGCAGCTGGAAGTCGGCGGCGAACTCGTCCAGGCTGCCCGAGACGAGCTGGCCCTTCTCGATGGCCGCGGCGCGGACGCGGGCGGCCTTGCGGGCGGCCGTGACGTCCTGCCACGTGTTGCGGACGATGACCTCGACGCGGTTGCCGCCGATGCGCAGGTCGTCCGGCTCCACCTTGAGCTTGAGCTTCTTGGCGCGGATGATGGAGTCGGCAATGTCCTTGATCGAAATGCCCAGCTGCATGCTAGACAGCGCCTGCAGATCGACCTGCAGCACGATCTTGGCCACGTCCGGCAGCCATTCGTCGTCAATGTACGAGATGACATCCGAGATGTACGTCTTTTCGATCCTCCCCTTGACCACGCGCGCCGCCTGGATGTCCACCCGGTTCTCCAGCTCGCAAGTGATGATGGGCGTGCTGATGAGCTTGGAAGCGTTGATGATCTCCTTGATGCGGGGCACACCCTGCGTGATACTCATGCCGGCGACACCGGCGAAATGGAACGTCTTCAGCGTCATCTGCGTGCCGGGCTCGCCGATGGACTGCGCTCCGACGGCGCCCACGGCATGGCCGGGCTCGACGTGCGCCTTCTTGTACTTGCGGAGACACATCTCGATGAACCGTCGCAGCGTACGCTCCGAAACCTTAGCGACACGGTCAACGTGGGCCTGTGCCTTGGACTGTATCCTCGCTTCCTTGGAAGCCTCGTCGAGCTCATCCTCCTCTTCGAGCTCGCGGCGCAGATCCCTGAGGACGTATTCGAACGGCTTGTGGGGCTTGCCGAAAGTGTCGACTTCCATCTCCGTGTCTTCTGCCGGCTTCGGAGCCCACTTCTCGACCGCTTTCTTCATTGCCTCATCGCCCGGTGGGAGACACGGATCGAGCCCGACTGCCTTGCGTGCCTTGGCCAGCTTCGTGGCATGCGCCGCGATGTAATCCCGGATCGTGTTGAGGTAAACGCGCGCGCTCTCGTGCTCATCGATGGCGATGAGAACGTCGTGATCCACGCTCTGCCGGATCGTCTCGTCATCATACTTGATTTCCTCGTTGGTCACGAGATGCCGCCTCACATACTTGATCCTCTCCGCGTCCAGAATCGTCTTGCACAGCTCTTGAATCTCAGATGGCAGCAGTGATGCCTCCGAGTTGCTCCAGGTGATGCTCTGCGCGTGATTCCACGTCCTGTTGAAATCGACTGGCTTGGCATCGCCCTCCATGTCGACTGGATCGAGCCGATCAGCGCCATACTGGAACTGCACGATTCCGCCCTCGGACGTGCGAACCGTGTCGTCGTACTGCGTCGAGAGATCTTCCAGCGACTTCATCAGTCGCCGGGACATATAACCTGTCTCGGCCGTCTTGACGGCCGTGTCGACCAGACCTTCTCTGCCCGAAATAGCGTGGAAGAGGAACTCGGTCGGGACCAGCCCGGTGTAGAAGCTGTTCCTCACGAAACCCTTGGACGGAGGCTGGCGCGCGTTTTTGTGAAAGTGAGGCAGACTGCGATCTTGGAATCCATCCGGCACACGCTTGCCCGAGATAATCTGCTGGCCGACACAGGCAATCATCTGGGCCACGTTGATGTTGGAGCCCTTAGACCCGGACTTGGCCATGATGAGCGGAGCATTGTTCTTGCTCAGGTTGTCGACGCAGTAGTCACCGGCCTGCTGTCGGACTTTGCTGAGAATGCCGGAGATGGAGTTTTCGAGCGTCTGCTCGAGGTTGCAGCCGGGCGCCTTCTCCAACTTGCCTTGCTTGTACGTCTCGATGAGCTCGTCGCACTTCTGGTACGCATCCTCCACAAGCTTGGCTTTGTGGTCTGTCAGAGGCCCCGACGGCCACACGTCGCCTACGCCGATGGAAAATCCTCGCAGCGTCAATGTCCTGGCACAGAGCTTGGCCAGCCGATTCATAGCGGCTGCCGCATGATCCGGCCCAAAATCCCGGAGGATCACGTAAAAGACGGACTTCTTGTCGCCGCCTCCCACCGTCGACTTGTCCATCCTCCCGCACATGACCTCGGAGTTGCGAACCACCAGGAAGGCGTCGTCGATGTCCATGTCCGGAATGTGGCCGTCGTTTTTCTTGTAAAAGACCTTGTTTTTCGCATCGAGGTTGACCAGCACGGGAGATTCCTTGTTGGGGCGCATCAGGACGTTGAAAATCTGCTTGCCCGTCCAGAGGGCCTTGGGCTTGATGACGGCAGGCGGGGGCAGCTCAAGGTGGGTGTCGCCCAAGAGCATCTGGGTGCAAATGTAGGTAAACGTCGCCCGGTCGAAGAAGTTGTCCTTGCCACTCAGCAGGTAAGCCGCCGTGATAAAATCTTGGGTGGCGGCAATGATGGGCTCGCCGTTCTTGGGCGTGATGAGGTTGTTTTTCACGCCCATCAAGTTGATGGCCTCGGCCCGCGCCTCCTCGGTCTGCGGAACGTGCAGGTTCATCTCGTCTCCGTCGAAATCCGCGTTGTACGGAGTGCAGACGCATTCGTTGAGACGGAAGGTCCTCCACGGCCGGACCTTGACAAGATGGCTCATGATACTCAGCTTGTGCAGCGACGGTTGCCGGTTGAAGAGCACAATGTCGTTGTCCTCCAGGTGGCGCTCGACCACATCTCCGTGTTCCAGGCCGCCGGCATGCCTCTCACGGAGACTCTCGGTACCGATCTTGAGATTGTACTTGGCCCCGTCCTTCTTGATGATGCCCTGCGCGCCGGGCCAGACATTCGGTCCATTGATAACGCGCTCCCTGAGCTTCTCGATATTGGCGTGGTTCACGCGCTCCGGGTAGGTCAGGTTCTTGGCAACCAGTTGAGGAACTGCCACCTGCTCAATGCTCAAGTTCGGATCTGGCGAAATGACGGTTCGCCCGGAAAAGTCGACACGCTTCCCCGAAAGGTTGCCACGGAAGCGGCCTTGTTTGCCCTTGAGGCGCTGGCAGAATCCGCGGATGGGCTTGCCGAAGCCCGGCTGGTAGAGACCCGGCACATCACTGTTGACGTACATGCCGACCTGCAGCTGCAGAAACTCCCATTGCTCCATGATGACGGGCAAGGCAACCCCCTTTTTCAGGGATTCCCGCAAATGGCCGGCGTAGAGAATAATCTCGGACAGCTTGCTCGTGATGTCATCTTCGTTACTAGCGTTCTCCTGGGCAACCGACGGTCTGATGCAGATGGGCGGCGCAGGGACGTATTGCCAGAGGAACATGTCCGGTCGGCCCTCGGCGGGATCGAGTCCGAGAAGCTCGCAGTCCTGCTGGCTGATCGTCTTGAACAGATTCATAACCTTGAGCGGGTTCAGGTCGTCCATGGCCTTCCGGGTGTGCTTCTCCAGCTCGGGCGTGTATTTCTTGGCCTGCTCAAACGAGGCGTCGAACTCGACCTTGCTCTCGGGGGGGATCTTCTTTTGGGCCGTCGACTTGTTGTACGCCGAGAACTTGTCGTGGACGAGCTTCATGACGCCAAGCTTCCGAATGACACCTTGTATCGAGCCACAGTATGGGCACGTTCTGGCCTTCCTGCATTGCTCGTTGATCCTCTTCAGAATTGCCGTCCGTCGCAGGTTGTCGATTCCGGGGCGGCGCAGCTCCTTCAGAAACTGACGACGCTCGGGCTCCGCCAGGAGAACTCTCGCACAGTCCTTGCAGATGTTCTGCAGTGTTGCCTGGATGTATTTCAAGTAGCCGATGTGGAAGACCGGGAGCGGCAGTCGGACGTGGCCGAAATGGCCGGGACAGTCTTGCAGGCCAAGATGACATGTGCTGCACTTGCTTTCGCGGTTTGTGCTCGAGGTTCCCTACAGCTGTGTTAGCCTTGCAGGTGTAATTGAGCGCTCTCGGGTCGGGTCTCACCAGGCGCGGGTCGAGAGGGCCATGGGGGAATGCGGTTCGCCGGTTTTCGACATCGTACAGCAGATTGTCGGAGACTTCTAGAACACCTTGGCTCACAATGTCCTGATGGGATCTAGATTGCAAGGGCGCATTAGCTTCCATCACCAGGGAATTGCAGAATGATCACGCCAGCGCGCCGGGACTTACTGAACACCGAACTTGAGTGCCTTGAAGCGCTTCGGCAGCTGGTCGACCAGCTGTTCCTTGCGCCGGCGCGCAATCTGTTCCACGGCCATGACTACAACTCTGAGCTCTTAAAGCCGGGAAGAGTGTGAGGCGGTCAAAGGATCCGATGTGCCCGCGGTGGTCCCCTCGGTGGTGCCCTCGATGTGGTTCGCACGGCGCTACCTGCTCATTGCGGGCAGTGGTGAATCAATGGTCGATGCCGTTGCTGGACGTGTGTCAATGCCGCAAGGGCCGAAATCTGGCGAGAAACAGGATACGTAATATCCACGCGACTGCGGTCGGTAGGGTGTCGGTATTCAATGCTGCAAAGGTGGTGGCTCTGAAGCTCTGTCGCCGTGTTATCGCAAATAATTTTTGGAGAGGCGGGGCATGGATGGGCACCGAGAAATGACTCCAGTTCCGGGTCGTGCCCCACCACAGTCTCCAGGCGCGGAGCTCTGCATGGGACCCCTGCAATGCGTGCATCTCTTCCGATCATCGATCCATTCATCAGCCCAGAACAGATCGACCCTTTCTTGCAGGGTGCAAAACACGGCTATGTCTTCATCACTTTGTTCTGTTCAGGTGATGGAAGAGAGAGTCAGATGATGGAATTGTCTTTTGTGAGAATGTTCCAAGACTGCTCCTTTGGCTATTCAGATCTTCGACCGAAGACTTGGGCCCCTCTGGCCAGCGTCAACAACCGTTATAGACCATCACGGATTGCCGAGAACTACGCTTTTGAACGAGCATACAGTGAAGTCACTTCGGCTTTCATTGTCAAAACCGAAAGCCAGCTCCACTATCTTGTGTACAGAATAGAAGTATTCTATACACTCCAATCCTTGAATACTCGCTAGCTCGTGACCTGGAGACCGGGGTCCTGATTGAAAGCTCAACGACAAAAAACAAGAGATGTTGATGTAAAAAAGAGAAAAAGATTGATATCATCTTTCCGAGTACTTCGAGATATTTTGTTTGTTTGTATTCTAGACGAAGAAAGAGAAAAGGATTAAGGGCATCTTTCCGAGTATTTCG
>OUNM010111913.1_pt1 | contig 20953 bp, 28 predicted proteins | sample 1769961 | NCBI WGS metagenome assembly OUNM01 (sample SAMEA3914820, study PRJEB12502) | metagenome | biome: forest; material: soil | place: USA | collected 2012-03-12 | depth 0.3 m
CGGTCCTTCTTGCGGACGTAGCGGCGACGCCATACGCAGGCACCAACCCAAATGCCGATAATAGCGACGACCATGATGACGAGGAAGATTACCCACTGGTAGTGGAGATCGAGCCTAGCACAAGGACGCGGGGTCAGTACTCTGCAGCTACAAACCGCGAGGAATGGAGTGGCAAGGCACATCCACGTGGGGGCAGACTCCCGAGACAACGAGGGGCGTTGCATACCAAGTCTTGTTTCCACCACCACTCTGGTTACTCGCCCCAGACGCTGCCGTAGATGTCGACGATGACGATGATGTTGTCGTCGTGGCGGCCGCGGGGTCAACCGTGGCAACATCATTGCAAAAACTTGTGAACCAGTTTTGGATGGTCGCGGCGTCGGCAGTCGCCACGCAGGCGGCACTGCAGAGTCCAGAGGGGCTGCTCCTGAACGAGGACAAGCGTGGGTCGTTGCAGAAACAGCTGTCGTAGGTGCTTGCATCGCCTGTCGGGGCTGCTGGCGGGACGCAGCCTCCGTTGACATCGTACAAAACACCACACGCGGTGTAGCAAGACGGGAAGGCCGCTGTGGGGAAGAGTGTTGTCACAGGAGTCGCTACAGATACCCCCGTTAGCTGGGCAGTTTCGTGGAGAGGAGAGCAGGCCAAAGATGTCGGCTGCAGCATGAGAGCCTGAGAACCTACCCATCTTGTTGGAGGAAGCTTGGGTCTATGCGGCAATGATCAGGTGCAGCTGCGAGCTGACGCCGATGCAAGGCGCGAGGGCAACGTCAAATGAGTTGCAGAAGTCCACAAGGCCGATCGACGCCGACGTGTTTGGCGAAAGTTGCTCGAACCAGGTGGCTCGACCGCCGGGGATCGGAGTTGAGCGTGTTTTGGCGAGGTTGTCCCAAGAAGAGGACAAAGAAGCGATGCACCGGAAGCAGGAGCAACTCGTCGATGTCACAGCCCCGTGGTCTCAAAGACGGCCTCTGCCTTTTCCTCTTCCCTTTTCAGATTCGACTGTGTCGGACCGTTTCGTCTTGCCGGCACGCTCGGCAGGCGCGTTCGTACTCGTGTCAAATGAAATCCTCCTGCGCCACGCTCAGTCCGATATTCCCCCGTTCAGATCGCTCGTTCTCGACGTCGTTTCTGCCGAGGTGGAAGGCCAAGATGCAGGTAGTGTCGTCGTTGCTTGCTGGACCGAATTCTGTCGCGTCTCGCCCGGAGTTGGATTTTGCGGGCGCTTCTGGGCGTGCGTAATGGGCGGTTTGGAAAACGAGCGGAAGGGGTCCGAGGGCTGTGCAGAGGCTTGGGATTCAGCTTGGCGCTCTGAGCTCCGAAACCACAGCGACCAAGCGGGCAGTGAGCGAGCGACGGGTGCGGCGTTGGGTGAAGGAGGCCAAATAACACAAGTCGACGAAACGAGCGGAAGAGGTGACGACAAAGTGGGAGGGGAGAGACACGAGGGTTGGCAAAGGTTGGCAAAACGCTTGGGTTGGGTGTCCTGTGACTCCACCAGCAGACCTGTTGTGCAAATGGGCGGGTGTGGTGTGCCGTGGTTCCCTGGAGTGCCTGGGCTGAGTGAGACCCTCCGGGCACCGAAGCAAGACCCCCAAAAATCAGGACAAGCAGGGGATTGGGCGTGGGAGGCGGAGCCCAAATTGGGGCATCTCGCCCGGGCTGACGAGCGCGGGGCCCTGGCTCAAAGAGTCCATGGGATTGGTGGTGTGGTGGGATTTGCAACTCTGAGCCAGCCAAAAGAGCCAGGACCCCACCCCAGCACAAAAGATACGAGGACTGGGTCAGAAGGAGTGAGAATCGGGCATTCGGCTTGCCAGCTGGTCTCCACGCATCATCTCGCGTGGCCGTCTTCGTGCCATCTCGCCGTTCACGCAGTCACAGTATAGCCGCAGCGACTCTTAAACGAGTTCCGTTCCCAAAAGGACCGTTGTGGCGGGTGGCTTGCCGAAGCAGCTGGATAAACAAGCCGAGGGCCAAGGAGGAATCAATATTGCGACACAAAAGACGCTCAGACCAGCGAATTCATGCACCGGACCATTGTTGTTGATGAACGGGTAAAGCAGGATCTCCTGTCGGTATTCCGTCAGCGGGCGCGGCCCAAGTGATTGGCGGCCGGTGGATAATTGTGGGACCGATCTTGGCGCCCACATGGCGTCCCCACCGCGAGCGGAAGGAGTGGGGCCTTGACCCAGGCTCGGCTCGCCAGGTGAGCCAGGCAATGGGCGATGGGAATTTGGCAGCAGCAATCATGCGACAATCTTGCCCCAAACTCTGGGTGCCTCATCATTTTCCCTTGCTGGGGACCGGTGGGCCCCTCGTGACAGTGGTGCCGCGTTCTCGGCGACGCCTGAGCCACTTCGCCAATAAGAGGAGGTCGTTCCGACACGAACGAACCGGACTCAAGCGTTGAATTGTTGGCTGAAAGGGGAAATTTCTTGGGCCCAGAGTCCTTAAACGGCCATTCCTGGCTGGCTCGTGAACGCTGGATCCGGGCGCATTCACAGCTCAAACGGTCAGACCGTGCAGCACAGCACAGTCCACCTCCAAGCAGAATGTTACGCCGAATGGACAACGGTTCTATCATTATCCCTCCGCCGCTAGAACACCTCCTGAGAAGTCTCTCGCTCTCTTCCCACTGCCGAACAAGTCCGTGGGGGGCAACGGGAATCTGCAGTTCGGCTCAACACTCTCTTAGGCAGGAACATTCATTCTCATTCTCATATTCTGGACTAGTACAGAGTTACCACCGCCGTCAGCAACCCTGGCCCCCACTCGCGGCCTGCTCTGCTCGACGTTTGTTCCACGGTTGCCTCCGCCAACTCCATCGTTGGGTGCTATCTGACTGGTCCCGATACTGACGAGCTGCTCCCCGTCTTGTCTGAAGCAGCGCCGTCATGAAGGTGTGCTGGACTAGGAAACTTGAGCTCCGGGTCCATCTCGAGGTCCCTTCCACCGCGGCGTCCTCCTCTCCCCTCAAGCCACCGCTCGGGCACAAACGACAGCTGCGAGTTGTACTCGACGATGGAGATTCCGATCCGGCGTAGTAACCGCTCTAGCGGTCCTTTGAGAGATGGGCTGCAAGCGGCCAGCACGGCCAGCAGCTGCTCGATCATGGTCCAGGTGGCGATCGACATGGCTAACGCCCAGGTATCAATGTCAGCCATGCCCCAGGAACGTACTATGATAGCTTTGACGATGCACGAAACACTGGCAAGCAGGCCTATCCCCATCAAGCAGCACACCAGGATCCTTTCCCTGAGCGGCCGGTGAAGGTTCCAAAGCAGGACCATTGGTGCCAGCGACAGGCAAACGTCGGTTATGATGTTGATGGCGGACCCGACGTTGGACGCAATTCGAGATGACTCTGGACCGATGCAGTAGCTGTCTGTGACGCTGAAGTCCCAGAGCGCCTTCAGCGGCCGGCACGCCGTAAAGATATAAACAGTATTTCCGATGAAGTAGGCCAACTGGACCGCCGTGACGGCGTAGAGGAAACCCGACCACAGTCTGTTCACGGGGATCCGGAGGAGCGACAGGGCGACCGAGATCTTGATGCAGGTCATGGCGCCGCCCCAAACCGGGATGGCGAGGTAGGAGAGCTCCATGGCGTTTGTCATGACCGGGAACGAGAGGAGCTGGGGCGTCAAGAACATCTCGGACTGGAGAAGGGCCCAGTCGGCAATCGAAAGCATCTTGGCATCAGGAGGTCTCGTGTCAGCTTGGCACCAACACACACACCATCGACTTCTGGCTGGGATGGCAGCGAGGAGGGGAACCTACCAGACCCAGGATGATAAACAAATCATCCCACGCGAGCCTCCACACCGGCCGGATGCGAACGTACATCCGCGCACAGAAAGGGACGAGACATAACGCGAGGAGCGGGATGGTGACGCCGACGTGCACTCGGGCGAGGTAGGCAGCCTCCTCCGAGATGGGGAACTGGAACCCCTCGAATGGGTCTGGTGTCGCCATGGTGAAGAAGGCTCGTCAGGTACTCAAGGCGGGTATGCTAACCGTCGTTCCAGAGTATCGGAGTGAATAACACCCCGCTGCAGCCAGCAGCAAACGAAGTGTGGTTGAGGAGGCATGGCAGTCAACGGGTTCCCACCCTCTGGTCTTCAGATGGCCGGGCGATCAATAAAGGGAATTTTAGACCCCTTGCCCCGGGTGCTTCTTCCCCGATCATTCCTCAGCCCCTGGGTTGTCACGATGCTGGAGGGGTTGTTAGCGCGTCTGGGCGCGTGTTGCTGCGCTAGCGCTTCGCAAGACTTGACCCGATTTGACGCGGTGGCTGATCCTGAGGCCAGTCCGCGGCAGTCGTTGAAGACCCGATTCGCCGATCGACCCGGGCACGGACAGGAAACCAGCAGACCGGTTCCGTATTGGGCAAGCCCACCCTCGAGAACTCGAACTATTAGTGTACACTAGAATACGCAGGGCGTATCACTACGAGTATGTATTCCATTCAGCCACACATCTCATGCAAAGTCAGAGAGTTATCCCTCCAGTGAGGCGATGGGTGGCTTGGCCGTGCGCACACACAATTGCCCGTCAGAGATGGGCTGAGATTCTTGGCATATATTTCATAGCAGTCGCCAAGAGGGTCTAAGCAGGACATGGAGGTGTCAAGGAGTGTCGGTGGTTGCCGTACGAGCAAGGTCTCTCGGCAAGACGGTGGAACACTAGCCCGAGTTTCGAGAAAACACCCTCAGTCCTCCGCTCGATTCGCTAACAAGGATCGATTCGAATCTCACCTGCGCACCCCCTGAGCCGTTTCGGCGCCTTGAAGATATTCTACTGTGTACAGCTGAATCTTTACTCTCGGGCAACTCAAAACATCCTTGAAGATAACGAAAGCTGCGTTGAGACGCGTACCTATAGTTAAAGCCTTGACCAGCGAGCCTCATGCCCCCCTGAAGGATTTCAACTTCTTCGCGTGGAGCTGGGTTCGGAGGCTGGCAAGGACTACAAGTGACTACCTAACGTGGTACGGTTGTTGGTGGCATGCCAGCTGTTCCAGATCCCACGGGTAGACCCTCTTATGAATATTGAGAGGTGGTATCATGTCTTCTTCGCAATCCCAGAGGCCCCGTCAAGATTACGAATGCATCAGGTCGTCATACCCTAGCCCTCACCTCACCTCCTAGAATAGAGGCAGGCCGGTAGGTCGGTAAAGAAGCACATACGAGTCTCCCCCCTTTTCCCGTAGAGAAAGTAGTCAACGCAATCTCCGCGCGTTGTCGGCACTTGAATATTGCGGTCTTCGGCAAGAAATCAGGGAGACATTTGGGCATTCATCTTGTACTCATGCCTCCATGGCAGAAAATGACAGGAAAGGCACAAGCCACCTTTTGATCGTATCATATCACTCGTAGCAATAGTGCCCACAAGTGGTTATTGATCGACTCTTCTTTAACATGAGTGGTAATCCTGCGAGAACCGAAACCGCTATAATTGCCAAGTGGGGAGGGAAATCTGTGCTGGCAGTTTTATAGTCACACAACCTCACCCGGGGGCCGGCATCGGTCCCGCGGACCAACTCCCGCCAACTGCATGAGTTCGCCATGGCATTCCTGCACCTCTGTCTGGGTCCGAGTCTCCGTCTCCGCCAGCCTCCGCGCAGCTGTTCGTCGTGTCCACGACCTTCCGGTGCTTCCCCGGCGACCTTGCTATCTGATTCTCCCGCATGACACCACCTACGTACCTTGCGGACCGGCCGATGTCCCATCACGATTCCCGCCTCGTCCCCGAAAATGACGCAAGATTAAGCAAGCATGGGGCTCTTTGGGTCGACAAAAGGGCCTCCCCCGGGAAAATGGCGGTGAGAGACACGGTCAGTGGAGTGGGAGGCAGGTGTCACTGAGACTCGTACCGCAGCGCAGAATGATCCGAGGGATCGACAACTTGAGACGAGGCGACCTTACCACAGTGCCGGGCCTAAAATCTGCTCAATTCGGCCGCCTTAATGCCAAGATGAGGCAACTGGCGCTCGTCGGCGGTGGTTTTGGGTTTTGTGTGCCACCGGACTGGCTCTCTCGGCCGAGAAGGAGGAAGAGGGCGCTGAAGAGGGTACTGCATGAGTTAGTTCGTGGGCAGCGGTGCCCCCCACCGTTCCCGGCAGAGTAAGTGTGTTGGCTGTCTCGTGTTTGTTTGTTTGGTGTTGTGTTGACGGCGGGATATCGCGCAACGGGGTTGAGGATCGCTTAGACTTGTCGAATTCGGACCACATGCCGTGAAACGTGACCACACGGGTTGTGGGTTGTGGGATGGCGGTATAATCCCCGTCTGGTTACCCACCTCGCAAGTCGAGTCCTCACCGGTAGCACCGTCTCGGGATGTATCCGGGGGGCCGGTGACGCTGGCTGACCTTGGAGAGTGAGCTGACATGTGCAGGCGAGATGAGCACCCTCCTGGACGCCGGAAAGCCAGTTCAAGGTATGCGGTCCTCAGGCGACCCCGAGTTAAGGGGTTCATTACCTGTCCTCGGTGTGTCCGATTTCGGAACCTTCACCGTATTATCCTCTGGGGAGTGTGGGGCGTTGATCCGAACAGTGTTCCACGGAGCTACTGGGAACGGTCGGGTACTGCTCCCAAGGCGCCAGCTGAGCAGGTCTGACCATGGCTGAGGAGGAAGATCCGGTGCACATGATGTCAGTCAGTAGGGAGGCAGTATGCCCCTGACAGCGGTACATCACATCACGTGCGTGAGATGCGATGAAAGCCATGTCGTAGAATTGCATGGTTTGCGGTCTCGGGCCGGAGTTTGACACCGCCCTGCTGCCCATGGTGGGTGGCTGACTCGAAGTAGCCCGAGGCCACCACCAAATGACAACCGACGAGCTCCGGTCATGGGGCGACTGGCGAATGCTGTCAAACCCACCATGATTAGGGGCTGGCGTTTTCGGGATGCCCGATTTTAGCTTGCCGACGGTTGGACTGTCGAAGAAATCAGCGGGACGGATGCGGGTGCCATGCAGCCAGCGTACCATGAGTGTCTCATCCCAAGTGCCGCACGTCACTCGGGCAGGAAAACCCCTATATCGACATCCCAGGGGATGCTCTCCGACTTCCACGCACGACGCCGACGTGCTCCGGACGGGTGTCTGCATGTGCGATCCAGCCGCTCCCCTATTCACTTCTCGACTTCGATTGGTCCTCCTGTAGGTTTATTCATAGGCCTTTCAGCAATCAGCCATTCGGAAACACACGCGGCATGCAGGCGTTCCCCGCCGTTGCCGCAGGTCAAGAACCCCTTACGCAGTACTGCCATACTGAAGTCAGGCCGGCCAGGGTGAAGACGTCCTGCATTGCAATCCCATGACCTGACGCCGGCCGAGCGAGAGTAATATGCGCTGCAAGTAACCGGGCCCGAGTTGATGCCCAGCCGCCTCATTGAACAGCACCTCGGCCCCTCCGGACGTAGGGGCAACCAGAATCAAGTTTTCCATCCTGATTCAGAGCCAAGGCAAGGCAAACTCACCCGGTCCTGGATGGTTTTGTACCACCGCAGACGCAACAGGATTTCGTAACCAGCCTTCGCGCCTTCGATATTTGGAAGTTGAACGAAGGGGATCGACTGCCGAATGATGGCGGTGAAAACTCGAGCATCTTCCTTGGACAATGGGACGGCGGTCGTACTTACTGGGTCTCTCAGTCCCTCGGAGGTTGTGAACAGGGAACCCCCTGATGACTTGCAGGAGGGTCGGCATGCTTGACAGGCGTGGCACTCCATCCTAGACCCATCAGAGCCGTTCGTCGGCCGTCGTACAAATGTCCAACCGACCTAGCCGAGGAATCAGCCGCCTCTCAGCGGGCTATGTACCGCTCTCGCTGATACCCGAAGTTCCTGACCATGGAACGAACCCATGGCCGTCCACGCGACGGGCGTGCATGTCAGTTGGCCTATCCGAGACAAGCCGGATGTGACCTTCGAGCCATGCCGATATGACCTGCCGCCACGGAGGCGGCGGTAATGCCTCATCTGAGTGGGGATAATCTGAGTCCCGGGGAAACCAAGTGTCGCTACTCTCGGGAGGGGCGTCCCCGACGGATGATAGGCGGCCAACACATGTGCTCCGTCCTTCCCATCAGGGATAAAAGGATGTGCCCTCGCCACCCTTGAGCATCCGATTCCCAAACCTCACAGACCTCTCAACTTCGATCAAGTTCAACTCCAATCACAAACTCAACCCTTGGCCATATCCTCCCAGCCCCACCCACAACCTCAAGCCCCCAGCACCACAACACCAACCCAAAGCAACATGTCCAACTCGGCTGCCGGCCACTCTCACAGTCAGCACTTCCCCCCCACTCACCCAATACAAGTGCCACGCATCTGCTAACATGGACCTGTTGAAGACCACGGAAGCGGCTCCAAGTCCAAAGGCAAGGGCAAGGAAAAGTCGGACAAGAGGGGCAGCTCCAGCGGCAGCAAGAGCAAGTCGGGCCACAAGTCCAACCCGTATTCGGGACTCAGCGACCGCACGGGTCTGGACAGATTCGTGCACGAGCCGGCCTATGAGTCTGCCTGGAACGCTTACGGGGCAGCCTCCAGCAAGAAGTGAGGGGATGGGACTAGGGGGTAGAGGACTTTGGCTTGATGGGGAGGCGGTGATGGACGGCGCGGTATGACAGCCGGTGAGGGGATAGGCGTTTCTTGGGAACTGAGTGGTTGGATGGTTGAACTCAGCCGGTTCTGCACGGCGATAGTCGTGGCGATGGTGGACCTGCTCCATTTTCCATTTGTTTCTTTTCTTTTTTTTTTTGTTGGTGCGTGATGGAAGGCTTTGAGAAGATGGAATATCCTGCTAGAGCCATAGGCTTCTCTCGAGATACCTGAACTTTGAATGATCTCCCTCCTCGTTCCTTCATGGCTCGGGGCACTAATTGATGCCACGAACGCCGAAGCTGGAAGGCATATCAATCGGTTGGAATATCTCCATCAACGTTAAGGTTTGACGGACTACGCAGCAGGGCCGGCGACAGAAAGAGGCCACGATAGCCAGTGTTCCCAGCTTTGTCCAAGGTGCTGGGAGATGCTGTTCAACAAATGCGAGCCCGAGTCGGCAACATGCCACAGGCCCCTGCTGTAATGGAGTAGGAGTGCCCAGTGACCTAAGATGGCAATTGCCTCGGGACGCCTCTGGGAGAGCAGGTCGGCAAATTCTTGGGGTACAGCAGGGGCCCTAAAAGGTTCGTCAATAATGGGCAGTATAACTCGGATACATGGCTGAGACTCACCACATGAAGACCATGAGATATTTTTGGTTTCGCGCATCACCGCTTAGCAAACTGTCAAATCCGACCTGAAGGCAGGCGATGGCGGTCATGCAGGCCTCCTTGGACGAGGGACTCAGTCCCTGCGACTCGGCCACAAGACGTTGCAGTCCGTCGCAGTGATGCCCTTGAGGCGTTGACTGGGATATTTCGAGGGCCCAGAGAACGAGGTGCTTAATCTCGGATTGGAGTAGCAGATCCCAAGCGGCGACGGACATGGCCATCAAGCCACGAGAGATAGAGAGGAGTTCCAGAAACCGAACTAAGAAGTCGTCAAAATCGGAGTCTCGCCTCGCCAGGAGATCGGCAAGCAGGTGCCGGCCGAGCAGTGAGCAGAAAAGCAAAAGGGCGGAGCAGTTCGTCTGGTCGATCTGTGCCTTAGCCCCCGTTTCGTTGTAAATCGAGACGGCTTTGGTCTGCAAGTGGATGGCACTCCTGCGGAAGTGGTCTGCCCGTCCAGGCTCCAGGACCGCGAGACGCCGAGCCGAAACGGCGAGTATCTCGTGCATCAAGTAAGGGGCGTCTAGCGCACACTTGAATAGGAGTTTGGACGCAAAGGGGTGCAGCTCGACATTCAACTCAGGGGCATGGTCTGCGAATTCAAAGCGGATGAGCAGCTCCATGTACTGCAAGTTAACCTCGGGGAAGGCCTGGTAGTGCAGGCCAGAATCTAGCGGTGGTCTGGAGTCCCCAGGGGCGATGTCTGGAAGGGGAACTCCGGCGACGGGAATTGCGCTGCTCGCATTGCCCGCGTCACTCGGAGTCGGCGTCATTGGCGAGTCTGGTGTCGGAAAGCCGGGAGTTGCTGCTGTTTCCGTCGCCTCGGAGGGGAATCCGGCGGATGGCTGCTGTGGATAACTGCATTCTCTGTCCGAGAGGGTACATATTATACACTTTGGCCGTTGTTCGTCACACTGATGGTGCCAATCGCATGCGCACTGTTAGCATGGTCTAGCTTTCGAAGTTTAGGGATCTGTCGGGCAACGGGAAGGGCAAACAGGAGGGGCAACAGGATCGCAACAAGACCGCGGAAAACTGCCCGAGGAAGTGAGATTTGTCATCCAGAATGAAGTACAAGACACAGACAGGAGGTACTCGCCTTGACGTGCCGCCGCTTGCACTCGAGGCAGCCAGCTCGAGACTTCTTGTGGCTCCGTCGAAGCATGGTGCCTGGACCTCTACGAGCAAGAGGGTTGGGTGTCAGCGAGTTCAGGGACACAAGAACACAGAACTCCAAGAGTATCAATGTGGTGATAATGTGCTGCTGGTGTTCCCGCGCTCAACTTGTAGTTGCATCACCGGGCGGCCGTCAACGCGAAGGAATGCATGTTGTGTGAAACGGTCAGGCACCGAAAAATCGGAGATTGGGACTCGTAGGATCGCACTGTGTGGACACCCGAATACACTGCCACATAACCCGGTCTTGCGTCGCCGGAAAGACCCCTGACTTGCACTCAAGAGGGAAGGCACCTCATCTTTGAACATTTTTTTGGGGAATCGACCAAACGCCATGACGCTTCTTCCGTTCGCCCAAACCTTGTTTACCTATTGGGCTCAGATTCTCTAACCTCTCTCGCAGGTTAGTCTTTCTGGAAAGAGCCAAAAGACGGCGCAGGCACTCGCTTGATCTCACAGCGTCTTTCATTTCTTCAAGTTTCAGTCAAGACGCGGGAGCTTCTGCAATTCAAACTCGGTACCTAGCTACTTGGTAGCAACATACATGTCTCTGGGGTTTCAGCTGGTTCGCTGACCTGAATCTCCCAGCTCAAGAATCGAACACCACCATTCACCACCGCAATCAATCAACCCTAACCCTGCCCCTGCCCCCTTTTCACTCAGTGAGTGCCCTTCCCTTCAGACCATTCCCGGATAATGATATCGGCAGCCTGGACGTAAATCTCAAGAATTAGCACCGTCTACACATGTTCAAGCCTCCGATCCATCATCTCCAGACTCTGTGAGTGAGTTGGGCACCACCAGGACAACTTGAATCTCACCTTCTCCCCCACCGCATACGCCGTCCAACTGAGATGCGCCGACGGCAACATCGGCAAGATGGACATATCCACCACCCGCAACCCGGCCGCGCCATGCACCTTCAGATCCTTCCCCACGACTCCGCCCCTCTTGCGCGGCAACATCGCGGCCGTGCAGCACGGGTGCATGTACGACTGCACCGTGTTGTCGCGGATGAAGCCCAGCAGCTCCTCGTCCGTCTGGAGCGCCTCACCCGGCGCCGCTTCTACGGCGCCCAGGTCCTGGAGAGTCCGGGTGTGCATCGTGCGCCGCAGGTAGCGCGTGTGCACGAGGTGCAGCGCCATGTCGAGCGGGTTGGACGCCGAGCGGTAGTCCAGGATCGGCGGCTCGAAGGGGTGCGTCAGGTTGAGCCGCGCGGTGCCGCGGCTGAGCGGGTGCAGGAGCACCGCGGCCACCGAGGTGCCCGTGGCGAAGGCGCTTTCGAGGCTGGGGGCGTGCGGGTTGGTGTAGTGGTCCGCAAGGGCCAGGAGCTGCGCGCGGTAGCCTGAGATGAGGGACTCGTCGGAGTTGTAGGCCGGGGGGAGCTGGAGGGCCGAGAGATCCGATGTGTTGGCGAGCTGGCGGATCGCGTCGGTTATGGTTGTGTAGGTGATCGACATGTTTGTGAGGGGCACCCAGATGGCGCTGTTGGACATGGCAAGGGTGTAGGGGCCTTCGGCTGGGGTTTGGTTGAAGGCTGCTGCGGCTGCGGCCACATAGGTCTCGTTGAGCATTTCAGTAGGCAATGGGTAGTAGGGAAGTGGTTTTGTGTCTTGGGAATCAGTCAATCAGCGAACTGGGACGGGGACGTGTAGGGCTCCCACTTACAATTCCAAGACACTCGAGGCCCTGAATGGTCGTGTAAGTTTGAACCCACGCCCGGCAAGTCCAGAACCAAGGAGATCTTTGCACTTTGAAGGAAAGCAGCCGGCCCAATGCCACTTCGTTGCAATATCGTCGGAGATCCAAACACGCCAGACGAGAGAATGACCTCGTTCTTGGCCGAAATGTTGAACGATGGGCTGCCGTCCAGGGGTCGCACCTCCACAGCTGGCGGCCCAGACTTGGTGTCCCCCGCCGGATATAGCACGCGAGCAACTTGGTGCTTGACCAAGAGGTGGTAGTTTGGTCGCTTTGGTACCACTTCAGCATAGTGGCCAAGCCCGGAGTAGGAGCGCCGTGCGGTGATCGGGTGTTGCGAGATAGGAGTCCAGCACAGGCCCTCTTTGTTGCCATCCGCGCACTCCGGGGACACCCAGATGCCCATATCCTTCCATGCTTCGCGGGCGACATAGTGATCCGCCCACAGGAACGGCGGGAGACTCGCATAGATTGGCGTGCTATTTCCGAACGCAGACAGGTCCCATGTGTAATTGTATTTGCGGACCACTGCTTCAGGGGGTGGTGTGAAGGTGACGCTCTTCTTGAAAAAGGGGTAAATCCCGTTCCAGCTCCAGTCAATGTCTTTCTCATGAAGGCCTGACTGGTCACCCTGGAGTCGATTCCAAGCGTCATAGTCATATCGGGAACCGCGATCAAAGAACATGCCGTTTATGGCACTGCTTCCGCCGACCACTTTGCCAACAATAACAGCGGCGGTGGTATTGCTTAGCTCGGGACTTGGGGTTGAACTAAGCTGCCAACCGCTTGCTAGACCGCCAGTCGCTCCCCAAAGAGTCTTTGGGGGGTCATACACGCCCGGGGCGTACTCGATCTCGCCATATTCGATGACAAGAACAGTTTCTGTCAAGCGAGGAGCACAACCGTCAGAAAATCTCTTTCTTGTGGTAGGAGAATTGGGAAAAATGTAAAACTCGACAAACTGTCGGGGAATGCCTCTGTTAGTCGATCCGCAACGGTCAGGCCACAAGTGCCAGCGCCGGAAATGACAAAGTCGTAGCTGTCAAGGAGCTGCGAAGCCTGCCGTTTGACATTAGCCGTGCTCCAAGGAGTGCCACTCGTCAGGTCCAAAACTGCAATCAAGCACGTAAGGGAAGTGATAAGCTTCATGTTGGCTTACTACTCGCCGTACCGGACAAGATGACATTGGCGTGGGCGTAAGAAGTAAGATGGGGTTTTGGCCGGTTTATATCCCCCTTTCCCCTGAACATCTCCCGTACCCCGCTCAATTTACAGAATTGGGAAGTGTACGGGAATCTTTGGTTCGCCAATGATCCGGCTGTATGACACTCAACCATGCATGGGCGGCAGTCATGCTGGTGTTAAACATGGGAAAGGATCACCTCTTCATACCCCTGTTCCATAACTTGTGCTTACAAGCCCCAAATGTCCAGGCAGGGTGCTGTTCCGTTGCATTTGGGAGGCACATCCGAGGTTGAATTTTCATATTAACGCTTACCAAGTACACCGTACTTTCAAGAATAGCCTGAGGGGGCAATTGAAGGGGTAAGACGACATTGTTACACCAGAGTGGGCCATGCGATACTGAGACCTCCGATGCTCTTTTGGAAAGGGTGAGGAGGAGCACTACCTACTATGTAGACACCGTTGACAACGTTGACACCCATGACCAATATCATCAAAGCAGCACATGAAAACTTCAAGCTAATTGTGTTCAAAGTATATCTTGTCCAACACTCGCAACTGAGCAGTTTTCATATTCAAATCGCATCATTCTCGTGAGAGTGTCTTCATTGCTGCAACTTGTAGACCTTGTCGTAGTCATAGCACAGAGCCCCATTTTTGCCGCATCCAGCAATGTTCATAACATCGGCAACCGTGACATTGACCGCACTAACGCCGAGCGAGAGGGGAAACTCGAGCGTCACGTTGCCGCCCTTGAGGTTATCGTAGTCCATCAAGAGGATCGGACCAGAGATATCGGTCAGCCGAGTCTTCAGATTCAGCTTCTGCCACGACCACCATACGCGGTCCAAGTTTGCGTGGTGGAGGTAGAAGATGGGGTCCGCCGGAGACACGTAGAGGTCGCCCATTTGCCCTGTGCAGTGTCAGTCAGCTACTCTCATGACACCTGTCCGGAACAAAACTTAAGGCCACCACTAACCGTAAGTGCCACCCACACTATAGTGACCGCCGCCATGAACCCCCGACGCGTCAAAGCTGGGACCGCCTTCAACCACCTTGTCAAACCACCCAAAGTCGGGCGCAGCCAACGTCAGCTGCGTCTGGTTCATGGCCAAATACCGCCCGGCAAAGTACGGGCTAAGATCCCGCTTCAGACACTGCGGGTTGTACGTGACCGAGGCGGCCGGGCCCAGATGCACGAGGTCCGGAATGCCCGCAAACGGCCCATCCCGGACGCAGCCGCCGCCCGTCCTGCCGGGCACCTCGAAAGGGTTGCTCGGATCGCCCGGAATGAAGTCGCCGTTGCCGCCAAACCCGCTGTCGGGGTCGAACACTGGGGACGAGGCCCACTTGTCGGCGGGCGTGTCCAGGCTCCAGTCCCAGTAGGGCTGCCCACCCTCATAGCCACACTCGTCGCGCAGCATGCGCTCGTAGGTGGCGGTGTAGTACCGGTGCCAAGCGAGGAAATGGCCAGTGTAGTGGATGGAGAAGGTCTGCTGGATGTGGGTGTAGACGAGGTCGTCATACCGAGAGATGACGCCCGTGTTGTTGAAGGCAGGGGTGAGGGCCGGCTTGGCGAGCAGGCACTTCACCGCCCGAATGTACGAGGCCTTTTCCTGCTTGGACAGGGTGCGCCTGAAGACTGTGTGAGGTTCATGCTGTGTAGGTGCTGCTGGAATAAAAGGAGGTGAGTGATGCATCTTACCATTCCTTCCTCACGACGGGCTTCTGCCCCTGGTTGGGGGGTGGGCAAGCGAGGACACCGGTTGCCAGCAAGGTGGCAAGCAGCAAGCCAGCTCGAATGCCCTTGAAGATCTGCATTGTCGCTTCACAGGATCTGAGTGAGAAAATACCGAGGGGGGTATTCAACCGGCATGGGCTGTCTCTGTGATGTTGGAGGGGAACAGTCGACGACCAATTCAGCCCACGATGGGATCCCTTCGTCTTTTAACTCGTCCCCAGTGTCCCCAGGGAGCCAACAGCAATCCCATGCCGCATCCTGGCTCACGGCAAAATCTCATGATGTCCGCACGACCTCCGGATTTGGGCAATGCTGCTCGTTGCAACGTTGACGGGGGCAAAGCCGTGTCTCTAGCCGGATACAGTTAATGCTACGTCTTGGTGTGTTCGCTGTTGAGCAGCAGCTCGCGGCATGTCAGCATCGCTTGACAGCAAGCCGCCAATAGTTCTGTATGGGGGGACAGGCTTGTCGCTCGGCGTTTCCACCTCGGGTTGGCCATAATACCTGAATTACAAGACAAGCCGAAGCCCTACCAGTACAGAAGTATATCTACAAGTAGGTGGTAGGTGCTGTACCTGATGGTACGCTCAAGTGACTTGCCAAAATACTTGTAGTGTTCTTCCCGGGTCTGAAAAGGAAAACAAACCCCCCAACACAAGATGTACGTACGCTGCGCTGCAACGTTATGCACGGCCAGGGGCTGGCGGGTCGACAAGGGGCGGCCCCTGAAAGGACTTCTTAGCGAGCGAGCGGCCCGCTGAGGCCGGTGCCTGCATGTGTGCCGCAGTTCCGAATATCAGAACCACCTCATCGGCACTGAATGAAGGTCGACGTCACGATCCGAGTTCCAATGTAGTTATAGTCCTGAGATCAACAATCGGGTTTGGGCCAGGAACCCAACCTGGAAATCACGGCTCCGCAATGCCGGTGCTGAACGCACTGTGCTTGGGACAGCCACTGCAAGGGCCCCTTGTGCCTGTTCAGTGGGGGGATGATCCATGACGCAGTCTGAGAACGCGCTCTCACACACACGGCGCGTCTTTGTTGTGGACATTACATCATCTGACACGCCGCTCGTTCAAAAGAAACAGATATCCCGGGGAGTAGGTACGAAACTGGAAACTCACGACGCACTTTGGCTTTCCCGGCTTGTCTCTGCACAGTACCAAGCCACTTACCAGCCCAAGAAAAGCTTTATCTTTCCGCATTTATTCCGCGTCGACACGTCCACGCGTCGAGAACCGCCATGGTTTCCGAGGTACGAAGCTGTCAAAGGAAGGGATGGTGTTGAGATCCAACAAAACTGACGAGACAATGCAGTCTAGAGGTCCCGCGTTAGGTCCTTTGCCTGGTGCCGTCAACACGCAAGTTGGCCAAGCGCGTAATGCTGCCAATGCCCCGACGGCCGATGGCCAGGAGAACACGCCCGTCGCGCTGCCTTCAGCCAAGCCAGCAAGCAAGAAGCGCAAGTCGACTGAGCCGCACGTGCCGGCGACAGCCACTGTCGACTTCACCTCGGGTGATCTCAAGGACGCTCTGATGGACGAGAACTGCGACCACGTGCGTCGCAGGATCAACGGCTTGTTCGACTCCGGGGCCATGAGCAAGACGGCGTTTGCGCGAGAGATTGGAGTCAGTGCCAAGTCTCTGAACGAGTTCCTCGGCCAGGATGGGCCGTTCAGCGGCGCCGGGTGCTACGGTGCCGCATGGCAATACTTCAAGAAGCGCGAGGGCGCGGGCGTCGAGCTCTCCGTCAAGAAGCAAAAGATCAACCCTGTTAGCCAGGGTGCTCCGAAAGCTGCCGCCACCATCGGACCAAAGGCTGCCGCCGCGGCTGCGGCTGCCGCTTTTGACGTCAGTGGCATCGTTCTCCCCGGCGAGGAGTATGATGATGTGCCTGTCTTCGACACCTGCACTGAGATTCGGAGGAAGATCAACGCTCATCTCAAGAAACCCGGCGCCACACAGGCCCAGCTTTGCCGCGACATGTCAGCGCAGCTCTACGACAACTGCCCACCCAAAGGTTTGCAGAGCTCGCAACTCGCCACCTTTCGCAAAGGTAAAGGTGTCAGATCAGGTGCCAAATCAGCCGTCTTCTACGCCGCCTACGTCTTTTTCGAGAAGCTCCGTATCAAGGAGGGCAAGCCTAAGAGCAAACACCGCTTGTCCATGGAGGAGGAGTGGGGCGAGGATGGGATGGATAGAAGTATTGATGATCGCACGTCGTAAGTCGGTTTCTTTTTTGTCCTCGGCTGGCTATTCCCCCCCCCTCTGGCAAGCCATCTCGACTCCTCGAGGCAGCATCAAGGCCGCGCAACTCCACCTTGAGCAAAGTTCTGACCTCCTCAACAGTGTATTGTGCCTCAAGGGCACAAATGCATACGTTGATCAGTTTGGCAAGTGTAGCATCTACTGATTCAGGGTATTTGGCAATCTCTGCGCTCGATTCACATGACATGCCGGGCTCGTCCTTTCCCGTCCTCAGCGCGTGGAGATTCCGGCGCGGTGGACTGCTCGCCGTCACTTATATTTATACTTACCAGACAGCCACATTCGGACGGCATTTCTTGAAATGGTTTTACATCCCTTGAGAAATGGTTCATATTTATCGATCTCTGGGTTCTCCATAACCCTTCTAATGTCGAGCTACTCTCATACTCTCCGCAATAAATCAAGAGTTCGGTCACGTACTTGCGCACCCAACGTCAGTCCGACGCACTTCCTCGCGCTGCCGCAGCCGGCGGGGCCTTGAGGTTGAAATGCCTACCTGCGTGTGAGTGAGGCCTGCGCGATGGTGCAAGCCCACCGTCAACTACCTGCAGCCTGACAGCACCGTTTCGCAATTCGGCACTCGGCGCCTTAGAACGCCCCGATGAATCCCGTTGCGTCCCATCTCCTCTTAAGTTCTCAAGTTCGACAGGTGGGAATCCGTCAGTGCGCCCAACTTGTAACCACGACATTACTCTCGCCCACTTTCCAATTTGCACGAAACACTCTCGCACACTTTCCAACTCGAACGAAACACCACTCTCGCACTTTCCGACTTGAACGCAACACCTCTCTAACACACTCTCCAACACAGACGGAACAACAGTGGCCAAGATGGACTCCTCCGCTCAGACAACCGCTCCGCTGATCCGCAAGCTAGTCTCCGTTCGCCGAATCTCCAAGATCGAGCGGATTCGGGACTTTCGGTACGGAAACAAGCTCACTCTCCACGTGGATGGTTGGAAAGCCTTGGTTCACAATCGCCCGGAGTTCAAGTATGAAGTATGTTTGTGTCACCCCAAATCCCAATGGCGCCAGGCGTCCGATCCTGATATGCTTGGAACAGGTGGGTGATCTCGTCGTCTACTTCGAGATCGACTCTTTCATCCCCAAGACCAGCCGCTTTTGGGAACTGGATCCCGCAACCCTCACAACATTCAACGGCAAGGAGGGATATCGAGTCCAGTCGAAACGGCTGGGAAACCATCTCTGGCAAGGGCTTGTCTTCCCACTCGCCGACTTTCCTGAAATCAACAACCCTTACGAGGACCGCGTGCGTCTTCTCGGACGCGATGTGGCCACAGACGAGCTCCTTTCTCAGACCTTCGCAAATCTCCTGGACGTCGAGAAATGGGAGTTCACTGGGCCGGCGGCGACCCTCGCGGCTCTCGGACCGTCCCCAGCCTTCCTTTATATGCCCGGATGGCGCCGGATCCAGGACATAGACAGATCCATCTTTACTGGCAGGAAACGGAAGCAGACGTGGCAGGTTACAGAGAAGCTCGACGGCGTAACCATGGTCGTCTACAAACTCGCCAAATACTCGCATTGGGCACATTGCCTCCCCCCCCTGCCCGCCGATTGCCCGGCCAGTATGCAGGATGAGAAGAATCGGTACGGCGTGTGTAGCCGGCGGGACGACCTCGTCGACAGTGATTTAAATCTGTACTGGCAGATGGCGAGAAAGTCCAACGTCCTGGACAAGATTCGGGACATCCGGCTACCCAACGTTGCCGTGCACGGCGAGCTCTGCGGCTCCTCCATCGAAGGCAACACCATGAACTATCCCGAGGGAGAGCACGAGTTTATCGTTTTCGGCATCTGGGACATCGACACACGCACATACCTCAAGCCCAAGCCCACCGTGGAGCTATGCAAAGAGCTCGGTCTCAAGCACGCCCCGGTGGTAGGTTACACGTGCCTGGAAAACTACGCCGGCGACGTGCACGAGTTGCTTCGCAAAGCGGAGGGCAAGGGCGAATTTGGAGGCGTTCGGGAAGGCTTTGTGTTCAAATCCCTCGATGGCATGGAGCATTTCAAGGTGGTCTCCAACAAATGGCTGAGCCTGACGGGGAAATAAGGGGGATGTGGCGTGCAGAGGAGGTGAGGTGGAGGAGGTCAAGTCCCCAATTGTTGCTGTGTTGTCGTCGCAGGCGCTTGATTGCTTGTATGATTCCCAGTTCTATCCAATGCCTGCGCCTCCACCAGCTGCAGCCGCTTCTTGGGTGGCCACGCCGATAACGAGGCGCCTTAGCTGTCCGCCTCGGCTACGGGGTTGGATATTATTCGATAATGCTTAATAATTAGTGTGGTATCCGCCGTTTGATTCAGACTTCCAAACTTGTTCGGCAGAATCACATGTTGCTTTCGTCGAGAGCGCCTCGTCCCAGAGTAGTGAGTCGCCGCGGCAGAAGTACTAGGAGTCGCTGCCAGCGGTATCGCCGTCGTTCAGACTGTTCAGACCGTGGGCCAGGTCGTTTCCTCCTCGACTCAGCTGTGGAAGGAGATAAAAGATGCGCCGGTCACGATCCAAAACATTCTGGACGAGCTCGAGGTCGCCGGCGAGCTTGCCACTGCAAGCGAGGCTGCGCTTCAGTGCCCCCTGAGCACCTGACCAAACAATGTCAGCTGCGCCCAGTTGACGTCGCTCGAGTGCCTTGCTTTGCATCGCCGCCGCCAAGTTTACGAGAGTTTGAAGGGTCTCGTCAACGACAGCAGATATCGCCTCGTCCCGGAAGAAGAGGCTTGTGGCAAAGACAAAAGCGGTCCTGAAGAAGGAGACGCTCACCGACTACGAAAAACGTCTTCAAAAAGCACTCTTCTTTCTGAACGCTGCTCTTCAACGTAGTTTGGCAAAAGTATGAACGTCAGTATTGAGTCTGTTCTATCTACCAGGTAGGTAGCTAAGGTAGGTAATCAACTTGGATCTCTCATAGGTCGTCCATCAAACGTCAGTCCGTCCTCATCGAGCGTCTAGTGCAAGTACGGTTTGACTTTTTGGACGCCGGATCTGCATCTGTATCATGGATGACATCATGTTACCTCTACCTGATGACCCTCAGAGCATACCTGGATCTGTATAATGATCATTGGACAAGCCTGGCAATTGGGGCCCATAGGCTGATGCTATCACGCGGAGTATACGATGACGTCTTTCTTAATCTCAATTCTCTGATCAAATACAGGATTGGGGAACTGACGATCACTCTTATGGCTAGGAGTTTCGAGATCTTCAACCTCTTCCACACCCAGGTTCTCCCCGATAAAGGGGACCCCTTTAGCCATCCCTGGTGAATGGCTTGATGACGAGGAGGAGAACTATTACTCGCTACGCAGTGTTCAATGATGAGAATTGATAGGAAACATCACGACACTTCCGAAACAAAACAACAGGGTCCGGCCAAAGTCACAAACCCAAAGACTCTCAGAATTAGTTAGGACGAAGCCCTCTCCTTCTCCTGGCAGAGGTGGTGTCGGTAGGTAATAGGTACCCTGGCAGCTCAGAAAATGTCATTCAGCATTAGAAAAAGAAGAAAGAAAGACGAGACAAAAAAACAGAAGAAGAAGGAGAAGAAGAGAAAGAAGATATATATATATATA
>OUNM010227510.1_pt1 | contig 20946 bp, 8 predicted proteins | sample 1769961 | NCBI WGS metagenome assembly OUNM01 (sample SAMEA3914820, study PRJEB12502) | metagenome | biome: forest; material: soil | place: USA | collected 2012-03-12 | depth 0.3 m
AGTAGCGCCATTAGCATTCTTGAAGTTTGGCGTCTGCACAATAACTACACCACTACCGCTACCCTGTAGGGTTAGGTTCTGGTTGGTGCCACCCGCTGACAGACTCAATGAACCCGTTCCCTGAATCGTGGAGCCGGCTATGCTCAAAGTAGTTGTACTAATTTGACTCAATATTGAGTTCGACAAATGATAGCCATCGACGCCAAAAAGTGGAATTCCTCCAGAAGAGCCAGTAGAAGAAATGGCGCCACCACCGGATCCTACACAATTACCCTGTGTTGTACAAATTTCAGCGACCACGGAAACTGAATCACTGGCACTGAGAGTATAAGTCGCCCCAGCGAGATTATGAAAAATAGGGTTTGTAATTGCTACGCTCCCCGTGCCACTGCCTTGCAGCGCCAGGTTCTGGTTGGTGCCGCCAGCAGCAATAGTAAGAGCACCGGCACTGCTTACGCCCGTACCTGATACGTTTAAGCCGTTAACCGCTGTGCCACTCAGTGTACCGCCAGTGACAGTACCACCGCTCAAGGTGCCGCCTGAGATGGTAGCTCCGTTGTAAGTACCACCACTTATATTTCCAGTAGTTAGTGTACCGGCTATCGTCGTAGCACCGCCGCTAGCAACCACAAAGCTGTTAACTCCATTGGTCTGTAATTGCAACAGGTTGCCACCACCCGTGTTATTAATCCAAACACTGCTCAGTGCGCCCGCGTCCATTTGAGCGCTTCCTGGCTGCATCACCACATACGACCCGCCGCCTGGAGTACAATTTGACTCTGTCGTACAAAGCACTTGGCTTGCGCTACCAGTTGTCGGTAACACAAAGGTTCGACCACCGGCAGTAAAGCTGATACTATCACTCCCAGCATTTATGGCGACGTCCTGCCCGCCTGCGGTTTGCTGGATTGTATTAACTGATAAAGCGCCCAGTAGTGTTAGGCCAGCAAAAGTGGGGGCACTTGTTGTAGCAATTGCTTGCGGTAGGCTGAGCTGAATACCCCCACTACTACCAGAGGCATTGATCTGATCTTGTGTCCCTGTTATATTCGTAACGCCCGAGTTTGATATTGTTGTGCCATTTATTACAATTCCCACACCATTCGAGAGAACTACATCTCCACTTTGCCCCTGTATCGTTGTAACTCTTACTCCGATACTCTGCTGCGCAGCAGCCGAAAGACCTAATTGATTTCCGCTGAGCTGCAGACCGTTACCGAGCGTAATATCACCTGTCGTACCGCTCAAAGAAGAGACGCCTGGGCTATCTAATAGACTAACAAACGAGCTGCCATTGTAGATAAACGGCGTATTTAAGTCCTTATTGTAATAAATCTGGCCCACCTTAGGCCTCGATGGCGTAGCCGTAGGGGTCAAAACGAACGTATTACCGACCTGCAATTCACCATTAATGTTAACTTTGGCGGCTTGTGCAACTGTCAGTAGCTGGTTAGTAACGTTTTTATTGACAGCAACACTCTTAACATCATAATCGCTGGCCGGTTGGCGTGAAGCATTGTTAGCCTGATCATTTGCCCTGAAGCCGACCAACCAGAGCGTTACCACGCCAACAGCGACAATCAGAAGAAAGACTAAAGCGGTTGCTAGGACCGCTAACTTGTTCATATGCAACAGCGTACGAGGGCCCTTAGGTAGTGGGTGTTGCTCAGCTATTTGCTGCACCGCCTGAGCCGAGGTATCGAAGCCACTCTCAAGATCATCACCTCCAACAGGTGATGTGCCTCCAAGGTTCGACTGGCTTTCTCCTGGCCTCATAGGCAGCCTTTTGTTATCTGTTTTGGCTATGTGTTTTTTACATTATTAGCCGTAAGTTTAGTGTAAGACTCTTATGCTAAAATTGTCAAGAGCAAAACCGATAAATCCTGCCAGCAGCCCACCTCAAGAAGGGATTACTGGCTAATGAAGTAGTCGAAGGTGTAAGTAGTGTGCGCCGCCGGTACCTCTTCAAAGTTCAGGCCGAAGCGCTGGGTAGTAGTATCACCCTTGAAGTAACTGACGCGAGCAGCGGCAGCATTCGATGGACTGATCACTACGTGCGGCGCCTGGCCATACAGTTCGCTGAACACAATCTTTACCATCTCCCCTGCTGTCACCGCATCACCGGTGGTAATAGTGATCGTACCAGTGGTATCGTTACCGTTCACGCTCACCGTTGCACCAGCACCAGCAGCTGTTTGTACTTCGCTAGTAGGTTGGCCGCTAGCGGTGATAATGTGACCGCTAATACTAATGTTGTGGACGCTAGCCAGACCAGTAACCGTCAGGTTATTGATGGTGGCCATACCAGATACGTTCAGGTCACCGAGGGTTGCAGTCTGAGCCTGGAGGCTATCTACATCAGTAGGCTCGTAGTAAGCCAAGTTAACGAATACTTCGATCACACCCGTACCAGTGCCGTTGTAGGCCTCAACTGCAGTACCAACGATCATGCCGCGGCCAGTAGCCTTCTTACCAACACCAGGTACGCTCGAGATAGTAATCTTGTCACCAACATTAATGGCGCCACCTTCGGTGTTGACCTTCGTTGGAACACGACCGCTCAGAGCGATTGGGTAGCCGTTTGGAACCTGTTCGGTACCAAGCAGCTTACCTGGTTCGGTAGAAACAATACCCATTAAACCTTCGCTACCAGCGACAGTTGCACGCTTCACGCTCGTAGCAGCTGTACCGGCTGCCATAACGAGCTCACCAGGGACCAAGCTATCAGTAGAGTTGTAAGCTTCAGCAAGGTCGGAGTTGTTGGTTGAACAAGTACCGGCGACCACCAGGCCAGATACGACGCGCAGACCGTTAATCGTCTGGTTACTGTTACAAGCACCGATGTCGGCACCAACGTAGCCACCGCTCGCATATTGGTTAGCCAGGATACGGCCATTGACGTTCAGAGCCACGCCAGCCTGCGTTGTAGCCCCGTTAATCAATACCGAGTAGTTAACACCGGCAGTTAGCGCAATATTGCCACCTTGGTCGAATACAATACGGTCGGCGCCGTTCTGACGAATATTCAGGGCACTGTTATCAGATGTACCGAGTATTGCGGCCGTACCGTTCATGGCATTGCCGCCGAGCAAGAATGGAGTACCCCCACCACCGACTACCAAGTCAGTCCATGCGCCACCATTCTCCGACACGCGGAACTTACGCAGGGTCTCGTCGTAGTAAATACGTCCCGTCGATGAGGTGCCCGCGCCCTGTGTGCCAGAAATTGATAGGCCAGGAGCCGAACCAGCACGCACCTGGATACCAGAACCACCGAAGTCATTACGTCCACCACCAATATCGAGCGTTACTTGGGGAGTAGTACTTACCTTCAGACCAATACCGACGCGGCCATTATAGTCGTTACCGTGTGCCGTAGTATCAACCACCAAGGCGTTTGCGTATTGCTCGACGTTACCGTCGTTGTAGGTGCGAACGGTGAACTTCGTAACACTTTCGGCGCTTGCTAGCGGACCGTTTGACAGCACTGCGACGTCTCCAGTTTCACCAATGCGGATACGGCTGTAGTTGTTGGTAATGAGATCAAGCGCGTAGTTACCCTGCAGACCCATCACTGGGTTTGTGATCGTTGCATCATAGGTAGCACTGTAGCGGCTGGTTGCCGTACCTGGATTGGTCGTGTAAGCATTACCGCCGTTTGACCAGCCCGTACCACCACCGCCAGAGCCACTACAGCCAGACCAGGTTACAGTAGTGCCGTTGTAGTTCACACAGTTACCGCTCTGGCCGGTGACATCAAGCACCTGGAGGTTACCACTTCCATCTACGTACAGCACGCCCATCGAAGTACCAACCTTAACAGTGCTGTTGGTGGCCAAGGTTACATTTTGCAGAATTACCTTACTGCCATCGCCATACAGAACACTTTGGCTGGTTGCGCCACCAGAGATAACGTTCACACCGGACTGGCCTGAGTATAGACGCCCGCTAGTCGTAAGATCGCCCGTAGCTGAGATGGCACCCGTAACCTGCAGCTTGGCGCCACTTGTACTTGGGGCAGCCCCTACGCCAATCACGCTGTTTGTGGTGTCCACGACGAACATGCTGGCTGCAGAAGCATTCTGAATGCTGAAGGCTGTCGTAGAATTGGCGCCCTTAACCAACACGCCGCTCGTACCAGACTGTACAGTCAGTAGGCTGGTGCCGATCGTAGAGCCAAGCGTAATCGTCGTTGACGAGCTGGCGGTTGCGTTCGTGCCGATCTTGATGGTTTGAGCAACAGCACCAGTTGTATTGCCGATCTGAATCGTATTAGCCACACCGGTGCTACCGATTGTTACGCCGCCCGTGCCGGCCAATAGGTTCAGCGAAGTTGCGAAAGTACTGTTACCGATGTTAATCGTCTTCTGGAAAGCACCAGTACCAATGTTGACGTTACCAGTTGTACCCGAGTCGAAGGTTGCTGCGTTTACGCCAGCCGATTGAATCGAAACCGTTGTACCACCAGTAATAGATAGCCCGGCAGTACTCTGAATGGTTGGCGTGGTAATGCTACCGCTGAAGGTGTTGGCACCGCTGAAGGTGTTATCGGCATTAAGCAGAGCCACATTGGCACTCAGACGAGCATCAGCCAGCGTGCCGGCACTAATGTTAGTTGCGTTTAAGTAGTAGCTAGAGGCCTGCCCGCCCAATTGTGCAGCATTGACGTTCGTGACACCACTACCGTTACCAGTCAAAGTATTAGCCGAGAGCGTACCAGCCACCGTAACAGTGGTGCTAGCCTGGCTCAGCAAAGAGTTTCCCAGGCTATTGCCAGTACCCGTAAAGAGAGGGATCGTACCGGCAGTGCCAGAACCAGTAACAACACCGGTCGCACCGTTACAGTTACCACTATCATCACAAACCTTGTGGCCGGCTTGGTAGTATTCAGCCGCCTTACCGGTACCGCTAATATTGAAGTTGCCCGTCTGTGCAGTACCCGAAGCAGTTGCCTGCAGCTGGACGTAGATGTCGTTCGCCGTTAGCTGCGTAAGGTAGTTACAGTTGTTAGCTGCCGTACAAACGTTGTTGCCGTTCTGCTGCAGCGTACCGGTAAAGTTAGAGATTGCAGCGCCGTACATAGCAACATTAGGGCTCAAGCGACCGTCATTAAGAATCCCTGCACTCAAATTAGAAGCGTTCAAATAGTAGCTGGCAGCTTGGCCACCCAGCTGAGCGGCGTTGACGTTCGTTACGTTTGCGCCATTACCGGTCAAGTTGGTAGCAGTAAGATTGCCAGCGACAGTTATCGTACCGGTGTTTTGGCTTAAAATCGAATCACCCAAGCTCGCGCCTGCACCGGTAAACACCGCGATAGTCCCAGGGGTGCCCGAACCCGTGAGCTCACCACCGGCACCAACACAGTTTCCACTGGTGTCACAAACCTGGTGGCCATTCTGGTACAGCGTCTGAGCCATACCCGTGCCATCGATGTTAAAGTTGCCCGATTGAGCCGTACCAGGGGTACTGCCCTGCAGTTGTACAAACGAACCGTTTGCCGAAGCGCCCGTAATGTAGCCGCAGTTGTTAGCAGCCGTACAAACGTTGTTGCCGCCCTGCTGCAATACGCCAGTAAAGTTAACGGTTGCCGCATTTTTAAGCGCAACATTCGCACTCAGTTGAGCGTCACCTAAAGTACCTGCATTTATGTTAGAGGCATTCAGGTAATAGGCTGCGGCTTGGCCGTTAAGCTGAGTGGCATTGACGTTTGTCACGCCAGCACCGTTACCAGTCAAAGTAGTGGCCGCCAAAGTACCAGCCACCGTAACAGTGGTGCTGGCTTGAGTAAGCAAAGAGTTGCCGATAGTGCCAGAGCCCGTAAACAGTGCGATCGTACCGGCAGTACCACTACCGTCTACAAAACCACCTACGCCGTTACAGTTGCCGCTCATGTCACAAACTTGGTGGCCGTTTTGGTACAACGCGCCAGCACGTCCAACGCCATCGATGTTAAAGTTGCCGGTTTGAACCGTACCAGGGTCGGAAGCTTGCAGCTGAATGTATGTGCCGCTGGCAGCCGAACCAGTCAGGTAACCACAGTTGTTAGCGATAGTACAAACCGTGTTGCCGCCCTGCTGCAAAGCGCCTGTGAAGTTAGACGTAGCTGCATTGTAAAGTGACACATTACCGCTGAGGCGAGCGTCCGATAGTGTACCGGCATTGAGATTAGTTGCGTTGCGGTAGTACGCGCCGTCTTGGCCGCCCAACAGGGCTGCATTTACATTCGTCAAGTTAGCACCGCTACCGCTAAATGATGCGGCAATTGCCGTACCGGTGATGTTAAGATGACCAGCTTGAGCAGTACCAGGGGTACTGGCCTGCAACTGTACGTATGAACCGCTTGCTCCAGCCCCAGTTAGGTAGCCACAGTTGTTAGCGGCCGTACAAACGTTGTTGCCGCCCTGCTGTAGCGTACCGGTGAAGTTAGCTGTTGTAGCGTTGTACAGCGGCACATTCGTGCTTAAACGAGCATCAGCTAGCGTACCGGCGTTGAGGTTGCCAGCGTTGCGGTAGTAAGCTGCGTTGTTGCCTGCAAGACTTACGGCGTCTACATTAGTCACGCCAGCACCGTTACCAACGAAGGTGGCAGCGATAGCAGTGCCGCTAATATTCATACTGCCTACCTGTGCGGTACCAGGCGTATCAGCTTGCAACTGTACATATGAGCCACTCGCCGAAGAGCCTGTCAGGTAGCCACAGTTGTTAGCGGCCGTACAAACGTTGTTGCCGCCCTGCTGTAGCGTACCGGTGAAGTTAGCGATAGCGGCGTTGTAGAGCGGTACATTAGCGCTCAAGCGAGCGTCGGCCAGGGTACCACTCCCGAGGTTTGAAGCGTTCAGGTAGTAACCAGCCAGCTGGCCACCCAGTGATGCGGCGTTGACGTTCGTTACGCCAGAACCATTACCCGACAGGTTTACTGCACTCAGGTTACCGCCAACCGTCACCGTGCCTGCTGCCTGGCTTAAGAGTGAGTCGCCGAGTGAGCCCGTACCTGTAAATACAGCGATCGTTCCAGGGGTGCCAGCACCAGACAGTGCGCCGCCGAGGCCGTCACAGTTACCACTTTCGTCACATACCTGGTACCCATTTTGATACAGCTCAGCAGCTCGGCCAGTGCCGGTAATATTAAAGTTACCGGTTTGTGCTGTGCCCGGAGTACCGGCTTGCAACTGGACGTAAGCACCACTAGCGGACGAACCAGTCAGGTAGTTACAGTTGTTCGCAGTCGTACACACGTCGTTACCAGCGTATTGCAGGACACCTGTAAAGTTGTTCGTTCCATTTAGGCGGGCAATGTTAGAGCTGAGGCGTGCGTCGGCCAGTGTTCCTGCTGATATGTTTGAGGCATTCAGATAGTAGCTGGCAGCTTGGCCATTAAGCTGCGTAGCGTTGACGTTCGTAATGCCCGTGCCATTACCGTTCAGTGTGGTAGCTGTCAGTGTACCGGCGAAAATATTCTCTGTAGCATCCTTGAGGGCTACATTAGTGCTTAAGCGTGCGTCAGCCAACGTACCAGCATTCAGATTGCCTGCATTACGGTAGTAAGCTGCGTTATTGCCGGCAAGGCTTACAGCGTCAACGTTTGTAACACCGGCGCCATCACCAGCAAGTGTTGTTGCGCTTACACCGCTAGCGACAATGCTACCGGTAAAGGTGTTCGTTGTGGCATCTTTCAGCGGCACATTTGTGCTTAAGCGAGCGTCAGCCAATGCGCCGTCGTTAATGTTCGAAGCGTTTAGATAAAAAGCTGCCGCTTGGCCATTTAAGCGAGCGGCGTTGACGTTTGTCACGCCAGAACCGTTACCAATAAAGCTGCCAGCGTTCAGGACACCGTTGACCGTAACATCGTCGGCAAATGTCTTTACACCAGCCAGTGTTTGGGCGCTAGTGGTAATCAGACCCTTGCTTGTAGCGCTCGCGTCATTAATCGTAATAACTTTGACCGTGCCATTATCAACGCTAACTGCATCATTAAAAGTGATGCTACCGGTCAGCACCGTTGAACCTGCTGTTGCACCGGTGATCGAGGCCACGCCAGCTGCCGCAGATTCGGAGCATGCACCGAAGTAGGGGCCACTTGGTCCACTCAGCAAACACAAGCCCGTGCTAGTTGGCGAAGCAGTGGTAACAAACTTAGTTCCGTCGAAGAAGAACATGCCGTTTGCGTGGTAGCTAGCACCGTTTGTGTTTGTACCACCCGAAGCAAGGTTCAAGCTACTTGATAGCTGCAGCCCAGCAAAAGTCGGTGAACTTGTTGTGTTCAGATCCTGTGGCAGCGATATACTCACATCACCACTATTTTGTGCGACCAAAATTCCGTTCAAACCTAGCACTCTCACGACGCCGGTATTAGTGATCGTTGTACCGTTAACACCAATTCCTCGGCCTGCTAGCAGAGAAACATCACCAGACTGCCCCTGTAATGTTGTTACTTTAGCTGCAAGACTCTGCTGAATAGTGTCAGCTAGGCTCAATTGGTTACCTGCAAGCTGCAGGCCGTTGCCCAAAGTGATACTGCCAGTAACTCCACCAATAGCATCCACGTCAGGCTGGTCGGTTAGGCTCACAAATTCACTGCCATTGTAGACATACGGCGTGTTTGTAGACTTGTTGTAGTAGATCTGCCCGATTTGCGGCGTACTTGGGGTGGCCGTCGGAGTAAGTATGAAGGTATTCCCTACTTCAAGCTCACCGTTAATGCTCAGCTTGGCGGCCTGCGTAACCTTCGATAGCTCGCTAGCAGTCGACTGCACGGCAGCCAGGTTTTTAACGTCGTAATTGCTGGCTGGCTGCTGTGAAGAGGCGGATTTTTGGTCATTAGCCTTAAAGCCACTCAGGCCGAGCGTAATGAGGCCGGCCATTAGCACCAGCGTTGCGACCGCACCGGTAACCACAAAAGCCAACTTATTGAAGTGCATCAGGCTGCGAGGACCACGTTGCGCCCGAGTGACCGTTACCGGTTCTTCAATCACCTGCACAGGTGTAGGGGCAACAGGGGTCGTCGGCGCATTTTCAAGAGACCCCGCATTCGCAAACGGATCATAACTTCCACCAATACCATTCGTACCTGGTTGCATATTTCTTTGATTTTCGCGCTTTTTATATTATTTGGCGTAATTCTAGTTTAAACCCCTTATGCTAAGGAGTCAACGAAAAGTTGCAAAAAATTACCTAAGCAGCAGATAGATGAGTACAAAAGCGATGCCGACAACCAGCAGTGCCATAAGCAGCACATGCGCAAGCGCCCTAAAAATGGACTGCCGGGCCAAAGGATTGCGGCCAATCGAGATAATACTACCGTAGATGGCAGCATAAATAAGCACAATAACAGCGATAATTGTAGCCACTGCAACTACCAAACTCACAATAATGCGCGGCTTAGAGACGGTGTGCCCAGTTAGCGACCGCACCCACTGCTGGACACCGCTAATGCCATCTCCACTGCTGTCCGCATCAAACTTGGGGTTGAGGTCAATCTGTACATAGCCAACCGTTACGGTATGCGAGGTGCCGTTCTTATCTGTAACTTGCTGCTTATTAGCGCCCTTGCTCGTATCTTTAAAGTCGGCCAATGCCCTGCCTACAATATACCCGGCTCCAATTGCCTTCATACCGATGCCATTAAACGGCGAGGCAGTTATGCGGTCGCCGTTCCTAATTTCACCGTTCACCGTACTAATTAACACCGGTACACTGCCACTTTTTGCGACTTGCACTTTATTCTCGTCGGGGTTAACTGCCACCAGCGAGGTATCGGCCTTAACCACCACTCCTACGAGTCGACTGGCGTTCTTTGTGTTAGCGGCGGCCACATAATCAGCATTACCGCTGTCAGCGCTTACGATTGTTCCTGCTTGCAGGTCCTCAGTTGCGCCGTAAGACTGCGATATATCCTTACTACTCGCGACAGCAAGAGATGCGCCCGCCAGGAGTAACGGCGTCATCAATACTGCAATAAGAGCAAAGAGAATAGATTGCTTCTGCCGCATAGTACTTATGATTATATAGAACTCGTAACCGTTAACAAGTAAAAACAGCCCCGTGGGGCTGCTATAAACAAATTGGTGGGCGATGAGGGACTCGAACCTCCGACCTCGTCATTATCAGTGACGCGCTCTAACCAGCTGAGCTAATCGCCCAAAATGTAGTTTCTCTTGGTGGAGACACAGGGACTCGAACCCTGGACCCCCTGCTTGCAAAGCAGGTGCTCTAGCCAACTGAGCTATGTCCCCGTATTGTTTTTTGCCCTAAAACTACCGAAGTATTCTACCTGAAAAACAGGTATAAAACAAGCGTCTACAGCTTTTTGGTAGTCAGATTGCTGTAGGTTGCGTTTCCGCCGGCCGGAATGTGGCCAATATACCACCCGGTTTTACCCGGAATCATGAAATCACGGGGGATTTTAACGCTGCGGGTATACGTTTTGTCGCTCCATGACGGCTCTTTCATGCTGTCCGGGAACCAGATTTTGAACGTAAACTTACTGCCATCAGCCCGGGCACAGACGCGCCAAGGCATCGGCTTCATCTGGCTCGCGCCCTCGTCGAACATAATGCTCGACATATCAAACTGCTTAATGCCTAGCCACGGATCGCCCTTGCGGTTCGTGTCCCAGCTCAGCACATTGAACTGCCAGTGAATACCGAAAATCGTGTTCTTGGTAAGCGTGAGGGCCTTGGTACGACCAGTCCTGTCATTATGGAACACTCGAAGAGCCAAGCCTTCCTGTAACATATCCGTTGATTCGCTCACCCACGTAGCGCAGGTCTGGCTATTAAGCAGTGACTGTTTCCCGCCGCTTGTGTTCTTCCACATCACCTGACGCAAGTTAACATCCGTATTTGATGCAGGGGCAGTCATATACATGCCGTTACTGTTTGTGCTCGATACATCAAACGTATCACTACCATCAGCCGTAAGTACAAGGCTTTCAAAGGGTGCCTTCTGCTTGCTTTGCGCAGCTGCAGCGGCAACTGGGACTGCCGCCGTGGCGGGCGCTGCGATGGCCGCAGGCGCCACAGGTGTCGTGCTGCCCTGCTGCTGCCCAGGGGTGCTTTTAATCAGCTTCTGGGCCTTATTCTTGCCATTCTTAGCCTTCTGCACCTGTGAAGTCGTCTGTTGATGCTGGACATTCTTCTTTTTGGCAAACACAACACCAGGATCGATAAGAACAGCTGTGGTCATAAGAGAGACGGCTACAACGAGAGCAGTAGCCTGCTGGGCACGACGAGAGCTTAACAGAGAGCGCTTAGCCGGGTGCTGCTTCATGATTAATTATATTATAGCACACTTCTTACGCTTATTCAAGGAAGCTGTTCTGGGCATATAAAAAAACACCTCTCGCAAGGGTGTCTTTTTATATGCAGTTTTACCGATCCGGTGACCGGAAAACGGTTAAAAACTGAGTTGTGCAAATGCAACGTCACGTCCATAAAAGGTTCAGAACTGATATCTTGTCCTTTCGTGATAAATCACGACGAGGATTAAATACATCGTCAGTACTGAGTTTACGATGTATCAAGATCGACCTAACTCTGTAATGGTTTCCCGAAATACAGGTTAGTTTCTCCCTAGAAAGGAGGTAATCCATCCGCACGTTCCCGTACGGATACCTTGTTACGACTTAACCCCAATCATCTCCCCTACCTTAGGGCGAGGCGAAGCTCACACGTCAGGTATTGGCGACTTTCATGGTTTGACGGGCGGTGTGTACAAGACCCGGGAACGTATTCACGGTAGTATAGCTGACCTACCGTTACTAGCGATTCCGACTTCATGCAGGCGAGTTTCAGCCTGCAATCTGAACTGGGACCGGCTTTGATGGGATTTGCTCCGTCTCGCGACTTGGCTGCCCTTTGTACCGGCCATTGTAGCGTGTTTGTAGCCCCAGATGTAAGGGAAATACTGACCTGACATCATCCCCTCCTTCCTCCCTGTTACCAGGGCAGTCTGATTAGAAAAATTCAACTAATCACAAGGGTTGCGCTCGTTGATGGACTTAACCAAACATCTCACGACACGAGCTGACGACGGCCATGCATCACCTGTCACTTGGCTCAATAAAGCACTCTCTCCTTTCGGAGAAATTCCAAGGATGTCAAACCTGGGTAAGGTTCTTCGTTTACCATCGAATTAAACAACACGCTCCACCGCTTGTGCGGGTCCCCGTCAATTCCTTTATGTTTTAGTCTTGCGACCGTACTCCACAGGCGGGATGCTTAACGCGTTAGCTTCGCTACTAGAGGGGTCGATACCTCTAACAGCTAGCATCCATCGTTTACGGCGTGGACTACCGGGGTATCTAATCCCGTTTGCTACCCACGCTTTCGTGCCTTAGTGTCAGGAACAAGCCAGTCACCTGCCTACGCCATCGGTGTTCCTCCTAATATCTACGGATTTCACTCCTACACTAGGAATTCCAGTGACCTCTCTTGTCCTCTAGCTTTGCAGTTTTAGTAATGTGTATCCGGTTGAGCCGAACGCTTTCACTACCAACTTACAATGCCACCTACGCAACTCTTTACGCCCAGTAATTCCGGATAACGCTTGGATCCTCCGTATGACCGCGGCTGCTGGCACGGAGTTAGCCGATCCTTATTCATATGCTACCGTCAAAATCGTCACATATAAAAGCAGTTTACAACCCGAAGGCATTCATCCTGCACGCGGCGTTGCTCCATCAGGCTTTCGCCCATTGTGGAAAATTCCCTACTGCTGCCTCCCGTAGGAGTCTGGGCCGTTCTCAGTCCCAGTCTGGCTGGTCATCCTCTCAGACCAGCTAATGATCATCGCCTTGGTGAGCTATTACCTCACCAACAAGCTAATCATGCGCAGGCCGTTCCCAAAGCGCCGGAGCTTTAATCCGAAGATCACATGCGGTATTAGACACCATTTCTGGTGCTTATCCCTCACTTTGGGGTACGTTCCTACGTGTTACTCAGCCGTCCGCCGCTCGTGTACCACCGAAGTGGCCTTACCGCTCGACTTGCATGTATTAGGCACGCCGCCAGCGTTCATCCTGAGCCAGGATCAAACTCTCCAAAAAAGAATCTAATATCTAGCATCAGTCAAAATCTGACTTTATCGTTAATTACTTAACTTTTGGCCCCTGTCGGGGCCAGATCTAAACATAGTTCATGTATATGAACTGACGTTGATTTGCACAACTCAATTTTTAACGTTCGTAAGATCCGCGTAAGTCCTTCGGCCGAAGTGGATGGCCGTCAAGTCGATCGCTTTCGCGAGGACACTTGAAGAGAACCTCTGTCAAATCTTCACTCAATCTTAGCGCACTCTCAGCAGTACGTCAAGATATAAACCAGGAGTTATCGTAGTATTTGCTACACCAGAACTTCTGGCTCGTCCGGCTGATAGTTACGGCAGGTCACCCGGGAGCCACGCCAATCGCCCTTTTCTGAGACTACCTCGCGCACCCACACCCCTGTTACGCCAGGTCGACGGAGCGGAAACGTCCGACTGCAGTGAACCGTGCCATCCTTACCAGTGTAACTGGCTTCGGTCGCTTCATCTAGGGCGGCGTCGGTTTGCTCATAGAGCCTCGTCAACATGTCTATATTAGCCGGAGAATCACTCAGGAAGCCTCTGTACCGCCCAGCAAGGACCGAAGGAGCTTCGGGGTCGGGGACCAGCAGCAGCGGCCTCCAGGCCCTGTGTTCGGCCGCACCGGTCGCCTCGATGCGCTGCAGATTCTTTCGCAGCGCATTGGTTACCAGCTCAGCTTGAACCATAGCTTCCGGCGTCTGAGTTATTGCGGCCTCTGGACCCGTCATAGGGTCATGCTACCTGTTCGGGCTCGGTAGCCACTACTTCTTCCTCTTCGATGTCACCGTCTTCGGTCTTGTCTACAAGAGCCAGGCTTACTACTTCGTCGCCATCATTCAGGCGCATAATACGCACACCTTGGGTGGCGCGGCCGAGGGCCGGAATATCCTTAATACCCAAGCGGATAGTTTGGCCGTTCCTTGAGATGATGATCACTTCTTGTTCGTCATCGTTGTCGCCGAGTGTCTTCACGCCAACCAGTTCTCCGGTCTTGTCGTTCACCACGGCGCTGCGGATGCCGACACCGCCACGAGCGTGCGGCGTAAACTGAGCAACCTTGGTCTTCTTACCATACCCGTACTTACTAATTACGAAGATACTGCTTCCCTCTTCAACAATGTCCATGCCAATTACTTGGTCATCTGTGCGCAAGCGAATACCGCGGACACCGCGGCTAACGCGGCCCATTGGACGGGCGTCCTTCTCGTGGAAGCGAATGGCCTGGCCATGCTTGGTCGAGATGACAACTTCGTCATCACCAGAGGTCATACGGATCCACTTCAGTTCGTCGCCGTCATCCAAGTTAATAGCAATCAAACCGCTGCTACGGACGTTCTGGTACTGCTCAAACGGCGTTTTCTTAACGACACCGCGCTTGGTACACATAATCAGGTTAGCGGCGTTATTGGTCTTGCTAACGTTAATGACCGAGCTAACTGTTTCTTCTGGTTGTAGCTGCAGCAGGTTAACGATGGCGACACCCTTAGCGCTCAGGCTTGCAGATGGCACTTCGTACGTCTTAATCCGGAATACGCGACCCTTGTTCGTAAAGAACAGCAGGAAGTCGTGGGTCGAGGCGTTCACAACGTGCTCAATGACGTCTTCTTCGCGGGTAACCATACCACGGCGGCCCTTACCACCACGTCCCTGTTTCTTGTATTCAGCGATGTTGCTACGCTTGATGTAGTTGGCACTGGTGAGCGTAACCACGACTTGCTCTTCGGCAATCAGATCCTCGTCGCTCATTCGACCGAGTTCGTTATCGACAACTCGCGTGCGGCGTTCGTCGCCGTACTGTTTCTTAACTTCGAGGAGTTCGTCCTTGATGATTTTGAGGATCTTCTTTTCGTCAGCCAGGATGCCTTCGAGCTTCTCGATGAGCTTCACGAGTTCGGCGAGCTCATCTTCAATTTTCTTGCGCTCCAGACCAGTTAGAGCACGAAGCTGCATAGCCAGAATGGCACGAGCCTGTATTTCTGACAGCTTGAATTTGCTCATCAAGTTCGCTTGCGCTTCTTCTGTAGAATTACTGTTGCGAATTGTTGTAATTACCTCATCAATATGGTCCAAAGCTATCTTGAGACCCTCTAAAATGTGGGCTCGCTCTTTGGCTTTACGCAGTTCGAATTCGGTGCGGCGGCGGACCACACTTTGACGGTGTTTGATGTGCTCCTGCAGAACATCCTGTAGCCCAAGCACGCGCGGTTGGATACCATCGACCAGGGCCATCATGTTGAAGTGGAAGGTCGTCTGCAGCGGCGTCAGCTTATAGAGCTGGTTGAGCAACTTCTTTGGATAGGCGTCTTTCTTGAGGTCAATAACAATGCGAACGGCACCACGGGCAGTTTCGTCGCGGATGTCAGAAATGCCGGTGATCTTCTTAGTGTTCACGAGCTCAGCAATCTTGAGCACCAGATTTTCTTTGTTCAAAGCGTATGGAATTTCTGTGATCACGATCTGGTGGCGACCCTTTTTACCTTCAACGATCTCGGCAATACCACGGCTAACCACTCCGCCACGGCCAGTTGCGTACGCGGTGCGGATTGACTCCTTGCCGTAAATGACGCCACCGGTTGGGAAGTCTGGGCCCTTAACGTGCTCAAGCAAGTCGTCAAGGCTAGCGTTCGGGTTGTCAATCAGTGCGACTTCAGCGTCTACCAGCTCGCTCAAGTTGTGCGGCGGAATATTGGTAGCCATACCAACGGCGATACCGAGCTGGCCGTTCAATAACAGGTTCGGCAGTTTAGCCGGCAATACTGATGGCTCAGACCGAGTGCCGTCGTAGTTGTCGCGGAAATCAACGGTTTCTTTATCGATGTCGGCCAGGGTCTCGTCGGCCAGGCGCTCCATTTTAGCTTCGGTGTAACGGTAAGCAGCGGGCGGGTCACCGTCCATGCTACCGAAGTTACCCTGCCCGTTTACCAGTGGGTAGCGCATTGCCCAATCTTGAGCCATACGAACCATGGCGTCGTAAATCGAGGAGTCACCGTGCGGGTGGTAGCGACCCATTACGTCACCGACTACGGTAGCCGACTTACGGTGGCGGGCTGTCGAGCGCAAGCCCGATTCGTTCATCGTGTACAAAATGCGGCGGTGGACAGGCTTAAGACCATCCCTGACGTCAGGAAGCGCGCGATCAATAATAACTGACATGGAGTAGCGCAAGTAGCTATCTTCCATGACGTTTTCAATGGTGCGACGCTCCACCTGGCGAGAGTGATGCAGCCCCTCAACTACTTCAACAGCGGTGCGAGCATCCATAACGTCACTTGGATTGGCCTCTTTATTAACTGGTCGCTGCTCAAGGCGCGGCTCATTAATTGCGTCATCAATTGGTTCGTTCGGTGTAATCGGTTCGTCAGCCATATTAAATATCCAAGTCCTTTACGAATTTTGCATTCGCTTGAATGAAGTTCTTACGCAGTTCTACTTCGGTACCCATGAGCTTGTTAAAGATGGCGTCGGCCTTCTCGGCGTCTTCAACCTTAACCTGTACCAGCACGCGCTTTTCAGGGTTCATGGTGGTTTCGAACAGCTGTTCGGCATCCATCTCACCTAGACCCTTGTAGCGCTTCTGCTCAACAAAGCCAGCTTGCTTGTAACGTTCCACGCTGGTGTCCACCTTAAGGCCCTCTTTCTTGCGGCGCTCAATTTCGGCGTCCAAGATAACATCGAGCTCTGACTCATCGTAGATAAAGACGTTGCCCTTCTTACCCTGTTTTACGAGTTCAAACAGTGGTGGCTTAGCCAAGTAGACGTGACCACCATCGACCACTTCTTTCATGTAGCGGAAGAAGAAGGTCATAAGCAGTGTTGAGATGTGGCTACCGTCCACGTCGGCATCGGTCATGATGATGATGCGGTGGTAACGGAGGCCGTCGATACTGAATGAGTCCTCAATACCAACGCCGAGAGCCTTAATCAGACTCAGGATTTCGTTGTTGGCCAGCATCTTGTCGAGACGGGCGCGCTCAACGTTTAACACCTTACCGCGCAGCGGTAGGATGGCCTGCGTCTTGCTGTCGCGGCCAGATTTAGCCGAACCACCAGCCGAGTCACCCTCTACCAGGTAAATTTCGGAGCTGGCTGGATCTTTCGACGAACAGTCAGCGAGCTTACCGGGCATTGATGCGCCGTCCAAGACACCTTTGCGTAAGATGTTCTCACGTGCAGCGCGGGCCGCTTTACGGGCGCGGGCGGCTAGCAGCGCCTTGCCAACAATCTTCTTAGCAACTGCTGGATGCTCTTCGAGGTAGTAGTTGAGGTATTCACCTAGAACAGTTTCCACGTACCCACGAATCTCGGGGTTACCCAGCTTGTTCTTGGTCTGGCCTTCAAACTGTGGATCTGGCAACTTGACCAGAATAATACAGGTTAGACCTTCACGGGTGTCCTCGCCGCTGAGATTTTCTTCCTTCTCTTTGAGAAGGCCGTTCTTACGGGCGTAGTCGTTGATAACACGGGTTAAAGCGGCCTTGAAGCCAGTCAGGTGGGTACCACCATCGGGGTTCAAGACGTTGTTAGCAAAGGTCTTGATGGTTTCGGTGTAAGCATCGGTGTACTGCAGAGAGATCTCGATCTGTACATCCTTAACCATCTTGTCGACGTAGAAAATATCGTCGTCAACCACTTCTTTACCTACGTTCAAGTGCTTCACGTAACTCTGGATACCGCCTTCGAAGTAGAAGCTGTAGCGTTTACCGCTTCGCTCGTCGACCAAAGATGTGCGAATGCCTTTAGTCAGATAGGCTGCGTGACGCAAGCGGTCAAGGATAGTGTCGTAGTTAAAATCGGTAACCTGGAAAATTGTGCCGTCAGGATAGAAGGTAATGTCGGTACCGGTGTGATCGGTCTTACCAACAACTTCAAGTTTGGTTTTAGGTACACCGCGTTCGTACTCTTGACGGTGGAGCTTACCACCACTGTGAACTTCAACGATCAACTTGTCGCTCAAAGCGTTAACGACGCTAGAGCCCACACCGTGCAGACCACCAGATACCTTATAACCACCGTCGCCAAACTTACCGCCGGCGTGCAGCACGGTAAGGACCGTTTCAACGGTGCTCACACCGGTCTTGGGGTGAATGTCGACAGGAATGCCGCGACCATCGTCGGTTACCTTGACACCACCATCTGCCTGTAGCGTGACGCTGACATGCGTAGCGTGACCGGCTAATGCTTCGTCGATACCATTGTCGACAATTTCCCACACCAAGTGGTGTAGACCCTCTACACCAGTACCACCGATGTACATACCCGGACGCTTGCGGACCGGTTCCAGACCCTCTAGAACGGTAATCTGGCTTGCTGAATAATCACTTTTAGAACTTTTGTTTGCAGCCATATAAAGTAGACCTCTGTTACCCTCTCAAGACTTGTTTAGATTTGTCCCACTTCCACATATTATAGCTAAATTTTGCCCTTACCACAATCTATCACTCTCGTGTGCTTAAAATCACTTGTCGCCCCGTACCTGTTATGGTTAAATGCCGTGAGAACACTAAAAAAACAAAAAACAATATGTTCGAAAAACTGCTGGCCAATCTGCCGTACAATCCCGATCTGGTGAAACAGATCAGTTTCTACGCGAGCCGCCTTAAGCGCGAACAAGCGGTACGCCGTACAGGGTTGATATTCATCGTCCTCGCGTTCTTAGTACAGTTCTTCGCTTTTATCAGCCCGCCTCAATCGACAACTGCTTACTCTAGTAGCGACATGATCAATGGCGGCATCAGCTCCAAGGCCGATGCCGTGTCGGCGTGCCGCAACAACGTAAAGAACTACGGTGATGTCCTTTGGAACTTCAAGATTAGCTGTGAGGACGTAGCCAATGCAGTAACCACCTCTGTTCGTTCAACTGATTTCGATAGCCGTCTCTTCTCGATGAGCTGGCTACCATACGGCCAGACCAACCCTCACTCCGGTAAGCCCACCGATGAAACTCCGTACAATCTAGCCAAAATATCCGAAACAATTTACGCTCGACGCCTTACGAGTGCCGACACCATTCCGTTTAGCACCTATCAGGTGTTAAAAGGCACCAGTAGCAGTGGTCGCACCTTCTTTATCATGTACGGCTGCGGCAACCTGATGTTCGTCGGTGTACCCAACCCCGTTGAAATCTGTCGAAATAACGGCAACATTTACTACGCCGGTGACGAACGCTGCCACGACGTAGCGTTCCAAGAGGTATGTCCCTTCGACCGCAGCCTGCCGGCCAACAGTCCCAAATGCAAGGCCTGTAAGTTTGACAACACCATTCCAGCCGACAGCAAGAAATGCGTAAAGCCCTGCCCTTACAACGACAACCTGCCGCAAGATAGTCCTCGCTGTAAGCCATGTAAAGACGCCACCAGTAGCGAAAACTCCTTGGCCTGCATTGTCGAGCGCAAGACTGCCAGCAACACGACACAAGGCCTAGCTGATGCCAACAACACTACTGCGCAACCAAATGATGTGGTTGTTTACACGCTCTTCGCCGAAAACAAGGGCAAGGCTGCCGTTAAGAACTTCGTTATGCAGGAAAACCTCAACGACGTGCTCGATTACGCCACTGTTGTTAATCTGCACGGCGGCAAGCTGAGCAAGAACAACTTAGTTACCTGGCCGAGCACGACCATCAAACCCGGCAATACCCTGACACATAAGATTACTGTGCGCGTAAAGAGTCCGTTACCAACTAACACTCCGCCAGCTGGTGACCCTACACACTTCGATCGCATTATGACCAACGTTTACGGCAACTCCGTGAACATCAAGGTGCCATCCCCCACCCCCACCGCGATCACCCCTGCAGTTACTGCCAGCGAAGATCTGCCTAACACTGGTCCTGGCGCCGGTATGGCAATCGCTGCTACAGTGGTCGTTATTGCCGGCTATTTCTTCGCCCGTACCCGCCTGCTCGTCGACGAAAGTATGATTGTCGTACAAGAAGCCAACTCCATCGGAGGCAAAGCATAATGAGCGAACAGCTACACCACAGCCATGAAATCGCCCCTGTTGCCCCAGAGGTAACTATTGAACGCCCCCGAGCCACTGAGGCCAGCCACGCCGAACAAGCTGCCCGCGCTGAACACGCCAAAGCAGCGGTCGCCCTCGAGGCCTCCAAGGCTGAGCAAACGCATATTCCGCAAGAGCCGGTCGATGATCGGCCACAGCTCGTCGATAACGCAGTCAAAATGTTCCGGATGCGCAGTAACCTGTCTTACGTCCAAAACAAGCTCAAACCGGCTGAAAAGAGCTTCAGCAAGCTAATTCACCAGCCGCTCGTGCGTCGCGTCAGCGAAACGGCTTCACAAACGGTCAGCCGTCCGTCGGGCATGCTTGGTGGAGGCGTGGTCGCCTTCCTGGGCAGCCTACTGTACCTATTCCTCGCCCACCGCATCGGCTTTGCTTACAACTATCTCTTGTTCTTGCTGTTCTTCGCCGGTGGCTTCGTAATTGGCATTACCCTCGAGTACGCCGCTTACCGCCTGCGTCGTCTTGGGCGCTAGTTAGATTCTTCGTTTGCCTGTGCCGTTTGGGTCAAGTTGCCCTCACGGTCAATAAAGATGGTGTCACCATCGTTTGCCTTTGGCGCTGCAACAGGCATAGGGGCTGGCGATGACCCCTGTAAATCGCGCTTGAGCTCATCGGCAATCTTGTCGACTTCTTGCTTATCCAGCTCCTCGCTCGAGATATTGTGCGGGTCTTTTGGCATTGGTGGCGCAGCTGGGGCACTCGGCACACTAAAAGGCGCTGGAGCGGCTGGAGCGGCCTTTGGTGGCAATGGATTACTCACGTCGCTTACAGCGGTCGAACGTGGTTGAGGAGCCGGTGTGGCGGCTGGGGCAGCCGGACGTTTGCTCAGCCATTCATCTAAGAAAGACCCGGTACCGGTTGGGC
>OUNM010858846.1_pt1 | contig 20940 bp, 11 predicted proteins | sample 1769961 | NCBI WGS metagenome assembly OUNM01 (sample SAMEA3914820, study PRJEB12502) | metagenome | biome: forest; material: soil | place: USA | collected 2012-03-12 | depth 0.3 m
ATGCGCCTCCTACACTTTTCCGCCGCACTTGCTGTTTCCGTCATCTCGGTCCGCGCCGACGATCCCAAGCTCCCCGGCATCGGCGCCGCCATGCAGGAGATGGTCGACAAAAACGAAATCTCCGGCGCCGTCACGGAAGTCATCGCCAAAGACAAAGTACTGCACCTCGAAAGCACCGGCCTCGCTGACATCGCCGCCAAGCGGCCCATGACGCCCGACACCATTTTCTGGATCGCCTCGATGACCAAGCCCATCACCGGCACCGCCGTGCTGATGTTGCAGGACGAAGGCAAGTTGAAGGTCACCGATCCCGTGGCGAAATACATTCCGGAATTCGCCAACCTCAAAACGCCCTCCGGCAAACCCGCGAATCTCACCATCGTCCAAATCCTCACCCACACCTCCGGCCTCGGCGAAGCCGGCGGCTCCGCCGCGCGCGAGGCGAAGACCCTCGCCGACCTTGTGCCCATCTGGCTCGCCACGCCCATGCAGTATGAGCCCGGCGCGAAGTGGCAATACACGCAAAGCGGCATCAATGCCGCCGCCCGCATCGTGGAAATCGTCAGCGGCAAAACGTTCGATGCCTTTTGCCAGGAGCGCATCTTCGATCCGCTCGGCATGAAGAGCACCACGTTCTATCCCACCGCCGAGCAGCGCGCGCACATGGTCACCGCCTATGCCAAAAACAAAGAGGGCGGGCTCGACGCCGTCCCGCCGCGTCCGGAATTCGGCCCGCGCGACAAACCGCCGCAGGGCAATGGTGGCCTCTACTCCACCGCGCCCGACTACGCGCGCTTTTGCCAGATGCTGCTCAACGGCGGCACGCTCGACGGCAAGCGCTACCTCAGCGCCGACGCCATGAAGTTCCTCACCACGCCGCAAACCGGCGATCTCCCCACCGGCTTTTTTCAAAACGCCACCTTCGGCCAATACGGCGCCAACTACGGCTGGGGCCTGGGCGTCTGCGTCCTGCGCCTGCCGCATGAAGGTCTCACCGCCATGCTCTCACCCGGCAGCTTCGGCCACGGCGGTGCCTGGGGCACGCAAGCATGGTGCGACCCCGTGAAAGGCGTCGCCTACGTGCTCATGGTGCAGCGCTCCAATTTCCCCAACAGCGACGCCAGCGACGTCCGCCGAGCCTTTCAAGAAGCCGCCGCTAAAGCGCTGAAGTAGGACTTGGAGTGTTGCGATCGAATGTCGGGCAGACAACGTGGGCCGGGTTTCTCAACCCGGCAGGGCGAGCGAAGCGAGGTGGAGCGAAGGGTGTTCTCAAAAACGTGCCGTGGTCCTTACAACCAAGGACTCCGCCCGGCCACCATCTGACCTTCTCCCGCCGCCTCGCTTCGCTCGCCCACGCCGGGTTGAAAAACCCGGCCCACGTTGTCGTCCCGTATTTATGAATACTGACTGTATAACTTTACTCTAATCCCGTCGCCCCCTCCGCCTCCCGCCCAGCATCGCCACCGCACCCAGGAGCAAGAGCGGGGACGAGAGCTCCGGCACCAAGGTGAAAGAAACCGCATTCGGATTGCCCGGGATGGGATAGTGATCCGCATAGTTCACGAGATACGTCGCCCCCCCGCTGAATAGACTGCCCGTGGTGGCAGTCAGCGGTACCACGTTGGCGAAGGTCCCGCTGATCGGCCCGTCGCTTTGCAGTATGTAAAACGTCTGGCCTTCGCCGAAGAAAAAATTGCCGAGATTGGTCACGCTCACATTCCCGCCGAGCGTGATGCCTCCGTCGCTATGGATGAGATCATAAACATACCCGGGAGTGGTGCGCCCAATTTCGAGATTCAGCGCCGAGCCCGATTGCATCGTGAGTCCGCCAACAAAGAAAATCCCAGCGTTGTTTCCCGGCGCCAGCGAGCCTCCGCTCGAGACCGTCAGCGTGCCGCCGATCGAGCCGGAGCCAGCCACCGCACCCGCGGACGTAATGTTTCCGCCAAGGGAGCCATCGACCACGATCGACGCGCCCGCGGCCACGGTGACGTTGGGAATGATTCCTTCGTCGCCCTGGATGCTCCCGCTCGCGGCGAGGGCCAGTTTGCCGCCATTCACATGAACGTCGCCTTCAAAAGTGTTGATGTTGCTCAGCGTCATCGTCCCCGCGCCGAGTTTGGTGAAGCCCACGAGAGGATCGCCACCAGCAGGCATGCTGGAAGTTATGGGACCTTGGACATTCAGCGAGGCACCCGTGTTGACCGTGAAGTTCACATTCGTCACTCCGCCATCCCCGCGCAGATCGATGCGGCCGGAAATCGCCGAGGGGGTCGTGCCATTCACCGTCACCGACGTGTTGTTGCCGAAGGCAAACTTGCACGGCGAATTGACGGGGTCGGCTCCGCTCTGGGCGGTCATCGTTCCGCCATTGAGTGTGTAGGCGATGCCCCAGCCCTGGTCTCCGGATCCGACGTGCAGGAGCGTGCCGCCATTGATGCTGACCGTGTTGACCTTCAAGCCGGCGGTGTAGCCAAGGGCGTTGTTGGCGGAGGTTTTCAGGGTGGTCCCGGCATTGATGATGAGGTTGCCCCGAATGATACCGGTGCCGGTTCCCGCGGGGCCGGCCAATTCGATCGTGCCGCCATTGACGGTGGTGGTGCCGGTATAGGTGTTTACGCTCGGGAGGATGAGCGTGCCGGTGCCGAGCTTCGTCAACCCGCCGTCGCCGGCCGTGCCGTTCATGTTGCCGAGCCATTGCAGAGTGAATCCCTGGGTGTCGATGAATGCGCCACCGGCGGCGACCTGCATGCTGACGCTCCCGTCGATGAAGCTGAAATTGCTGCCCAAGGCTTTGAGAACCCCACCGTTGAAAGTCAGGGTGACGGCGTTGGGAGTGGTGCGGATGATCTGCTGGGTGGCGAGGGTGCCGCCATTCAGCGCCAGGGAAGTGCCGGAGACTGCCATCCGCACGATGCCGCTCGTGGTCAGGGTGCCGCCGTTGATCGCGGTGGTGCCGGTCATGCCGTTCAGGCCGATATATAGATCACTCGAGAGATTGAGCGCGCCGCTATTCAAAGTGAACGTGCCGGCGCCCGTCGTGTAGCCCACATTCATGATCGTCGCGTTCAGCGTGCCGCCCGTTTGGGTGAGAGACCCGTCGATGTTGATGTTGTCGTAGGTTGCCGTGCCGCTGGTGAAAGTCTGGTTCGTTCCCGACGTGTTCAAGTCGGCGGCGCGGGCCACCGGGGCGAAGGCGAAAGCAAAGATGAGACTGGAAGTGATTCGGAGCGAGTGGCGTCGGCGGTTCATCCGTAATGTGCGTTGAAGTGAAGGCAAGGCCTTCGGACTCGGAGTCAGAAAAAGCCTCGTCCTCTTCCGGTTCGCATTCTCGCGCCGAAGGATTCTAACTTTTTGACAAAAAGTTGAGGGTTACCGGATCTTCTTCGCCGCCTCCCACGCCGCCCGCGTCTCCTGCACGCTGAGAGGAATCAACGCTCCGCCCGTGGTCACGCGGTGCGTCGAGTAAAGATGGCCGAGGATCTCCAGTTCCGTCACTGGGCGATTTCCCGGCGCGAAATTCCACTCCCGCTGCAGGCCTCTCGCATCCACGGTGAAAATGGCGGTGCCATCCGTATTCCACCACGCGCGCCGGATGGAATTGGGATGCCGCATCGGCGGGCTGGCCAGCGTGCCCGTACCTGCCTCCCACACTTGCAACACGGTATTCGCGACGCTGAGCAGGAGCATGCCGTCGGGAGAAAAAGCGATGGTCTCGATCTCCCGCTCGTGGCGCAGCAGCGGGCCGATCGGTTCGCCCGTCTTCGCGTCCCAGAGGTACGCGCACTGGTTTCCCGCATAGCTCGCGAGTCTCGAGCCATCGGGGCTGAAAATCGCCCTCAAGACCCGGGCGTGATGCCGCAAGGGCGGAAAAAGATCCCGCCCGGAAGAAGGATCACGGACGTGCAGCTGGTTATTGGTCCGCTGCTCGGAATCCAGGATGGGACTTCCATTCACGCTGTCGCGATGAAAGGTACCGTCGGATTCGGGAAGCTGCGCCTGAAACCAATCCAGCGCCCTGGCGCCGAGGGAAGTCGGAGTTTCCGAAACCGCACCCCCGTGCTCTTCGAGGCGCCAGAGGCGAATGGCCGGTTCCCTGCTCGCCGTCAAGATGCGCTGCCCTGCACGATCCACAGAGCACCAAATCGGGTCCGCGCCTTCCCACAGAAAGGGTGTGAGCGCACGGGTGGTTTGCAGGCTCCACAGGCGGCTGCCGCCATTCACCGCGCGTGTGAAGACGCGATCGCCGAGGCCGGAAAAGGCTGCGTCATTGCCATGCCCGCCGAGCAAAGCGGTGATGACGATTTCGCCGTCATCGCCCGCATTCGTCACAAAGCCATCCCTCGTGGCCGTGGCCACAAACGGCCTGCCTGCCAGCCAGCTCGCGGAACGAAAATCGCCCGAGACCACCAGCGCCGATCCGCGCGTGCCATGCTCCACATCGACCAGCCACGGTACCGTGTGTCGGGTCTGCACCAGCACCTCCGGCGCGCCCGGCTTTTCGCCCAGCAGATGTGTTTCATCCGGGCAGGGGAGGGGAGCGCCGATGATCGCCCCGGTTTCCGCGTCCCACACGCGCAGTTGCTGGTCCGCGGCCCACGTGACGATGCGGTGGCCATCTGCGCAGAGAAAAGCCCACTCCACAGGCGCAGGATGCTGGAGAATCGCGCCGTCATTGTCCGGCTTGGCCATGGAAAAGCGCCATGCTTTTGTATCCCGCCACAGCGCGAGGTGCGGGCTGCCATTGGTGAAGAGCGGCAGATCCTTGAGGAAAGAGCCCGCTCCAGCGGTCAACTTTTTGCCGGTGGTCGCATCCCAGACGAGCAGATCGCCGGATCTCGTCTGGGAGATAATGCGCCCAAGCGCGGGATGCAGGGCGGCGCGCACGAGCAAATCGTTGTGCTCCATCGGCGGCGCAAGTTCCCGGCCGCTCTGCAAGTCCACCACATGCATGTCGGTGGCCCCGCACAGAACCATGCGCTGCCAGTCAGGCTCCACCTGGACGTCCTGCAACCATCTGGGGAACCACATCTGCGCGAGCTTGGGCGCGAGGCGCAGGGTGCTTTCAAAGCGGATGCGGTTCACGCGGTCGCGGCTGGAATCGCCCGTGCCGATGCGGATGGCTTCCGCGAGCGAGGGCAGCGCGCGCAGCGAGTCGCCCCCTTCCAACGCCAGGATGGCCGCCATGGTGTACTGGTCCGCTCGGCGGTGCAGGCTCTCCGCGGCGGAGGCCTCCGCCGCGCCACGCGCTGCCGCGATTCGCACCTGCGAAGCTACAATCACGCTGGCCGTCACCACGAGCGCCGCCGCCAGCGCCAGCCACAGCGCGGTAAGTGCCGGGTGCCGCCGCATCCATTTCCCTGCGTGTTCCAGAGCCGAGGCCCGGCGCGCCTGGATCGGCTCTCCAGCCAGCCAGCGTTCCAGATCTTCCGCCAGCACGCGTGCACTGCGGTAGCGCGACTCCGGCTGTTTCGCGAGGCACTTGAAACAGATGGTTTCCAGATCGCGCTCCACGCCCGAGAGGCGAGCGGGTTCTTCATCGACCACCCGCCGCAGGACGTCCATCGGCACCTCACCCACAAAGGGCGGACGCCCGCTCAGCATTTCATAAAGAATTGCGCCCAGCCCGTAAACATCGCTCGTCGTCGTCAGCCCTTCGCTTTTTCCGTTTGCCTGCTCCGGCGACATGTAGGACGGCGTCCCCATCAGCGCTCCCGCGAGCGTCATCTCCGCTTGCGCACTCGCCAATCGCGCCAGGCCAAAGTCCGTCACCCGTGGCTCGCCCGCGCGATCGAAGAGCACGTTCGCCGGTTTCAGATCGCGATGGAGCACGCCGCGGTCGTGCGCGTGTTGCACCGCGCGCGAGAGCTTCACTGCCAGCTCCGCCGCTGCCCGCGGTGCGAACGGCTCGCGTTGCAACCGCTGGGCGAGGTTCCCGCCCTCCGCGAGTTCCATGCACAGAAAGTACCGCCCGTCCGCCTCACCCACTTCGTAGATGGCCACGATGTGCGGATGGCTCAGTTGCGCCGCCAACTCCGCCTCCTGCCGGAATCGCTGCGCCACCACTTCGCCCGGCAGCGCGCCTTCGAGCACAAATTTCAACGCCACCTCGCGTTTCAATCGCCGCTGCCGCGCCCGCCACACCACGCCCATCCCGCCGCGCGCAATTTCCTCCATCAATTCATAGTCGCCCACCCGCGCCGGCATCGCGACCCGTGGCGCCTCGCCGGAATCTTCCGGCTCCAGCGCGTCTTCCAAAAGGCACACGCCGCACAGTTCGCCCGGCGAGAGCGCGCTGCCGCAGCGAGGGCATGCGGCTTTGGGCGGAAACTGCGGCGGCCTGGATGTTTTCAAAGGTCTACCGGGAATTTCGCATTTTTCGCCGCGAGGATTCAGCTTTTCAGCGCGCGAATCAGCTCCCGCATCTCCGCTTCCACGTCGCCGTCCGCCGCAATGGTCTCGCGCACCTCCTCGCGAATGATCTCCCGCATCCGCTGGCGCAGCCGGTGCACCACGGACTTCAAGGCCGGCAAAGAAAGTTCCAGTTGCTCGGCCGCCGCCACCATCGGCATCTCGCCCCGCTCCCCGTCGAGAAACGGACGCAGGATCGCAAACCGCCCCGCATGCCCGTCGGCATCGCATTCTTTTTCCAGGCGCGACGTCGCCCGCGCGATCATCGCTCGCGCCCACGCGTGATCGTATTCCTGCTCCGGCGTCCGCCCGCTGGGAATCCCACCGAGTTCTTCCTCCGGCATCCCGTCAAAGGCGATGATCGTCGTCCCACCTCCGCGCTTGGCCGCGCCATCCCGCCGGATCTGGTCCGTCCAATAGTGCTCCAGGCACCCGAGGATAAACGACCGAAACCGCCCGCGCGAAGCGTCCGCCCTTTCCAGCATCCCGCCTCGCAGCGCCTGCTCAAAGAATCCCTGCACCAAATCCTCGGCGTCCGCCGCCGGCACTCCTTTCGCTCGCGCCCACGCAAACAGTGGCCGCCAGTAGCGTTCGCACAGCCACACCAGCGCCGCCTCGCCCTCCGGTGTCTGCCGCTGTCGCGAGGCCAGCACCATGCTCCACCGCGTGGCTTGAAACTGCCCAGCAGGCTCCCTCGGTTCGGCGTGTTCAGGTCGAGCAATCATCGGGGACTTCTCGGAAGGCCTCCAGCAGAGCAAACTCCGCGCTCAGCGACGAGAACGGAATATGTATTTCCCGCACTACTTGCCGCCCTTCGCTAATTCGAGAAACACGATCACTGACGGATTCCCTACCGGCGTGTAATGCCCGGTGAAAGACAGCGTCCCCGACTTCGCATCCACCTGAAACGTGGTGATCACATCGGCCCGCTGATTGCACGCGTACAGAAATTTCCCCGTCGGGTCGAAGCTGAAGCTCCGCGGGTAGTCCCCGCGCGTCCATTCCTCGCTGACAAACGTCAGGTTTCCCGTCTCGCCGACGGAAAAGCACGCGATGCCGTCATGCAGCCGGTTGCCCGCGTAGACGAACTTGCCATTGCCCGACACCAAAATCTCGGAAGTAAAATTGCTCCCCGCAAATCCCGGCGGCAGGCTCGAAATTGTCTGCTTCGCCGCGAGCTGCCCCTTCGCCCCATCGTAGTCGAAGAGCACAATGTTCGATCCCTCTTCCTGCAGCGAATAAAACCAATGCTGATTCGGATGAAACGCAAAGTGCCGCGGCCCGTCTCCGGGCGGCAGCGCGATCGACGGCGGATCATTCGGCGTGAGCACCCCCGCCTTCTCATCGAGCTTCCACACCAGAATTTGGTCGCGCCCCAAGTCCGTCGAAATGATGAAGCGCCCCGTCGGATCCGGCGCAATCATGTGCGCATGCGGCACGTCATGCCCGCTCGCTGCAAAACTTCCCGGCGGCGCATTCGTTGCCTTGCGCGGACCCACGGGCCCGGTGCTCTTTTTGACATCGCTGGCTGCTCCCAGCTTCCCGTCCGGCAAAATCGGCAGCACCGCCACCGACCCGCCAAAGTAATTCGCCACCAGTAAAAATTTTCCGGACGGATGCATGGTCGCAAACGTCGGTCCCGCGCCTTCGGAACTCACCGTGTTCAGCAACGTGAGCTGCCCCGTCGTCCGATCGATCGCGAACGCACTCACCGACCCCGACTTCCCGTCCTCTCCCTTGTCCGTCTCATTCGTGGAATACAGGCACGTCCCCGCAGCGTTGATGACCAGGCAACTCGGGCTCGTCGCTTGTTCCACCACGCCGCTCGGCGACAACTCTCCCGTCGCCCGATTCACCTGAAACAAATGAATGCCCCGCCCATTCCCCGGTGGCAGATCCACCTGCGTCGGCAGCACATTGTGCAGCGGCGAACTAAACGTGCCCACATACGCCATGAGCGGCCCTTTCGGTTCCTCTGCCCGAACGGATGAAAGGCCAGTCAAAACGCCGCCGCCGAGTAGCAGCGTGGCCTGGAAAGAAGGACGCCGAAGGAGTTGCCGGGAAATCATGGCGCCACTCTTCAACGACACGCCATGCCGTGCCAAGCCTCCAGGATCGATGTGGTGTTTAGCCTCTCCGAGGGGCGCCGCCGATCGAGCACGTAGCTGCGGCCGGGAGGCCGCAGTCGGCATGCACTAAGGACCTGGGTGACAGAGCGTGCTCTCCCCTCACTTCGTCCCCACCCCAAACGTCCCGCGCGCCTTCGGTGCCTCGCTATCCGCCGTGATCGCCAGCGTCGTTGGCGCAATCCCATTCTTGTAGCTCTCCAGCACGATCGTCTTCACCGGCGTCCGCTCTTTCACCGGCAGCCAGAAATAGCGAACATGGTTGCGCTTCACCACGCGCTCCTCGCGCTTGGAACCCGGCACATCCTCACCGCTCGGATAATCAATAAACACGTCGCCCGTATAGAGCTCTTCGATCTGTTTCTGCCCGTCGCCAAACTCGATGGTCACTTTCATCGCCGGACGGTGCGAGTCCGCGCTTCCGCCCCATCCCGCCACGCCGCTGAGGAAATGCAGATTCCCCACGGGAAAGCCGACGGGAATTTCCACCCTTTGCGGCAGGGTCGCCGCGTAGTCGGTCTTGTTGTCGCTGCTCTTGAGCACGATCACATTGCCGCCGCTCGGCGTGGTCACTGGGTCGGGCAGCGAAAACGGCACGCCCTCCACAGTCACGATGCCATATTTCGCCGGTTGCACGGTGTCATTCTTGGCCTCCCGGGAAGCATAGAGGCCTCCGCCGGTATCGGTGGTGAACGCCTGGCCGAGATTGACCGCGCGGTACTTCGCACTCCCGCCGCTCAGATACGCGAGGATATCGCGCAACGCCTCGGCCCCGAGCCCTTCGAGGCCTTCCGGCATCAGCGAAAGCCCGGTGTCCTGCTGCGATTTGATGTCGGCCACGCGCACCTCCTGCATCACGCCTCCCGGCAGTTTGATCGTCAGTGTGTTCTCGTTCTCCCGCGCAATAATCCCCGTGGCAAACTGGCCATTCTTGAGCGCGAGGTTCCACGTGCGGTGTTCATTGTCCACCACGCGGCTCGGATCGATGATGTGCACCAGCAGCTCATGGGTGCCGTGGACGCCGATGCCGTCCAGAAGTGGCCCGACCTCGTTGCCCTGCCCGCCAAATTTGTGGCACGTGGCGCAGACCGTGGTGAAGAGCGTTTTGCCATTGGCGACATTCCCCGCCCGGCTTTCGATTTCCGGCAGCAGCTTGGCGATGATGTCGTCTTTCGCGGCATTGGTGCCGGCGCCCACCTCGGCCAGCACTTGCGCCGCACGCTTCGCCACCGCCGCATCCGGATGCAGCCGCAATTTGCTGAGCTTCGCCGGACCGAACAGCGCCGGCGCAATCTTCTTCGCCGCCAGCGCATCGAGCACCGCATTCGCCCACTCGGAGCGTGTCACCAGCGCATCAAAGAGCGCCGTCTGACCCAGCGGCGAAAGATTCGGCAGCACCGCCGTGAGCGGCTGGCCCAGCGCGGGATCTCCCGTGCCCGCGAGTGCCGCCACCACCTCGAGCAGCAATCCGTCCGCCGGTTTCGATTTCAGCACCTCCAGCACGGCCGGCACAATCCGCGCATCCGCGGCCCGCGTACGAATGAGACCGGCCACCGCTGCCGACCGCAGCGCTTCCGGCTGCCGCGCATCACCGATCACCGGCAGCAATCCCTCGATCTGCGTGGCCACATTGGCCCGCAGCGTCCCGGCCTGGCTCCATGCCGCAGCGTAGGGCAGGGCGCTGGCGGCGATCGCGCGCTCGGGCGACGCCAGCAACTTCGTCAGCGCCTCCACGGGAACTTCCGTGGGCGAGGGGAGGGGACGGGCCGCGGCTTGCTGGAGAATCGCCAGCACCATCGGAGCCGCATCCGCCGGCGCTTGCGCCGCAGCGGCGAGCACCTTGCCCATTGCCGCACTATCCTGTTTTTCCAAAAGGGTTCCCGCCAGCGACGAAGCTAAATCCAGCTGGCTCTGCCCCGGCTTTCCGGGAACCGCCAGCGCCGCCTCCAGTACCGGCCCGGGGTTCGATGATGCCGCCGCCACGGCCGCGCTACGCGACCATTCATCAGCCAGCTTTGGCAGCACACCGAGCAATGCTGCCGCTCCCGTCTTGTCGAGTGGCACGGCCCCCAGCGCTCGCAGCGCCAGCAGCCGCACCCGCGCATCGCCATCCTGCAATAGCGGCGTGAGATCCACTTCGTTCCTGGCGCCCAGCGCCTCTGCGATGAGGAGCGCCGACTTCCGTACGCCCACTTCCTCGCTCCGCAGCGCCGCTTGCAGGGTCTTCGGATCCAGCTTGCCCAGCCGCTCCAGCGCCCACAGCGCCAGGATGCGCGCCGGCGCAAACTTTTCCTCGGTAGCCATTGCCGTGAGCGCTCCCGCCACACTCGCTGCGTCGTCACGATCCATGAGCAACCGGTGCGCATTGAAGCGCACTTCCTTGCTCGGATGCTGGAACGCCCGCACCAGCGCCGCCGCATCCGCTTTGGTCAAATCCACCGTCTCCAGCTTCGCCGCCGCTTCGTGTTGAATGCGGTAAATGCGCCCAAAATAGTGCTCCCGATCCGGGCGCACACTCGCCCCGGCGCGGCTGTGCTTCGGCCCGCGCGTGTCGCTGTGCGCCACGATCGGATTGTAGAAATCCAGCACATACATCGCGCCGTCCGGACCAAACTCCACATCCACCGGAAAGAACCACCAGTCCTGCGCCCGCAGCCATTCGTGATTCGGTTCCGTCATCTCGCCGAGGATATTCGGCCCGCCATATTTCAGTTTCTCCGCGTGAATGATGTCGAGAATCGGCTCATTGCAAAAGACCATGTCCTTCCACTCCGCGGGCCACGCTCCGCCTTCCTGCAACGTGCTGGCCGTCGCCGCGCTGTAGCCGCCCACCACGTCGATCTGCATGTACGGCACGCGGGTGGGCATGTCGGTCCGCACCACTTTGCGATTCGCAATCACGCTCTCCACGCTGCCCGCGCGCCCCACTTTGCCCTTCGCCAGCACCCATTCCGGCAGCACCACGTGCTGCACCGGACTCCCGCTCGTCGCCTGCCCAAAGTACAGCTCGCCATCGCTGCTGATATCCATCCCGAACGCGTTGCCGCCTTTCGATCCCACCTGCGCGATCGCCGAGCCATCGGGTTTGAATCGGAAAATTCCCGAGCTGATTTTTGCTTTCACCGCCGGATTCACGACCGACACCGCATCCGCGCCGCTGCCGGTATTCGCATAGATCCAGCCGTCGGGCGCGACCACGAAATGATTGGCGACAAAGTGCGTATCGCCCGGCGCGAAACCCGTGTAGAGCCGCTCCACCTTCTTCTGCGGCCCGTCGCCGTGAATGAATACGATGTCCGGCTGATGCACCGCGATCACCCCGTCGCGCCAAAGGCAGAACCCCGTGACGAGCTCGAGCCCTTCGTAAAAGACCGTCTTTTTGTCCATCACGCCGTCGCCATCGGTGTCCTCGAGAATGCTGATGCGATCCGTCGCCGGCCGGTCGTACTGTCCGGGCTTCAACACGCCCGTCTCCTTCCACGCCGCCTCAGTGAGCGGCCGCCGTCCATTCGGATATTCCGGCGTTTCCGCAATCCAGATGCGCCCCTTTCCATCCCACTGCATCGCAATCGGCTTGTGGATCAGCGGTTCGCTCGCCACTGCCGTCGCCTGGAATCCTGGCTGCAATTCAAAAGACTTCACGGTCTCCGCTGCCGGCCGCGCCCCGCCTTGCGGATATCGCAGCGAAGCGAGATCCGCCTTGGCACAAAGCTCATCTACATTCTCGCGCTTCGCCGCCCAGGCCACGCCGCGGAGCAAAAATGCCCGCATACTCGCATGCTTCAACGACGCCGCGCCTGCTGGCAGCAGTACGAAAGCCCGATGCTGGTCCGCGCCCTCGTAGGTCCACATCTGCGGCTGCACGTCGTACACATTCGCGCGATCGAGCCGCTGCGGTGCCCGATCGTCCCGGCGCCGCGCCGTGACCTTCGGCGTGAACGCCGACCCCAGCACCGTGATCGAAGGATCGAGATCGAGATCGTACGCCGTGTCGTCCGCCAGATCAAAAGCCGTCGCCTCGCGCGTGATGGGATGCGCGTCGGTGAGCGGATAAAGCATCATCAAGCTCGCAAACTTGTGGCTGTTCTCCGTCCACGCGCCCCCCACCAGCGGCTTCACCCAATCGCCCGCCAGCGGACCGCTGCCCGCCACCACCAGCCCGCCGCCCTTTTTGGCAAAGGCCTCCACCGCCGCGCGGTCCAGCTTTTCCAGCGCCTTGGCCTCGTTGCCTTGCACCAGCAGCACGTCGGCGTTGCCGAGCGCTTTGGCGTCGAGCACTTCCGCGCCGCTGTTCGCCATGACAGCGCGAAGCTCCGCATCTTCCGTGACCACGGCCACCTTGAGCGGAGCCGCCGGCGCCAGCGCGGAAACGAGAACGAAGAGAGCAATGAAGCGAGTTTTCATGTCGTGCGGGGATAAAACGTCGGCGCGCGAAATCCTTGTGCACACGCGGCTATCAATGAACCACATCGCAATAATCCCATCGTCGCGCAGGGCGTGGCCGTGCAAGATTTTCGCCGTCTCAACTGCGCATGCCGGACCAGCCAACCACCATCGAGCTTCCTTATTTTCCGCCGTACGATTGGGCCGGCCTTGCCGATTTCCTCCGCGTCCGCACGCTCAAGGGCGTCGAATGGGTTTCGGACGACGCCTACCTCCGCACCGCAGCGCTCGCGGCCCGTCGCGGCTGGATCCGCGTCCGCCCCGCACCGGAGAAAAGCGCGCTGCACGTGGAAATCTCAGCCTCGCTCGCCCCGTGCGTCACCGCCGTCACTCAGCGCCTGGCCCATCTCTTCGATCTCTCCGCGCGCCCCGAACAGATCAACACCGCCCTGAAAAAGGACCCGCTCCTGCGGGCGCGCATCGCCGGCGCCCCTGGTCTCCGGGTCCCCGGCGCTTTTGATGGATTCGAACTCGCCGTTCGCGCCATCCTCGGCCAGCAAATCACCGTCAAAGCCGCCACCACGCTTGGCGGGCGCTTCGTCGAAGCCTTCGGCGAGCCCCTCGAAACACCGTTCCCGGAGTTGCTCCGCCTCTCTCCACCGCCGGAAAAAATCGCCGCGCTTGCCATTCCCGACATCGCGTCACTCGGCATTATCCGCACCCGCGCCGGCAGCATCCTCGCCGTTGCCGAAGCCTGCGCCAGCGGCCGCCTCAAACTCGAGCCCGGCGCCGATCCCGCAGCCACAATGGGCCAGCTCACCGCCCTTCCCGGCATCGGCCCCTGGACTGCGCACTACATCGCCATGCGCGCCCTTTGCTGGCCCGACGCCTTCCCGAAAGAGGACATTGCCGTCCGCAACAATCTCGGCGGCGTCACCCCCAAACAAGCCGAAGTCATCTCCCAGCGCTGGCGTCCTTGGCGCAGCTACGCCGTCCTCCACGTCTGGCGCCATTGATTCCGCTCTCGGATCCTTGGCGCCGGACGGGGCTTCCAAGACCCGTTCCTATTTACGAATGATTAACGGGCACTCGGCGATGGTTTGTTCTTCCGCATCCAGCAAGCGAATGGAAATCGTCCTCGGCGGCAAACAGGGCAGCGAGAATGCCGTCGCCGATTGGATCATGGGCTCCTCGACGGAACTCCGGACCTGAACGGTAATCGTGTCGAGAGGCGTAAAGCCGGTGTTGTCCTCATCGTAGGCCCGGATCAGAAAAGAGTAGAGGCCGGCTTCGTCAGGACTGAAGCGGAGCTGCGTAAACACCGTAAATTCGAAGGTGGCCTTGTTCGGGTTCGGGCGCACGGTGCAGGCCAAATTGGAAAGACTATAGCAATTGGTGCTATCCTTGGTTGCCGCGAAGCACGTTGCGAATATTTCGACGTTCATTTCTGAATGGGTGGTCCCGTCTGGCTTGAGTCGCGTGCCGAATTCTTAGCTCCCGAGCCGAAAACTTTCCGACGAACGGGCCGAACGAATCGGGGTGGCGGGCCGATTTTGGAAAATGGCGTCGGGTCGCTTCCCTTCCGCGCGGATGCGGATGCCGTGGCAATGGATTTCGTCGTCGTTCATTGGGTGCGCGAGCAATGGTTGGGGGATTCAAACTCAGCGAGCGCTCGGCGCAAAAGCAAGCGCGGATTGCCAGGCCAGGCAACCACCCATTTCTGAGACGACTCCGTGCCGCCCGGCGCGCCGATGGCGAGGCGACGGCGACTGCTCGGAGCGAGACTTACTTCGTTGAATGCAGGCCGATCAAATTGCCTTCCGTATCGTTGACGAAGGCGATGAAGCCATACTCACCGATGGAAAACTTCTCCTTCACGATCTTGCCGCCATTCGCCGCCGCGCGTCCGGCCTCTACCGCGCAATCGGTGCAGGAGAAATAGATGATGGTCCCGCCACTCCCGGAGTCCTTGCCCTCCATCTTCACGAGCGCGCCCGCGGCCCCGGACGCATCCTTCTTCATAGGAAAGGCCCACATCTCGATTCCAGGACTCTCGAGTTTCTCAAAGGTCGCCTCGAGGGTTTTCTCATAAAAGGTTTTCGCCCGGGACATGCTCTGCACATAGATCTCGAACCAGCCGACGGGATTGCGATTTGGATTCATGGGATTCACGGAGGTTGCGGTATCAGAAGGGGTTCGCTCTTCAACCCGTGCTTGCGGGGATTAAAATGAGTCGATGCTCGGGGCCCACTGAGCATGCACGCACGCTCTCTCCCCAAGGCGAAACCTTTGGTGAACCGGCGTCTTCGGACGCCCCACCTACCATCTTTCGCCATGAGCATCGCCATCGCCGAATCGCACGACACCGCCGCCATCGTCCGCGCCTGCTACACCGCCTACGAGCGCAAAGACCGCGCGCTCCTGGAGTCTCTGCTCGCGCCCGATTTCACCTTTTCCAGCCCGCTCGACGACCACATCAGCCGCGACGTTTATTTCGAGCGCTGCTGGCCGAACAGCGAGCACGTCGGCACCTTCGAAATCGAAAAACTCTTCGTCGAGGGCGACGAAGCCGTCGTCCAGTACTACGCCCGGCCCACCGGAGCCCGCGCCGCTTTTCGCAATACCGAAATCTTCACCCTGCGCGACGGCCTCGTCACCCACGTGGATGTCTATTTCGGCTCCGAGACCGGCACCGCCGCCGCCGAGGAGGAACTGCGCAGCGTCATCGAATCCTGGGCCGAAGCCATCCGAAGAAAAGACCTCGCCGGCGTGCTCCGGCATTTCGCCGACGATTTCGTGCGCTTCTCCCTCGCGCCCCCGCTGCAAGCCACCACGCCATTGTCCGACGACCTCCAGGCCTGGTTCGCCACCTGGCGCGGCCACATCGGCTTCGAAATCCGCGATCTTCACCTTCACACCTCCGGCGACCTCGCCTGCGCCCACAGCCTCAATCACCTCACCGGCACCAAGTCCAACGGCGAACCCGACGCCGACCTTTGGTTCCGCGAGACCCTATGCTTCCGCCAAATCGACGGCCACTGGCTGATCACGCATGAACATCAATCCATCCCCTTCAAAATGGACGGCAGCCTCCAAGCCGCAGTCGATCTGCAACCCTGACCCCGCTGGAAATCATCGCCCCTGCGAGTGACGGGCCACGGCACCGCCGGCGCCGCCGATTACTGCGCCGCCGCCTTCTCCAAAATCCCGCTGTCCGCGAGCCACTCCGCTAGGCGCTGGGGCCAGGCCCGCACGGAGGCGAGCTTGGAGCGGGTGCCCATGCCAAAGCCATGGCCGCCTTTGGCGAGGAGATGCACTTCCACCGGGCGCTTCGCTTCCTCGTATTTGGCGACTTGATCCAAGACCGGTTTGGCGTGGCTGGCATCGTCATTCGCCACCAGGAAGAAGGCGGGCGGAGCGTCGGCCGGCACCGGGCCCGCGGGCACGCCGAGCGGGCCGGGATAAATGGAGATTTGGAAATCAGCGCGGCAGTTCATGCGTTCGATGGGATCCGCCGTCTTCGCGTCCCCCTGCGTGGGGCTGTAGACCAGCATCGCCACCGTCTCACCACCGGCGGAAAATCCCATCACCCCGATGCGTTTGGGATCCAGGTTCCATTCGGCGGCGCGGCTCCGCACCACGCGCATCGCGCGCTGGATGTCCTGCCGCGGATGAATCTCGAGCGAATACGGCGAGCCTTCCTCGCGCGGCAGCCGGTGCTTCAGCACAAAGGCCGTCACGCCGAGATCGTTCATGAGCTTCGCCGGCTCCACGCCCTCTCCGCCAAACCCGAGCTGCCGGTGCCCGCCGCCCGGGACGATGATCACCGCCGCCCCATTCGCCTTGTCCTTCGGCGCCGGAAAGACGGTGATGCTCGGGTTGTGCACGTTGGTCACCGTCCCGCCCTTCACCTTCTCCGGCTCATCCTTGCGCGATTCAAATCCCGGCGCGCCATTTTCCCAAAGATGAATCACCAGCGGCTCATCCGCGCGCAATGCGTGGACGGAAAACGCCAAAAGCATCACCAGCGAAACGGAGAGAAAGGAGAGAAGTTTCTTCATGCGTTGACGATAACCTCCCGATGTCGCCCGGCTTTGGAAAACCTGAAGGCCTGGCACCGAACACCTGCTCCACGAAGGAGAAGCGGAAGGTCGCTAGCCTAAAATGGTCCTCGACTTGCTGGGTTGAGCGCCTGAAATCCACCAAAGGCATGAACTCCAAAACCCACGACCCTCGTCCGTCGGGCTTGCTCCCGATCTTCGCTGCCAGGCTTTCGATCCTCGCCCGCTCGGGTCGGGCGGCGCTGTTAGCCGCCGCCGGTCTCTTCGCCTCCATCGCCGGAGCACAGACCGTCTACATCCTCGATGGGGCCAATCTCCGCACGGCCCCGCTCGCGAGTCCGGCGGCGATCTCGGCGCCTTTGCCGATCACGGGCGTGACGGCGGGTGAGACGCTCGTGTCCATCGACGTGCGCCCGCAGAACCAGCAACTCTACGCGCTGGGCGTGAATGCGGCCGCGAACACCGCGACGCTCTACTGCCTCTCGCCAAAGACGGGTTTCGCTGGGGTGGTCGGATCCGGGAGCTTCTCCTTCACAACCGACGGAGTCATCCCGGTCGATTTTCCCGATCCGGCCACGGTGGGATGGGATATCGACTTCAACCCTGCGGCCGATCGCCTGCGCGTGGTGGCGGGGAGCTTGAATTTCCGCTTGGATCCCAACACCGGCCTCGGGGTGGACGGCAATAACGGCGGAGCGGTGGGCACGGGTACGAACCCGGACGGGCCGATCAATGGCGGCACCACCACCGTCAGCGCCACGGCTTATACGAACAACCAGCCGAACAACGGCAACGTCACGACGCAATACACCCTCGATTCCTCTTCGAACTCGATATTCATTCAGAATCCTCCGAACTCGGGCACGCAGACGCTGGGCCTCACGGTGACGCTCGGCGGCGGCCCGCTCGATTTCAGCACGATCGTCGGTTTCGACATCCCGGCGGGGGTGAATGCGCCGGCCACGAATGCGGCCGTGACGACCGGCTCCGGCTTTGCGCTGATGAACGTCGGCGGGGTGACCGGGCTGTACTCCCTCAACCTCGTGAATGGGCAGGCGACATTCCTCGGCACGGTGGCGAATGGGAAGAGCCTGGCGATTCGGCAGGAACTGGGCGCGGCTGTGGCCATGAATTCGACCGGCACCGCGCTGGTGCGTTTTTCCACGACCACGCCGCTCACCGTCACCACTCAGACGCTCAATCTCGCACCCCTGGTCGCCGGTGAGGCGTTGGTCGGGATCGATTTCCGTCCGCAGACAGGGCAGTTCTACGGGCTCGCGATCGATCACAGTGCGAATACCGGGTCGCTCTATCTCCTCGATCCGCAAAACGGCACAGTCGCGCTGGCGGTGCCGGGCACGGCGAGCGCGATCACGTTCGCCGGAGTGGACTTCCCCGATCCGGCGGTGGCGGGCTATGGCATCGATTTCAATCCCACGGTGGATCGCTTGCGGGTGGTGACGAGCAACGGGCGCAACTTCCGCGTCAATCCAAACACCGGCCTGCCCGCGGCCGCCACGGTGGACGGCAACATTAACGGCAGTGGCGTGACGGGTGTGAGCGCCACCGCTTATACGAACAGCTATGGGCAGTCGCTGACGGGCGGGGTGACCACGCAATACACGCTCGATGCGGTATCGAACTCCCTCTACATCCAAAACCCGCCGAACAACGGCACGCAGACCCTTCCACTCCCCGTGACCGTGGGGGGTAGCCCGCTGGATTTCGACGACCTGAACGGCTTTGACATCCCGAGCGCTGTCGCAGTGACCGTTTCGAACACGGTGGCCGTCGGTGACGGCTGGTTCGTGGCGACGGTCGGCGGCGTGACCAAGCTGTATCGCCTCAATCTGGCGACAGGTGCGGCGACTTCCGTCGACAATGTCGGAGCCGGCACGACCCCGCTCTCCGGACTCACGGTTTTCACCACGCCGGTCCTCCGGGTGCAGGACTCGACGAGCGCCGTGATCTTCGATGGTCTCAAGACGATCGACTTTGGCAATGTGCCCCAAGGGTCCGTCGCGACGAGCACCGTGACGGTAACGAATACCGGCACCCAAACGCTGATTTACAGCGCCACGATTCCTGCCGGCGGCTACGCGGTCACGCAAAACGCCAGCGGCACGCTGGCCCCGGGCGGCGGCACCGCGACGATCGAAATCAGCTACAACGGCGCGGCCACCGGCGTCGAAAACAAGACGCTCACCATCGCCACCAACGACACGGCGAATGCCGCCTTCGATATCGCCCTCACCGGCAATTCATTCCTGGGGCTGACCGATGACGCGGCGACAGTCACCACGGGCAACACGACGCTCTTCCCGATGGCGAATGATGGGCTCGGCAGCGACTTCGAGATCACCTCGGTGAGCGACCTGGCGATTGCGATCAGCCCCAATGGCCGTTCGCTGATCATCCCGCCCGGTTTCTCGGGCAGCTTCAACTACACGGTATCCGATGGAACCTTGGCCGGGATAGGTACGATCAACGTCACCGCGGGCACGCCGGTAGTGAATCCGATCAATTACAGCGGCCTGCTGACTGCCCTCGACGGGGAAATCGTCGGCTCCGCCACGGCGACGATCTCCGCCCATGGCCTGGCCACGGTGAAACTGGCCGGCGGCACGGTGAAGGCGGCCACAAAGATCAGCGTGCCCACGGTCGGAAGTAGCGGCGCGAACTTCACGCCGCTCGGCTACGTGACGCTGGAGCGGAGAATCAACGGGACGCTCCAGGTGTCGCTCACCGCCCTCGGTGGGGACATCGGCGGCACGCTCCTCCCGGTGCAGAAGACCGCTCCGGTGGCGAAGCACCATATCGCGCTGGCGAGTATCAACGCGACCCTCCCCGGCGGCAGCTACGCCATCGCCACGACGAGCGTGAAGGGCGTGGTGAAGATCACTGGCCTGTTGCCGGATGGCGTTCCGTTCAGCGCCGCGAGTGCCTTGCGCGACAACCAGACGATCGCGTTTTACACCGCCGTGAAGGGACCAAAGCCGCCCGCGATGGTCGGCGGAGAACTGACCCTCGCCAACCTCACCAAGACCGACATCACGGGCCAGGTTTCGTGGCTGAAGCAGCCGCAGCTTCCCGGCGTCAAGGGCCTGCACCTGGATTTCGTGGACACCGTGATGAATGCCAATGGCAGCCTCTATGACGGGACGACTCTGCTGCCGCCCGGCAACGGCACGCTGAATCTGTCCGGGGGCGACCTCAACGGAAATGAGAGCAACGCCGTGATGATTAGTACGGCCGGGATTCCGACAGTGCCCACGGGAGCGCTCAAGACTTGGACCGGCGCAAAGCTGAAGCTCGGGAAGTTCGCCGCCACGGTGATGGTGCCTGCGTTCACCAAAGCGGTGAAAGGCAGCGGCCTCTACCTGCCGAAAAGCAAAAGAGCCTGGGGCTTTTTCCCCGGCAAGACGGTCGGCGGCCGGATCGAACTGACCGTGCCGTAGCCGCCCGCCGCCGAACGGAACCTTTTCACCGCAGGCACGAGAAGTCATTTTCTCACGCGACGGCGGACATCGATCGCGACCAGCACCCTTCTGCCACGCCGAGCATACGCCAGCCGAACTTTTCCGCGGCCGTTTTCTCAGGCTGTGCCACGCCGCTTTTTGGCACCTTCAGCCGCAAATGCGTCCAGCAGCGCCTGCAAAGCATTGGTCTTTCTTCCGCGTTGCCACGCGACCACGATGTCCCACATCGGTTCGCGGTCCGCGACCGGCCGCACGATTACTCCTCGTCGGGCATGATGCCGCACAAATTGGGGCAAGAGCAGAATGGCATCGTCATTCGCGACGAGGTCCAGTCCTGCGGCCAGGCTGTCAGGATGGCCGAGAAACTTCGGACGAAATTTTCCAAACCTCCGACAGTATTGAATGATCCGGCGGTTGTATCCCGGCATGTCACTTTCCAATCCATTCACGAACGTCTCATTCTTTAGCTGGGCGATCCGA
>OUNM011075076.1_pt1 | contig 20939 bp, 20 predicted proteins | sample 1769961 | NCBI WGS metagenome assembly OUNM01 (sample SAMEA3914820, study PRJEB12502) | metagenome | biome: forest; material: soil | place: USA | collected 2012-03-12 | depth 0.3 m
CGCTGGTAGTAGAAACCCTCGCGCAGGCCGAAGGCCGAGAACACGATGTTGCGCGGCTTCAGTGCCGCCAGCAGCCGGTCGAGCGCCAGGCAGGCAAGCGGCAGGGTATCGACGCGGCGGCGCGACACGCCCGGCATCTTCTCCAGAGACTTGGCGCTCTGCACCGCGATCAGGCGGGCGACCGCGCGCGCCTCGTCGGCGGGAATGTCGTAGTGATGGATGATGTGCAGCGGGTAGCCCGCCTGCTCCATATGCAGGCGCGCGAACGACCGCCAGGCGCCGCCCACGGCATAGAACGTCTTGCCGGTCTCCTCGCGCAGCCAGCGCACGCTCTCGATCGCCTCGACGACCGTCTTCCGGGGATCGCCCCTGCCCGACGACATCAGCCGCAGCGGTCCCACGGGCAAGGTGCTCGAGGCGCCGATGCCGCCGCTGCCCAGCGCCACAAGTTCCAGGCTGCCGCCGCCCAGGTCGCCCATCACCCCCGAGGCGTCGGGCATGCCGCACATCACGCCGTAGCCCGAGAAGCGTGCCTCGTCCTGGCCGCTCACGATATGCGCCTTGATTCCGGGGCGGCTCGCCAGCGCTTCCATGAACGCCGGACCATCGGATGCGTCGCGCACGGCGGCGGTCGCCAGCAGGTCGAGCGACATCACCTTCATGTTGTGGGCGAGCGTGGTGAAGCGGTCGATGTTGGCCAGCGCCATCTCGACGCCGGCGGGATTGAGCCGGCCCGTGGCGTCGAGGCCGCGCGCGAGGCCGCACAGGACCTTTTCGTTGAACACCGGCAGCGGCGCGCGGCTGGCCCGCTCGTAGACCACGAGACGGATCGAGTTGGAGCCGACGTCGATGATGCCGACGCGGCCTTTTCCAAGGCCGCTTTCCAGGCGGGTGTCAGGGGGCTGTTGGCCGTCCATGCGCGCTCCCTCTAGCTGAAAGCGCAGCGGTTTGCAGCGAAGATTTCGATGCGACCAAAAGGTCTAATCTGAGCCGAGGACGAGACGCGGCACGGCGCCGCTCAGCTTGACCGCGCTGCCGCGGCCGGAGAGCGACGGATTGGTCATGAAATAGTGATGGGCAATGAACGGTTCCTTGCCCGCGTGGCGGCGGCGGTAGGTGCCGTCGGCTTCCATCACCCAGCTCTGGCCGTCGTCCTTGAGGTTGGCGACCATGATCTGGTCGAGCACCTGCTCATGCACGGTCGCGTTCTCCACCGGGCAGAGCAATTCGACGCGGCGATCGAGGTTGCGCGGCATCCAGTCGGCCGACGACAGGAAGACCTTGGCCCTGGCCGACGGCAGCGCCTTGCCGTTGCCGAAGCAGACGATGCGCGCATGCTCCAGGAAGCGACCGAGCAGGCTCTTCACGCGGATATTGTCGCTGAGACCGGGAACGCCCGGACGCAGGCAGCAGATGCCCCGCACCACGAGATCGATGTGAACGCCCGCCATCGAGGCGGCATAAAGCCGATCGATCAGGTTCGGGTCGACGAGCGAGTTGAGCTTGGCCCAGATCGCGGCAGGCTTGCCCGCGCGCGCATTGGTGATCTCCGCGTCGATCAGATCGTAGAGCTTGGGACGCAGGGTCACCGGCGCGAACGCGATCTTCTCCATCTTCTCCGGCCGCGCATAACCCGTCATGTAGTTGAACAGGCGCGCGGCATCGCGGCCCATCGCCGGATCGCAGGTGAAGAACGACAGGTCGGTGTAGATGCGCGCCGTGATCGGATGATAGTTGCCGGTGCCGAAATGCACGTAGGTGCGGATGGCCTGCGCCTCGCGGCGCACCACCATCGAGACCTTGGCGTGGGTCTTGAGGTCGATGAAGCCGTACACTACCTGCACGCCCGCGCGCTCGAGATCCCGCGCCCAGCGGATATTCGCCTCTTCGTCGAAACGCGCCTTGAGCTCGACCAGCGCCGAAACGGTCTTGCCGGCCTCGGCCGCGGCGATCAGCTCCTTCACGATCGGCGAGTCGGCCGACGTGCGGTAGAGCGTCTGCTTGATCGCCACTACCGCGGGATCGCGCGCGGCCTGGCGCAGGAACTGCACCACCACGTCGAAACTCTCGTAGGGATGGTGGACGACGATGTCCTTGGCGCGGATCGCGGCAAAGCAGTCGCCGCCGAAATCGCGAATGCGCTCCGGGAAACGCGCATTGTAGGGCGTGAACTTCAGATCGGCGCGGTCATCGACGATGAGCGCCTTCACGTCGCCGATGTTCACCATATTGTCGAGGTCGAAGACGTGCACGGTGTCGGCGGCGAGCTCGAGCTGGTCGAACAGGAAGTCGCGCAGTTCCGTCGGCATCGAGGTGTCGACCGAGATCGAGATCAGGTCGCCACGGCGCCGGCGCTTCAGCGCGCTCTCGTAGAGCAGCACGAGATCCTCGGACTCTTCGTTGATCTCGACGTCGCTGTCCCGGATCAGGCGGAAGAAGCCACGCGCGCTCACCTCGTAGCCCGGGAACAGGCGCGGCAGGAAGATATCGACGAGTTCTTCCAGCGGCAGGAAGCGGATCGCCGCCCCCGGCAGACGCACGAAGCGGTCGACCTGCGGCGGCAACGGCAGCAGCGCCATAAGCGGCCGCTTGTCCTCCTTGCGCTGCAGCTTCAGCATCGTCGAGAAGCCGCCGTTGGGGATGAACGGGAACGGATGCGCCGGATCGATGGCGAGCGGCGTCAGGATCGGGAACACCTGATCGATGAAATACTGCTCGAGCCAGGTATGCTCGGCGGTCGTGAGCTCGCTGGCCGCCAGTACGGCGATGCCCGCTTCGCGCAGTTCGTCCTTCAGTGTGGCCCAGACGCCCTGCTGCTCATCCATCAGGATCGAGGCGCGATCGCGGATCGCCGCCAGCTGCTCGGCCGGCGTCAGCCCGTCGTCGCTCAACAGGGTCGAGCGGTTGGGCAACATGTCGACCAGGCCAGCCACACGGACCATGTAGAATTCGTCGAGGTTGGCGGCCGAAATCGACAGGAAGCGCACCCGTTCGAACAACGGATGGCGGGAGTTGGAGGCCTCTTCGAGGACACGCGTGTTGAACGCGAGCCACGAAAGCTCACGATTGATGAAACGGCGTGGACTGTCGGCCGTTATGGCGGCAGCCTGCTCGGCCGGCGCTGAGGTGCTGAGCGTATCCATGAGAGTTATTCACAGACGGTACCGTCTCTTCATGACTGTGTCATGGCAATTAACTAACTGATTGGTAACACAGGCTTTTCTCGGACAGACGCTGTGAAGGTAATTCTCCTCCTGCGACATGCGAAATCGGCCTGGGGCGACACCGGCGTGCCCGACCATGACCGCCCCCTGAATCCTCGGGGCGAGCGCGCGGCCGAGGCCATGGCTGACCATCTGCTGGCCAAGACACCGGTGCCGGACCTGATCCTCTGTTCCACGGCCACCCGCGCCCGCCAGACGTTGGCGCCGTTGATCGAGCGGATAGCAGCTCCCGCTCCGCCGATCGCGCTGGAGAACGGCCTGTACCTTGCCTCGGCGGAGACGCTGATGACCCGGCTGCAGGATCTGCCGGAGACGGTCTCGACGGTGCTGGTGATCGGCCACAACGACGGCATGTGGCAGCTGGCCGAGAGGCTGGCCGGGCACGGCAAGGCAACGCTTCTTGCCGCCTTGCACGAGAAATTCCCGACCGGAGCGCTGGCCACGCTCAAGGTCGACGAGAGCTGGTCGGCGCTGGCGGCAGGCGCCGCGACCCTCGCCGCCTTCGCCCGCCCCCGCGACCTGGTGTTCGACTAATACGTGCCCGGGTACTGGCCGCCATCCATCAGGATGTTCTGGCCGGTCATGTAGCCCGCGTGCACGCTGCACAGAAACGCGCACATCATGCCGAACTCCTCGGCCGTGCCGAAGCGGCCGGCCGGATGAGCCTTGGCACTGGTCTTGTATTCGTCCTCGAAGCTGAGACCGGCCTTGGCGGCGCGCACTTTCATGGTGCCGCGCAGGCGGTCAGTGTCAAACGGGCCTGGCAGCAGGCCGTTGATCGTGACGCCGTGACGGATCGTCGTGCGCGCAACGCCGGCCACGAATCCCGTGAGGCCCGAGCGCGCGCCGTTGCTGAGGCCCAGGATGTCGATCGGCGCCTTCACCGAGCTCGAGGTGATGTTCACGATGCGCCCGAAGCCGCGCTTCATCATGCCGTCGACGCTCGCCTTGATGAACTCGATCGGCGTCAGCATGTTGGCGTCGAGCGCCTTGATCCAGTCCTCGCGGTTCCAGTCGCGGAAATTGCCCGGCGGCGGGCCGCCGGCGTTGTTGACGATGATGTCCGGCTCCGGACAGGCCGCGAGCACCTGCTTGCGGCCCTCGGCGGTCGTGACGTCGACGGCGACCGCCGTGACCTGCACGCCGTACTTCTTGCGGATCGCCTCGGCCGTCGCGTCGAGCTCTGACTTGGTGCGCGCGTTGATCACCAGATCGACACCCTCGCCCGCCAGCGCTTCGGCGCAGCCCCTGCCCAGCCCCTTGCTCGCCGCGCAGACGATCGCCTTGCGACCCTTGATGCCCATGTCCATGTTTCGCTCCCTCTTCTACTGAACCCGTGTCCAGATCTGCGTCTCGCCGAACATCGCCGAGCCGACGTAGCCGCGCACGCGCAGCGTCCCGTCGGATTGAAGGCTGATGTTGGCCTTGTAGGTCTTGCCGTTCTCTCCGTTGTAGATCGTGCCGTCCTCGAACACGTTCGGGTCGTTCGTCTTCTTGAAGTCGTGGATCAGCATAATGCCCACGACCTTGCGATTGCGCAGCGATGGATCGGCGTTGTGGATGTCGGTCGCCTCCTCCGGGGAGACGACCTTTCCGTCCGGACCCTTGGCCACGAGCAGCTTTACGACGGTGCCGCAGATCGGCCCGTTCGCCGGATTGGGGCACGGCGCGATCTGCACCTGTGCAGACTTTGTCGCGACGAGCCACGTGCCCATCACCGACGGGGATTGCGCCGAGGCGGCCGACGCACCTGCCACGATCAGGGCGGCTGCCAGGAATTTCTTCATGCTTCCTCCTTCGGTGCCGTACCGGATGATTCCGTCAGCACATCTGCCGCAAGACGGCGGTCAATTTCGCGTCGCTCCTTCAGGGCGCGTCGATCCAGCGCGGCAACGACGCGCCGCGCTTCCTCACCGGAGCGCTCCATATGCGACACGAGATACTGCACGACGCCGGCGCCGGCGTGCAATTGCCGGTCGGCGAGCTGTTTCAGGATGATCGAGCCCAGGAGCTCGTCGTCGGGCGGTGCCACCGCGATGGCGGGCGCCGCGCGCAACCGCGATGCGAGATCCGGCAGCGCGATCTTCCAGTGCGCGGGCGGCAGTTCCGAGACCAGCAGCATGTGCCCGCCGCGCTCGCGCATCAGATTATAGAGATGGAACATGCCGCGCTCGGGTGCACGGGCGGCGTGCTCGATCACGATCGCCGGAGTCGATGACGCGAGCGCGGTCAGATCCGGAACGCTCTTGTTCTCGAGGTCGGTCCCGTCGATCACCGGAGCCTGGGCACGCGCGGCCCAGATCCGGGCGAGATGCGTCTTGCCGCTGCCCGAGGGACCGCTCAGCGCCAGCGCGGGCGCAGGCCAATCGGGCCAGCGATCGATCCAGGCCAGGGCCTCTGCATTGCCGGCCGCGACCACGAAGTCCTCACGCACATAGGTCGGCGGCGGAAGGGCGAGATCGAGGGTGAGCTGGTCGACCACGGGAACCCTCAGCCGCTGCCGTCGCCGCCGACACTGCCGCTCTCGCTGCCGCGATAGATCTCGCTCTCATGGTACCGCTGCAGCAGATGCCGCACGAGCACGCCAATGATCGCCGCGACCGGTACCGCGACGAGCACACCCACGAAGCCGAACAGCGAACCGCCGGCCAGCAGGGCGAACATGATCCACACCGGATGGAGGCCCACCCGGTCGCCCACCAGCTTCGGCGAGAGGAAATTGCTTTCGAGCACGTGGCCCATCAGGAAGACGACCCCCACCTTGCCGACGCTGATCCAGTCGGGCGGGAACTGCGCCAACGCCATGCCGAGCGACAGCGTGCCGCCGACCAGGGTGCCGACGAACGGTATGAAGGAGATAATGCCGGCAATCATACCGATCACGAAGCCGAACTGCAGGCCCACGAGCGAAAGGCCGATGCCATACAGCGTGCCGAGGCAAACGCAGACCAGCGCCTGGCCGCGCAGATATCCCGCGGTCGCCGCATTGGCCTCCCTGGCGAGCTTGCGGATCGTGTCGGCGTGGTCGAGCGGCAGCGCGCCGTCGACGGCCGCCAGGAACTTCGGCCAGTCGCGCAGCAGGTAGAAAGTCACCACCGGCGTCAGGAAGAGAAGCGCGAGCAGGTTGATGATCGCGACGCCTCGTTGCGCGACCCGGCCTGCGACCGCGCCGAATACGCTCAGCCCCTCGCCCGCCCACTGCGTCGCGTGCGATTGCAGGTCCTTCATGCTGAGCGGCGGAAGGCCGAGCCTGTCGCGCAACGGCTCGATCATCGGCTGCACGCGAACGGCGGCCTTCACGAAATATTCCGGCACTTTGGCCACGAACTCTTCGACCTGGCCCACAAGCGGCGGAATGATCGCCGTCGCCGTGCCGATCGCCAGGAGGACGGCCAGCACCGTCACCAGCGACGTCGACGTCGTGCGCGACAGCCCGGTGCGTTCGAGACGGGCGACCAGCGGATCGAAGAAGTACGCGAGCACCATGCCGACGACGAACGGCAGCAGGATCTCGTTCAGCAACCACAGGATCAGCAGGAAGACGACCGCGGCGCCAAGCCAGAATCGCCAGCGCATCTCTTGTGTCGCCTCGCTCATCTCACCGCACCTGCAGACGCCAGCCGTCGGCATCCTTGGTGAGCGTCAGGCCGGCCTGCGCCAGGGTCTGTTGAAGCTGGTCGGAGGTGCCGTAGAAGTCGACACGCAGGTCGGCGTGATCGCTTTCGAGAGTGCGCACGACGAAGCCCTTGATCGCGGGGATCGACCCCAGGCGCTGGCGCACCTGTACCCAGTCGCTCAGCGCGCTGATCGGCACGACCACGTCCATCGTGTCCTGCGAATCGCGGCGCACCACCGCCATGCCCCGCCAGTCGCCATCGAGCTTCGCCTGGATCTTGCCCGCGGCGTCGGCGAGCTGACCGGCTCCGGCCACCGTCACCTTGCCGAGATCGCTGCGCGCGCCGGTCTGCGTGTCGTAGCGATAGCCGCCGACGGACAGCTCGCCCGACTCCTTGTCGCCCTCGACGATGGCCACGATGATCGTGGGCAGCCGGTAGCGCTCGTTGAGACGCGTCAGTGCCGCGACGTCGCCGACATAGGCCTCTTCGACCGACATCGCGTTCTGGTCGAGCTGGTCGCCGCGCACGACGGTCAGCGGCACCGCGCTGCCCGACGTGTCGAGCTTGCTCCAGGCATCGCGCCAGGCATTGCGATCGTCGAGTTGCTCGACGCCGTTCTTGCCCTTCCACAGCGGAATGAGCAGCGCCGGGCGCGCCACCGTCTCGGCCACCGAGACGCCGGCCTCCGAGAGCCAGGACTTCACCTGGTCGGCCGCGAACACGACATTGAGGGTGCCGGAGAAGCGGTTGGCCGAGGAACGCTCCTTGGCGAACTCGACGCCGCGGATCATGCCTTCGAGCCGCGCGTCATCGACCGGCGGCACCTTCTTGCGGTCCTCCGGCGCCACCATGCGCTCGATCAGCATGCCGACCGCGCGGCGCTTGGCCTCGCGGACCGCCTGGTCGCGGGCTTTCAGCGCATCGGGACCGGCCGTGTCGACGTCGACGCCGGTGATGGTGAAGGCGTTGCCGCTGGTCACCTGCGCGGCAGCACCCCCGCACAAGGCGGCGGCGGCCAGCAGAGCAAAGAAGATCGTGGAAAACCTGCGGCCTATCGGCATTGCGGGGGTCCGGTTTTTGGTTATGTTCGCGCCACTATCTAGCACGCCCCCTCTCTAGCAGGAATGAGCACGGCTTGAAGCCCGACCACAATCGGCCTCCCCTCACGTACAAGGAAGCAGGCGTCGACATCGACGCGGGCGACGCGCTGGTCGAACACATCAAGCCGCTGGCCAAGAGCACCGACCGCAAGGGCGTGATGGGCGGCCTGGGCGGCTTCGGCGGCCTGTTCGACCTCAAGGCCGCAGGCTTCAAGGACCCGATCCTGGTGTCCGGCACCGACGGCGTCGGCACCAAGCTGAAGGTCGCGATCGAGGCGGGCATCCCCGACACGGTCGGCATCGACCTGGTGGCGATGTGCGTCAACGACATCGTGGTCCAGGGCGCCGAGCCGCTATTCTTCCTCGACTATTATGCCACCGGCCGTCTCGAGGTCGACGTCGGCCGCCGCATCGTGGCCGGCATCGCCGAAGGCTGCCGCCGCGCGGGCTGCGCGCTGATCGGCGGCGAAACCGCCGAGATGCCCGGCATGTATTCCGAAGGGGACTACGATCTCGCGGGCTTCTCCGTGGGCGCGGCCGAACGCGACCAGCTGCTGCCGCGCGCCGACATCGCGCCGGGCGACGTGGTGCTGGGGCTGGCCGCCAGCGGCACGCACTCCAACGGCTATTCGCTGGTGCGCAAGGTCGTCGAGCGCAGCGGGCTGAAGTACGACGCGGCCTCCCCATTCGGCACCGGCACGCTCGGCCAGTCGCTGCTCGAGCCGACCCGCATCTATGTGAAGCAGCTGATCGCCGCAATTCGCGGCACCGGTGCGATCAAGGGCCTGGCGCACATCACCGGCGGCGGCCTGCCCGGCAACGTGCCGCGCTGCCTGCCCGAAGGCATGCGCGCGCGCCTCGATGCGCGCACTTGGAAGGCAGCACCTGTGTTCGGCTGGCTGCAGAAGGTCGGCGGCGTGCCGACCGACGACATGCTGCGCACCTTCAACTGCGGCCTGGGCATGATCGTGGTGGTCGACAAGAACGACGCCGCGAAGGTCACCGAGGCATTGGCCGACGCGGGCGAGACGGTGAGCAGGGTCGGCGTCGTCGAACGCGCACCGACCGAAGAGGCCGACTGCATCGTCGAGCACGCCGACACGCTATGGCGAAGCTGAAGGTCGGAATCCTGATCTCGGGGCGCGGCAGCAACATGGCCGCGCTGATCAAGGCTGCACAAGCGCCCGACTATCCCGCCGAGATCGCCTGCGTGATCAGCAACAAGGCCGATGCCGCCGGCCTCGAGACGGCAGCCAAGGCGGGCATCCCGACCGTCGCGCTCTCCCACCGCGACTATCCCGACCGCGAGAGCTTCGACCGCGACGTCTCGGCGGCATTGGAGAAGCATGGCGTGGAGCTGGTGGTTCTCGCGGGCTTCATGCGCATCCTCAGTGCCTGGTTCCCGCAGCGCTGGGCCGGCCGGCTGATCAACATCCATCCCTCGCTGCTGCCCTCCTTCAAGGGCCTGCACGTCCAGAAGCAGGCACTCGACGCCGGCGCGCGCATCAGCGGCTGCACGGTCCATTTCGTGATCCCCGATCTCGATTCCGGACCGATCATCGCCCAGGCCGCCGTGCCGGTGCTGGCAAACGACACCGAGCAGACCCTGACCGCCCGCATCCTGCGCCAGGAGCACCGGCTCTATCCGCTGGTCGTGCGCTGGTTCGGCGAGGGTCGCATCAGCGAGGCTGGCGGAAAAGTCGCAGTGAAGGGCGTGCCTCCGGGCGGCACCCTCCTCTTCTCCGACGAACCCTAGTTCGCTATATTGACCGCAGCATTTTCAACGGGAGCTAAGATGGCCGAGGCTACGCAGGAAGCGATTCGCACCCACATGGACACCTACACGGCCTTCAACAAGCTCGTGCTGTTCACCATCCTGTGGGTGATCCTGCTGCTCAGCAGCATGGCTCTGGGCCTGGTCGCCCATATCGGCCTGCTCGCCCTGCTGATGGGCGTGGGCGGCACCGTCGTCCTGCTGATCGCCTTCGCAGTATTGGGCTGACGTAGACCGTCTCAGGCTCGAATGAAAAGCGGCCCTTTCGGGCCGCTTTTTTATTCAAGGCTAGGCAGCAGCTCGACGGCTGACCTGGAGGCGCCAGGCCGACGGCGGCATGCCCACCACCTTCTTGAAGGCGCGGCTGAACGCGGCTTCCGAGCCGTAGCCCGTCTCGGCCGCGACGGAGGCGATGTTGACGCCGCCGCTCAGCAGGCCCGAAGCGATCTGCATGCGCCAGCTCGCGAGATAGTGCATCGGCGGCAGGCCGACCAGCTCGGCGAAACGCTCCGCCATCACCGAGCGCGAGACGCCGACCTCCTGCGCCAGTTCCTCGATCGTCCAGGCATGCGCCGGACGGGCGTGCAACAGCGACAGCGCCTTGCCGACCGACGGATCGCGCAGGCCGGCGAGCCAGCCGGAGTGTGCCGGCGGCAAGGTCGCGAGATGGCGGCGCACCACCTCGATGAACATCAATTCGCTCAGCTTCGCCAGGACACTCTCGCCGCCGGCCCGCTTGTTGGCCGATTCAGCCATCGCAAGCCGGATGAACTCGCCGAGCCACGAGGAATCGTCACCCTCCACGTGCCCGACCTTGATGATCGGCGGCAGGTTGTCGAGCAGCGGGTTGAACGGCTGGGCATCGCAGGCGAGGAAGCCGCAGACCAGCTTCGCCGTGACGGGACCCGTCTTGCCGTAGCTGACGAAGAACGGCAGGCGACCCGCGGTGGCGGCATCGATCATCGCCTGGTCGGGCGGAATCGCGCGCATGCCGGGGCTGCTCGACATCGTGTGCGGGTCGCCGCGCGTGTACACGATGACTTCGCCGGCCTCGACCAGGATCGGATCCGCATCGATGACGCTGGCAAAGCAGCTGCCTTCGGTGACCACATGATAGGAGATCAGGTGCGACGCGCCGGGCAGGACCTTGTTCAGCACCATCTCGCGCGTCGGTTGTTCGGCGACCCATGGCGCCCTGGTTTCAACGTCGAAGAACGTCGCACCGGTGAGGCGCACGGCTTTCAGTACATCGGAGAGTGCATCTGTCGGCATGTCGAGCCCTCGCCAAGGACGCGGGCTCTCCGGCAATTGCCGACGCCGCGTCAAGCATCGCGGACGAGCGATCATTCGTCCGCGCCGTTGCGGCCCCTATGTAACGCCTCTTCGCGACATCACCAAACGAGTCGCGAAACACACGAAACATTCAGGGGTAAAAGGCCATGGACGCTCAAACGACACTTCCTCCCACACCCGATCTTGCCGCCGTTAAGGGCCGCCAACAGGTCGCCTGGGGCTCCGGCGACTATGCCGTTGTCGGCACGACCCTGCAGATCGTGGGCGAAAGCCTCTGCGAGGCGATCGACCTGCGCGGCGGACAGAAGGTGCTCGACGTCGCCGCCGGCAACGGCAATGCGACGCTCGCCGCCGCGCGCCGCTTCGCCGACGTCGTGTCGACCGACTATGTCGGCGCCCTGCTCGAGCGCGGCCGCGAGCGCGCGGCGGCCGATCGCCTGGCCGTCACCTTCCAGGAAGCCGACGCCGAGGCCCTGCCGTTCAAGGACAACAGCTTCGACGTCGTGCTGTCGACCTTCGGCGTGATGTTCACGCCGAACCACGAGCAGGCGGCGAGCGAACTGCTGCGCGTCTGCCGCAAGGGCGGAAAGATCGGACTCGCCAACTGGACACCGGAGAGCTTCATCGGCCAGCTCTTCAAGACCATCGGCAAGTACGTGCCGCCGGCACCGGGCGTGAGATCGCCGGCGCTGTGGGGCAACCTGGCGCATCTCGAAAAGCTGTTCGGCACGGCGGGAACCGTGTCGGCGGCGAGCCGGTACTTCGCCTTCCGCTACCGCTCGCCGAAGCATTGGCTCGACACGTTCCGCGACTACTACGGGCCGGTGCTGAAGACCTTCGCCGCGATCGATCCGCCCGCGCGCGCCGCGCTCGAGGACGAGCTGCTCGCGCTGATGGGCCGGTTCAACACCGCCAAGGACGGCACGCTGGTCATCCGCAGCGAATATCTCGAAGTGATCGTCACCAAGAACTAGTCGCTCGAGACAAACAAAGAAAAAGGCGGCCCGAGAGGGCCGCCTTTTTTATTCGACGAAGAGCGTCAGCCTCAGCCGACGATCTCCGTGCCGGCGAAGAAATACGCCATCTCGATCGCCGCGTTCTCGGGCGAGTCCGAGCCATGCACGGAGTTGGCCTCGATCGACTCGGCGAAGTCCTTGCGGATCGTGCCGGCGTCGGCGTTGGCCGGATTGGTGGCGCCCATGATCTCGCGGTTCTTGGCGACGGCGTTCTCGCCTTCGAGGACCTGCACAACGACCGGGCCGGACGTCATGAAAGTGCAAAGGTCGTTGAAGAACGGCCGCGCCTTGTGCACGCCGTAGAACTGCTCGGCCTGCTGGCGGCTCATCCACAGACGCTTCTGGGCCACGATGCGGAGACCCTTCTCTTCGAAGCGGGCGTTGATCTTGCCGGTCAGGTTCCGGCGGGTCGCGTCCGGCTTGATGATCGAGAAAGTACGTTCGACGGCCATAAATCCCTCTTGGACAGTGTGCTTTGCAGGCGTGGGCGGGGCTTATAGACGCGGGACTTGGGCCTCGCAAGGCGGCCATTCGCCTTGGTTCGGCCCCCCGGCCCATGGTAAAGGCCGCCGCTTCATGCTGAGCATCACCGATCTTTCCTTTCGCCACGGCGAGCGGGTCCTGTTCGACCGCGCTTCGGTGGCTTTCTCCGACGGCTGGAAAGTGGGCCTCGTCGGCCGCAACGGCGCGGGCAAATCCACGCTCCTGAAGCTGATCCAGAAGGAATACGAGGCCGACGGCGGCGACATCAACCTGATGGGCCGCACCCGCATCGGCTCCGTGCCGCAGGATCCGCCGGGCGGCGACATCTCGGTGATCGACGCCGTGCTGGCGGCCGACGTCGAGCGCACCGCGCTGATGGCCGAGGCCGACACCTCCGAGGACGGGCTGCGCCTGGCCGACATCCACATGCGGCTGGACGAGATTAACGCCGCGTCCGCGCCCTCGCGCGCTGCCTCGATCCTGAACGGCCTGGGCTTCGACAACGACGCCCAGCAGCGCCCCTGCGGCGAATTCTCCGGCGGCTGGCGCATGCGCGTGGCGCTGGCCGGCACGCTGTTCAGCAACCCCGACCTGCTGATCCTCGACGAGCCGTCGAACCATCTCGACCTCGAGGCGATGCTGTGGCTCACCGAGCATCTCAAGAAGTTCCGCAACACCGTGCTGATGGTCAGCCACGACCGCGACCTGCTGAACGACGTGTGCGACCACATCGTGCACATCGACCAGGAGAAGCTGGTCTCCTACACCGGCAACTACGACTTCTTCGAGAAGACCCGCGCCGAGCGGCTGGCCAACGACGCCGCCCAGCAGCAGAAGGTCGCCGCCCAGCGCAAGCACATGCAGGCCTTCGTCGACCGCTTCAAGGCCAAGGCCAGCAAGGCACGCCAGGCGCAGTCGCGCATGAAGATGATCGAGAAGCTGGGGCCCGTGGCCTCGGTGCCGATCGACGAGAAGATCAATTTCAACTTCCCCTCGCCCGAGCTGCTCGCCTCGCCGATCGAGACGCTCGACGAGGTGACCGTGGGCTATCCGGGCGGTCCGGCGATCCTGTCCAAGCTCGACCTGCGCATCGACATGGAAGACCGCATCGCGCTGCTGGGCCAGAACGGCAACGGCAAGTCGACCTTCATCCGCCTGATCTCGCAGCGGCTCGAGCCGCGCAGCGGCACCCTGAAGAAGACGCCGAAGCTCAAGGTCGGCTACTTCTCGCAGGACCAGGAAGAAGGCCTCGACTTCGAAGCGACGCCCTACGACCACATGGCGATCGCCATGGGCCCTGCCGTGCCCGAGCCCAAGGTGCGCGCCCAGCTCGGCCGCTTCGGCTTCTCGCGCGATCGAGCCAACCTCAAGGTCGGCGTCATGTCGGGCGGCGAGAAGACGCGCCTTCTGCTGGCGCTCGCCACCCGCAACGCGCCGCACATGCTGCTGCTCGACGAGCCCACCAACCATCTCGACATGGACGCCCGCGCCTCGCTGGTCGATGCCATCAACGACTTCGAGGGCGCCGTCGTGCTGGTGAGCCACGACACGCATCTGGTGAAGATGGTCGCCGACCAGCTTTGGGTCGTCGACAAGGGCACCGTCGTGCCGTTCGAGGGCGACATCGACGAATACCAGACCCGGCTCTTGCGCGAGCGCAGCGGCCGTCCCGCCAAGGAAGGCAAGAAGGCCAAGAAGGAAAAGCAGCAGCAGGCCGTGGTCGCAGCGGCTTCCGCCCCTCCGCCGTCGTCGGCTCCCGTCGAGAAGGTGAAGCGCGGCCCCCTGAAGCGCGCTTTGGAGGCAGCTGAAAAGGACCTCGCCCGCCTCACCAAGGAGCGCGGCGAGGTCGAAGCCAGGCTCGCCGATCCCGCAACCTGGTCAGGCCCGCCGGAAAAGGCCACCGAGTTGCAGAAGCAGAAAGTCCGGCTGGAGCGCGAGCTGGCCCACGCCGAGCACGAGTGGCTGGCAGCGCAAGAGGCGCTCGAAGCGGCTTGAGCGCGCCCTAATCGGCCGCCGCCGGAATGCGCGGCGACGCCGACACGCTGCGGATCAGGGTCACCAGGCCCGCGTTGAGCACGTAGAGGCCGGTCGCGATCCAGAACATCATCGCGGGATGGCCCGCCTCCATGATGTGGCTGAAGATCAGCGGCGCGATGAACGAGCCGACATCGAGGCCGGAATAGACGAAGCCGAAGACCTTGCCCGAGGCGCCGGGCGGCGTGATCCCGCGCACGATCATGTCGCGCGACGGGCCGGTCGTGCCGCCGGCGAAGCCCGCGATGAACAGCACGATCGGCAGCAGCAGCGGGCTCACCGACTGCATCGCCACTGGCAAAGTGAAGGCCGCCGCGGTCAGCAGGCCGATCGCGGCGACGCGCTCGTGCTGGTGGAAGCGGTCGGCGATGTAGCCGCCGGCCAGCATGCCGGACGCCGAGCCCACGACGAAGACCATCAGGCATATCGCGGCGAAGTTCTCCGTCACGCCGAACATGCCCGTCCAGGCGGGCACCGCGAATTGCTGGATGCCCACCGTGTTGGTGGCAAGCAGCGCGAAGTAGCCGAGGCAGAGCAGGATCGGCGCCTGCAGCAGGATCTTTGCCACCGAGGCGGGCTTCTCCGTCGCAGCGGCCGCCACGGCGCGCGCCTTGATGCGGTGGTCGACCAGGTCGGTGCGGTTGGTGAAGACCAGCGCCGCCAGGATGAAGCCCGGCAGCGCGCCGATCAACGCCGTCGCCACCCAGCCCACCGTGTGGTCGAGGAAATACATCGCCGGTGCCGCCGCCCAGCCGAGCGAACCGCCCAGCCCATGGATCGAGAAGGCGCGGCCGAGCCGCTTCTGGTTCACCGACGCATTCAGGATCGCAAAGTCGGCCGGATGGAACACGCTGTTGCCCGCGCCGCCCAGCACGGCGATCGCAGCAAAGGCCCAGAAGGAGTGAGCGATCGAGATCAGGGCCAGCGACAGGCCGAGCGCGGCCAGGCCACCCGCCAGGATGGGACGCGCGCCGAAGCGGTCGACGGCGAAGCCCGCTGCCGTCTGGCCGACGCCCGATACGGCGTAGAACAGCGCGCCCAGCACGCCGATCTCGCCGAAGCTGAGGCCCACGCTGTCGCGGACGATCAGCAGCATCGTGATGAAGGCGAGCTGGTAGTAGTGGCTCGATCCGTGTGCGACGCCGATCAGGCTTATCACGCGGAAATCACGGCGGGGCAGTTCGGCAGCCAAGGTCGACATGGCATAGAATATAGTCCATCCGCTCCGCGAACGCCGTTGGAATTGCGTCTAGGAGCCATGCAGGCATAGTCTCCCTGCCGATTGAAGGGAGTAACGTGTAATGAAGCGATGGAAGCACCGCCCCGAAGGCTCGACCTGGGGCGATTGGGGCGACGATGACCAGTTGGGCCGCCTCAACCTGATCACGCCGGAGAAGGTGCTGGAAGGCATCGCCGAAGTGAAGGAAGGCCGCTCCTTCTGCCTCAGCCTCCCGCTCGATCTGCCCGGCGGCAACGTGCTGAACCCGCGGCGCCTGCCGCCCGTGCTTTCGCCGACCGGCGACGAGAACGGCTGGCGCTTCAACTTCCACACCAAGACCATCAACCCGCTGTTCGTCGACGTGGCGAGCGACGATCGCGTGATCCTGACGCTGCAGTACTCCACGCAGTGGGACACGCTGGCTCATGTCGGCGGCTTCTTCGATGCCGACGGCGACGGCGTGGCCGAGCCGCTCTATTACAACGGCTTCAAGTCCGGCATCGACGTCGTGGGCCCGGTACCCGACGCCGGCCGCGACGGCTGCGGCCATTTGAGCTACGCCCACAAGCTCGGCGTCGAGAACATGGCCGAGAAGGCGATCCAGGGCCGCGCCGTGCTGGTCGATCTCGAGAAGCATTTCGGCCGCGACCACAAGTATGTGAACCACGACGACTTCAAGCGTGTGCTCGAGGCCGACAAGGTCGTGGTCGAGCCGGGCGACATGCTGCTGCTCTACACCGGCTTCACCGACGAGATCGTGAAGATGAGCAAGAACGTCGATCCCGCGCGCGCGCATGCGATGTGCTCGGTGCTCGACGGCCGCGACAAGCGCCTGCTGCAGTGGATCACCGACAGCCAGATCTCCGCGTTGATCGCCGACAACTACGGCGTCGAGGCGGTGCCGGCCAAGCCCGGCCCGGCCGACGCCGAGCATCCGTCGCTGCCGATCCACAACCATTGCCTCTTCAAGCTGGGACTCAATCTCGGCGAGATCTGGTGGCTGAAGGACCTGGCGCTCTGGCTGCGTGACAAGAAGCGCTCGCGCTTCCTGCTGACCGCGCCTCCGCTGCGCCTTCCCGGCGCGGTCGGCTCGCCCGCGACACCGGTCGCCACCGTCTAGATGGAGAACGCCTTTCCCGCCTTCGTCGCCCAACGCCTCGGCGTGAAGGGGGATACGCGCTTCTCGCTGCTCGACGTCGGATGCTCCGGCGGCATCGATCCGCGCTGGCGCGTCTTCGGCAAGCTCCTGCGCGCGCTGGCGATCGACGCCAGCGTCGTGGAGTGCGAGCGCCTCACCAAGGCCGAGACCAATCCCGAGATCGAGTACCTCCCCGCCTTCGTGGCCGACTCTCCCGCCGCGAAGGTCGATCTCGAGAACGGCCAGGCCTCGGCGCTGATCTTCAGGATCCGCAATCGCCTGTCCTTCATGCGCACCAACGAGCTGCGCGAGGCGCGCCTCAGCCAGGCCAGACTCGACGAGAAGCTGCGCCACAACGCCTGGGAGATGACACGGCTCGCCGATCACACAAGGCCGGTCGTGGTGCCCGAGCTCCTGAAGGCGCGCGGCTGGAGCGACGTCGACTATCTCAAGATCGACATCGACGGCTCGGACTTCCTGGTGCTCAAGACCTTCGACGGCAAGCTCGCCGAGCTCGGCGTGCTGGGCGTGCAGCTCGAGGTGAACTTCGTCGGCATCGGTTCCGACAGCGAGCACGCCTTCCACAACACCGATCGTTTCATGCGCCGCCAGGGCTACGAGCTGTTCCGGCTCGACGTGCGCACCTATTCCTCGCGCGCGCTGCCCGCCCGCTACGTCTGGCCGACGCCGGCCGAGACGGTGTCGGGACGGCCGTGGCAGGGCGAGGCCTATTACGCGCGCGATATCGACACGCGGGGCCTCGACTCGGTCAAGCTTGCCAAGCTCGCAGCGATCTATTCGGCGTGGTCGGTGCCCGACATGGCGGCGGAACTCCTGCTGGCGCAACGTGCGTCCCTCTCCACGATCATCGATGTCGACAAGGGCCTCGATCTCCTGGCGCTGCAGACGCAGGAGGATCGCGGCACGCGCCTCGGCTACCAGGCCTACATGCGCAGCTTCGAAGACGATGCGCCGTCCTTCTACCGCCCCGAAGGAAACATCAGCCTGCGCGAACGCCTCGACGCCGCCTGGCGCGCATTTCGCAAGCCGCGGCCTTAGTCGCAGTCCGCGTATCGGTAGGGTCGCCACCACTCCGCCGCCTCTGCGTACACCTGGAATGGCAGCAGCGTACCCGAGACGGAGATAATCCCGCCGTCTTGATGGGTAACGACAAGAAATTTGTCTTCGACAAGTGATGCTTCGACGTTCGCCACAGCCTCTGCAAGTGACGCGCGCGCATCTTCGAACTCTGTTGAGACGGCGAGATAATAGATCAATGACCCACCCCAAAGCGTTTCAGATCTTTTGCACATTTCCGTGATGCTGGCGGCCTCAACAAGAATTGTGGAATTTAATTGAGCATAGTGACGCTTCGCCACGACGAGCCCGCGCGATCGGACGTAGTCGCAGATCTTGTCGGCTCCTTGATGAAAGTAACGCATGCCCCTGTCATCCGAGTTGCGAGTAGATCCTTCGCTTCGCTCAGGATGACACCCGACGCGAAGCGTGCGCCACACCAACGGTGTCATCCCGAGCGTAGCGAGGGACCTTTACTTTTACGCCTTCTTCTCCCAGCCGCCGGTCGGAGTCTGTTGCCAATAGACCACCGTGTGGCCGGCGGCCTTGTAGGTCTTCCAGCGCTCGCGGGAGTCGGTGACGGCTTCTTCGTCGCGGCCGTCGAAGATCTCGAAGCAGCGTTTGTAGTCGGCGACCTTCTCGGACTTCGCTCTGTCGGCCACGAACAGGAAGCCGGCCTTGTTCGGGTTCTCGTCGAGGTGCGTCAGCCACACGGGCTGGCGGTCGGCCTCGCCGTCCTTCGACGAACCATGCGGGAGGAAGCCGTTGGGGTCGAAGGTCCACAGATGCGTGTTGAGCGCATCGACCCGCTCGGGCGAGCCCAGCATCACGACGGCCCGCTCGCCCGCCTGCAGCGTCTTGACCAGCAGGCGGGGCAGCGCGTCCTCGAGCGACGACTTGGTCAGGTGATAGAAATTGACCTCGGTGGCCATCAGCGTCTTACGCCCTGCCCTCATCCTGAGGAGCCGCGCGTAGCGCGGCGTCTCGAAGGATGGGCAACAGGCAAGGTGCTCGTTCCCACCCTTCGAGACGCGCCCTGCGGGCGCTCCTCAGGGTGAGGACGTGCGCCGCCGTATCACGCCGTGATTTCATGCCTTACTTCTCGTAGTTGTCCGCGATCAGGCGATCGAGCAGGCGCACGCCATAGGCCGTGGCGCCTTTGGGCGCAGTGCCGTTGCCCTTGCTCGACCATGCCATGCCGGCGATGTCGAGATGCGCCCAGGCCACGCCGGGCTGCACGAAGCGCTGCAGGAACTGCGCGGCGGTGATCGAGCCGCCGTCGCGTCCGTTGCTGACGTTCTTCATGTCGGCGATCTCCGAGTCGATCATCTTGTCGTAGTTTGGTCCCAGCGGCATGCGCCACAGCTTCTCGCCGACCAGCGCACCGGCGGCGCGCAGCTTGTTGGAGAGCGGCGTGTTGTTGGAGAACAAGCCTGCGCGCTCATGGCCCAGCGAGATGATGATCGCGCCGGTCAAGGTCGACAACTCGATCATCGCCTGCGGCTTGAACTTCTCCTGGCAATACCACATGGCATCGCACAGGATCAGGCGCCCCTCCGCGTCGGTGTTGATGATCTCGACCGTCTGGCCCGACAGGCTCTTCACCACGTCGCCCGGGCGCGTGGCGTTGCCGTCCGGCATGTTCTCGACCAGCGCGCAGACCGCCACGATGTTGGCCCGGGCCTTGCGGCCGGCGAGCAGCATCATCGCGCCGGTGACGGCGCCCGCGCCGCCCATGTCCCACTTCATGTCTTCCATGCCGCCGGCGGGCTTCAGCGAGATGCCGCCGGTGTCGAAGCACACGCCCTTGCCGATCAGCGCGACCGGCGCCTGCCCCTTCGGCCCGTTCATGTAGGTCATGACCAGCAGCTGCGACTCGCGCGGGCTGCCCTGCCCCACCGCCAGCAGCACGTTCATGCCGAGCTTCTTCATCTCCGCCTCGCCCAGGATCTGGACCTTTACACCCAGCTTGGTGAGCGCCTTGGCGCGGCGCGTGAACTCGACGGGATAGAGCTCGTTGGCGGGTTCGGCCACCAGGTCGCGCGTGAAGAACACCGCGTCGATCGTGGGCTCAAGCTTGTCGTACGCCTTGCGCGCTTCGGCGGGGCCGGCCAGCACCACGGTCAGCGAGACGAGCGAGTTCTTCTGCTCGGGCTTGTCCTTGGTCTTGTACTTCTCGAAGCGATAGTTGCGCAGCTGCGCGCCAAGTGCCACGTGCGCGGCGATCTGGCCCGGCGTGAGCCTGCTGCCCTTCACGGGATCGACCACCACCGTCACCGAAGTCTGGCCGGCCGCATTCGCGTCGGCGGCGATCATGCCGCCCAGGTTCTCCGCGGTGCGCGCATCCAGTTCGCGCGCCTTGCCGACGCCCAGCAGCAGCAGCCGGCCGAGGCCGGGCTGGCCCAGCACGACCAGGGTCTGGCCCTTGGCGCCGGTGAAGCGGCTGGCGCCGATCGCACTGGTGATGCCGCCCGCGAAATCCATCGCCTTGGCGGCGGGGAGGAGCTGCTTATCGGCCGCCACGAAGGCTGCAACATTACCGCTAAAGGCCTTGGGAACGGCCGAAAACTCCACTTTCATCGTGATTTCCTTCATTTATCCGACGATTTTTCGCCCCTGCGACGGTGCAACGCAAGTCGCCAATTGCCTCAAAGCGCCCCGGACAGTATCAGTACCGGCCCTCAAAACGGGAATGAAAATGACCTCTGCAAGACTCCCCCGCGTCAACGTCGTCGGCCTCGGCAAGCTCGGCGCCCCCCTCGCCGCCGTCGCCGCCAGCCGCGGCTTCGATGTGATCGGCCTGGACGTCAACAAGGTGCTGGTCGACGCGATGAACGCCGGCCACATGCCGATCGTCGAGCCGCAGCTCAACGAGCTGATCGCCGCCAACAAGCAGCGCCTCAAGGCCACCATGGACGCCGACGAGGCGATCCAGAACAGCGACGCCTCCTTCGTGATCGTGCC
>OUNM010733452.1_pt1 | contig 20930 bp, 12 predicted proteins | sample 1769961 | NCBI WGS metagenome assembly OUNM01 (sample SAMEA3914820, study PRJEB12502) | metagenome | biome: forest; material: soil | place: USA | collected 2012-03-12 | depth 0.3 m
CCCGAGGTCCAGACGCTCTACTTCGAGCCCGGACGCTCGCTCACCCAAGACGGCGAAGTGCTTGTCACGAGGGTGCTCGACGTGCGGCGAGACTCCGAAGGGCGAGTCTCCGAGGCCGTGGTCGACGGATGCATCGCCGAGCTCCCGCTCGCGCAAGCCTACTCGCACCGCGTTTTCTATCGCTCTGCCAAGGGCTCCGACTCGCAGCTCCTGCGCAAGGGGCGCGCGCGGCTCCTGGGGCGAATCTGCATGGAGGACGACATCCTGGCTGACGGCCTGGAGGTCCCCGAAACACTTTCTTCTGGCGATTTCGTGATTTTCGGCGACGCCGGCGGCTACGAAAGGACGATGAGCTATGTTTTTGGACGCGGTTGACCCGACGCCGGCGCGGCAGTTACGCACCCTCAACACCAAATCCCTCGCGCGCTTCGAGGAGAACTTCGGGCGCTGGATGGAGCATCCGGCCTCGCACATCGTCCATCACGACGATCGCTGCTGCGAGGAGGCCCGGCTCTGGTTCCTGGCGTTCGCGCGCTCGATGGAGATCGGCACTTCCACCCAGTTCGAGCTCCGCGCGCCGAGCTGGCTCAACCAGCTCTTCAGCTGGGGGCCGTCGCGCTGGCCGATCGCCTGGTGCAAGCTCGTGCGCGAGAAGGTCCTCGATTGCGGTGTCTTCGCGGCGCTGGCGCGAGAAGTCTTCGCCGCCCAAGGTCATCAGGTCCATCCGGCCCAAGCTCTCCTGGTTTACGACGAGATCTCGACGGGCCATTGGCGCCAGCTTTGGAAAGCGGGCGAAAAAACGGACCCCAAAATCAAACGCATCGAGGGCGACGGCGACGCCGAGTTCTTTCCGTGGGTCGGCAATCGCTTGGTCTATCACGAGCTTTGCGTGATCGAGACCCGGGACGGAAAAGGCCGATTCTACGATTCGACCTGGGGCAACTGGTACGAGCCGCACGCGCGCTTGGGATACGGCTCGCTTCTGGCGCTCCGAACCGAATGCCCGCGCCTGCTTCAATGGGGCGAACACACCTTAAGTCACGGAGAATGGATGGAGCTATGAAACGCATCAACGAATATCTTCAAGGAATCAGCCAGGCTCTCTTCATGAAGGACCCGCTCTTCGGCGCTCTCCTTTTAGCCGCGTTCACCTTTTGCGCACCGAAGCTCATCTTAAGCGCACTCTTCGCGTCCGGTATCGGCTTCGCCTATTCCGCGCGCTACAGCACGCCCTACCTTCTCAAACACTACGGGCTGATGACGATCAACGGCTTTTTCTTCGGGATCGCGATGGCAAGCCAGTACCGGCAGGGCCCGCTCTACTTTTTCTTTCTGATCACGGGCTCGCTCATCCTGCCCATCATCACCAAAGCGGTCTTTGAGGTGCTTCAGCATTGGAAGCTGAGCCCCTTCATCGCGCCCTACCTCTTTCTTTGCTGGCTCATCGTCCTCGCCGCCCGAGGAGCGGGCCTGGAAACCATCACGATGCCCGCGACCCACGCGAGCGGTCCGCTGGCGCTGGCGATCTTACAGACCACCTTCACGAGCCTGGGTCGCATGCTCTTCGTACCGAACGCTGCTTTCGGCGTCGCGCTCTTCGGATTGCTCTTGTCGTTCAGCGCCCGTCGCGCGGCCTACTTCGTCTTCGGCTCGCTCTTTGCGACGATCCTCGCTTACGCCGCGGCCCGCACTGAGATTTCGCAGAGTGCTTGGGCCGAAGGCCAGTATAGCTTCTGCGCCGGGCTCGTCGGCCTGGGGCTCGCCTCGTTTCCGGAGAAGTTCAGCCTCCGAACGATCGCGCTCTTTTGCGGCTTCTCGACTTTCGTCGCGCTCGCATCCGAAAGCCTACTCTCGACTCTTCAGCTTCCGGTCCTCAGCGCCCCTTACGTCGCCACGCTCTGGATCGCCTGCCTGAGCCGCGTGCCCAAGCACCAGATCAGCTGGGCGCCGACGGGTACTGCGCCGCTGCCGGCGCTCGCCCTCTTGGCAGCGACGAAGCGACGCGAACCGGAACCGGATCGGGTGGCATGATCAGCAAAGTACTGACCGTCCTAGTCGCTGTTTTTCTAGTCTCCTGCACCCTGACTGCCGGCGCGACCGAAAACAGCATGACCCAAAGCAGCGTGACACCCGCGAAGAAGCTCTTTCCGGCCGAGGCGAGCGTCAGCTTCGCCTCCGAGTACGTCACGGACGGGTTCAGAGTAGGTCCGCAGTCGCCCGTTTTCCAGCCCGGGTTGTCGGTCGGGATCCTGGACACTGGCTTAAGCCTGATGCTCTGGTCCTCGATGCCGATCGATCGCAACTACCGTCAGTTCGACGAGTTGGATGTATTCGCCAACTACGTGCATGACTTCTTCGAAGACAAGGCTTACCGCGTCCGCTTTCACTCGTTCATCGATTATTGGCTCTATCCGCGCTCTTCGACGACCATCCAGGTCTACGGCTACCCGTACGAGATCCCCATGCGGAAGGGAAACAAGCTCCACGCGGGCGTGACCCTCCCAGCGCTTCTTCCCGTGCCGGTCTTAGGTTCCTACCTGGTTCCGTCTTACAACGCCTATTATTGGTTGTATTGGCAGCAGAATCTGCGTGATCGCTATCAAGGCGGCGCGCGCCACGAGTTCGTGCTGTCGTACACGCGTTCGATCCCTGTTCGCGTGCCTGGTTTACGATTTCCGTACGCGAGCCTCGCCGGCAGCGCGAGCTACAACGATGGCGCGTTCGGCGTCCATCCAGCCTGGAGTCATTCGACCGCCCACCTTACTGCCGGCTTCACCACCTTGGGATTCAACGTCGCCGCAAGCTTCAACCAGCAATGGTCCTTTCAGCCAACCGTCAATCCGGAGAACGAAAGATGGACAAGCTTGAGCGTGGCCATGGCCTTCTGACAATTCTGCTCCTGTTTCTCGCGGGCGGTTGCGGCCTACCTCACGGGGCTCAGCCGATGCCCCAGCCTGTCCCGCGTTCCAATCCGGCACCAGACGGGCGAACCCAGGTCATGATCTTTGCGGGCGACAGCGCATGGAGCCCCGAGATCGACTCGGTCACCGAGATCCTCTACAACCACGGCGTCAGCTATAAGAGCTCGGATTCGTGGGAACTCAATCAGCTCTCGCTCGAACAGCTCTCGAGTTATCGCCTCCTCATCTTTCCCGGCGGCGATGCCCCGACCATGACCACGAGCCTCACGCTCGGTACCCGCGCCAATCTGCGGGACGCGGTCCAGAAGAAGGGCCTGAGCTTCATCGGCTTCTGCGCCGGCGCGTGGCTCGCTATCTCGCCGCTCCCGCCCGAAGGCGAGGCCGCGCGCTACGGGATAGGAGTCGTCGAAGGTCCGCTGCAAGAATTTTCGTTTCTCGAGAAGACCGGACAGCACTGGGCGTTGGATCGAATCACGCTTCCGGGCCACGCGACGCGCGAGCTGCTCTGGTATGGGGGTCCCGCGACGCCCGAGACGCCAGGCGGCGTGGTCGCGCGCTACTCGGACGGTAAGCCTGCGATCTCGCAGCTTCACTCCGGAAACGGCTTTGTCATCGTCTCGGGCGTCCACCCGGCGGCGACCCAAGCCGTGCTTGAAGCCCTCGGGCTGCGAAGCTCGGAGGCCGTCTATCCCGAATTCGCCTGGCAGCTCTTCGAGGCCGGGCTCAAGCAGGCGCCCATGCCAGCGTTTTAGCCTCCGTTAGCGGGCGGCCAGGCGTCTGCGGTGTCAGCGTTTTGGCATCCGACATCCCGCGCGGATCTTTGCTACAATCAAACCATGTGCGTCGCTTGTACCGAATTCATCAAAGGCCGACTGACCTTCAGGGAGTTCAACTCCGCTCTTCGCGAAACAACCATGGAAGACTCCGCTCACCTGCTGGAGGTCGAGCGCGCGCTTCAGGCCGCGAAAAACGACGCCGAAGAAGCCAAACGGAAGCTCGCCAAGCTCAGCGATCGCTAAGGCCTGCAGTCATCCTCGTCGTCGCGGAAGCGCTGAAAGGGACGTCCGAGAAGCCTTGAATTTACGGCGTATCTCCGGCACACGGCTCTCGAAAACCGGGTAGTCGTTCGCGGGCTTTTCGACCTTGGCCTTGAAAAGCCTTCGCGCAAGGATCAGCAGGAACTCGCGATGGCAACGCTTGCCCGTATGGCATTGACAGACGAGGTAGACGTCTTTTTCGGCGGCCAGAGCGCATAGGCGCGCCAGGTGCTCGAATCCCTCGGGAGGCAAGTCAAACCGCTGCTCGAAGCGGGACCGCGCGAAGGCGCCGTCATGGTCCTGATGCCTGCGCTTGGCTGATAGCCAATCCTCGAAGAGCCCTGGCTCGGGCGACATGCAGGTCAAGTACTCGTCCCGAAGCGCGCGGTTCACGAAGCGCGGATAGCGGCGCATCGTGATCACTACGTACGCGCTCTCGCGAGATACGCGATCCTGGATCAGATCTGAGACTGAAGCTTGCTTGAGCATCCCCGCAGCCTACCACGAAGCAGGCCTGGGCCGTTCGCCCTACCCACCATCAAGCGGCCGCGCGTACATCTCGAGCATCTTGCGCCGGATCGCGTCTCGGGCCTCGCCGCCGGCTCCGGCCTCATCGAGCTGTCGCTCGACCCAAGCCGCGAAACGGCCCGCTTCGGCGGCCGTGTATCCCGCTCCGCTCGATTGCGGCGCGCGCCCTTGCTCAAGCCACGCCGCCGCCACGCGCGCCGTCGGCCAGACTCGGTAGAGCTCGCGCATCCTGCGGTCGAGCGCCGTGGCGACGAACTGCAGCTGCTCTTTTCGCGAAGGAAGCGCGCGCGCATCGCGGACGACGTCGTCGATCTCGGCGCCGATCTCGATGTGGATCCGGCCCTTGGGATCGCGAATCCCCTTGGCCATGCTTCGCACGTCCTCGCCGGGCGACTTGACGTAGGTGCCGTTCGTCTCGAGCTCATGGAGCTCGCGCGCCTTGAGCGCGTCGCAGGGATCATATTCGTACGAGACCGCGACCGGCGCCAGATGAAGCCCGTCGAGCGCGTCCAGAATCTCGCCGTCCTGTGACAGCGCCAACATCTTGAGAACGCCCGGATTGGTCTCGTCGACACCGTCTTTGGCGCGCCCCTCGCGCTGGGCGATCCAGACGGACGCTTCGTTTCCGCGAACGGCCTGGTTGATCACGGAGGAAAGCTCCTTGGACCAGAGAAGGAGCTCGCGAGCCGAAAGACTCCGCTTGACGGTCACGCCACGGTTCATCTTCACCAGATCCACGATCCAAGGATTGACCAGTAGATTGTCGCCCAGACAGATGAATGGCGATTCCCAGCCGCTTCGATGGAGTCCGTAAGTGAAGAGCGCCGGATCACAGACGATATCCCGATGATTGGAGATAAAGACATAGCGCCGATCCTTCTTAATGCGCTCGAAACCCGAGATCGAGAAGCCATCGGAGCTCGTCGAGACTAATAGATCCATCGCGGGCTTGATGAAGTACTTCTGGAAGCTGAACCAGCCGTCCACGCGCGCGCCCAGCCCGCGAAGCTCCTTCATCGGAACCGCAGGAAAGTAGAGACGCTGCATGGTCTCGGCCATGGGGCTATCCAGCACCCGCGTCATCGCAGCCGGAATCTCAGAGTCCGGGTACGGCCTAAGTGGGGAGCTCGAAAACGAAGCGGGTTCGCCTGGATGTGTCGTCATAATAGAGCTTCCCTCGATGGTCTTCGATGATCCCGCGGGAAATGCTCAGGCCCAGACCCGTTCCCTTCCCGATCTCTTTGGTAGTGAAGAAAGGCGTCATGAGCTTCTCCACCACATCCGGCGCGATGCCGCCGCCCGAATCCTGTACCGAAATTCGGACACTGCCATTGATAACCTTGGCCTGGATCAAAATCCACCTTTCCGGCAGATCCCTGATCGCGTCTTGGGAGTTGACAATGAGATTGAGCAAGACTTGCGAGATCTGCGTGGCGCGGCATTGAACCTCAAGATCGTCCACATCCATCCTGAGCTCGACGCCGTCGGCTCTGAGTTTCTCGCGGCAGAAGCTCAGGGTTTCCTCGACGATCGCGCGAATCCTCGTCCGGCTCAAAGGATCGTGGTCGCCCGTGCGCGAGAACGTGCGAAGCCCCCGCACGATCTGGGCTACGCGCATAGCCGTCGACTCGATCCGCGTCAGCCCGGACTTGATCTGCTCGAAGGTCAGCATGCCGCGATCGATCTGCTCGCGCATCTGGGCCGATTTAGCGGTAATGATCGCCACCGGATTGTTGATCTCATGCGCGATTCCGCCCGCCATCTCCCCGAGGGCCGACATTTTCGCGGCTTGGACGTTGCGCGCTCGCGCCTGCTCAAGCTCGCGCGTTCGCTTCTCGACCAGTTCTTCGACCGATCTTTTCATCCGCATGAAGGATCGGGTGAACTGCGCCAGCTCGTCATCGCCCTTGGCCTTGAGCTCGACCGAGAACTTGCCTTCGGCGATATGCTGGGTTGCCGTCGCGAGCTGACGCAGAGGCCGCGTGACCAGGCTGCTCAGCACCCACCAGACGACGGCCAACTCGAGAACGAGTGAGATCAATCCAAGAAGCAGGACGATCGCGGCGCTGTGCATAGCAGACAAGCGGATCAAGGCCTTGGGATAGACGGTCACGAAATACCAGCCGGGCCCGCGAATCTGATAAACGCTGACCCAGTCCCCGCGCCAACCGGGAGTATCGAAAATCTTTCCGCTTGCGGCGCTTTCGCGGATCCGCGCCAGTTCGGTCGATAGATCGCGCGAATCCCCGCGGGGACGGGCGATCAGGCGCCCATCCTCGTGAATCAGGTAGTTCGCGCTTCCGTCGAGTCGGTCATGAATCGTTCGACTGAGGATCTCGTCAAGCATCAGATCGTGATGAGCGACCGCGAGGAGGCGTCCCTCCTGCATGATGGGCGTCGCCGCACTGGCCATCCAAGAATCGCTGACGGAATCCAGAAACGTCCCGGTCCAACGAGTCCTGTGAACATCGGAAGCCGACTGAATTCCGACTCGAAACCACTCTTCGTTTTCGATCCGGTAATCGCCCTTGATCTCATGGACCCAGGCCGGGGACTCGGGCCAGTAGACGGCGATGCCGCCTTCGGGGTAACTGAAGTAGGTATCCTGAAACCGCGGTCGGAAGGCCGGCCCGAGCTCTGAAACGAGCTGCGCCCCGATCGCCAGCCGCCGCTCGAGGTCCGGCGTCAACTTCGCTTCACGCTGAAGAAAAACCCCGGTCTCCGCGTGGCCGCGCCCTATTGTCTTGGATGGCTTCGGGGACCTCCAGTGTCCGTCCGCGCTCCTGTCGAGACGAAGGGCAGGCGCATCTCCAGCAGCCCGATAGCGAGCCAGAAACTCTCGCACCAGGACCTTGTGGTTGTCCGAAGCGAGACTGAAAAGCCCTTCCTCGCGCTGACCGCGTTCGCGCACGTACTTGCTCAGATTGCCGCAGGCCATCTCCTCGAGCGAGCGCACCATCAGCCCGTAGCTGATCACGGTCACGAGCGTGATCAGAACAGCTAATCGCAGGGCCATTGCTTTCAGGGTGCGTCTCGAAAGTGAGGACTGCCGCATCGGGAGACTATATGCCCTATTTCACCGAAAAACTCACGCTATCGAGAGACATGCCATCCCGGTCCACCAGGGCTAAACGATGGGTGCCACGGGCCCCCAAGCCCCCGGGGCTCCACCCCAATCGCCGAGAGGCCGCCCCCAGATCTTTACCGTCCAAAATCCATCGAATATCGCCAGCATAACGGCTGGATTCAAAGAAAACTTTCTGGTTCTCCTCCGGAATATCCGGATCCAACGCGATGATCAGCTCCTCCCCAGGATAAATAATCTTAACTGAACTCGTCCTCGCGCGATTGCCGGGCTCGGTTGGTTGAGATCCCGGTTGCGTGCCTTGAATGTAATACTCCCTTGGATTTCCAACCGCGACGACTCGCGCAGGCGTGGTGGGCGCGCGACTCGGAACGCTCCGGTGAAGCGCGCCCATGACTTCGGCCCACACCGGCGCGGCCCCCGTAATGCCCGTCACGTTCCACATGGGTGCACCCGAGGAGTTGCCCACCCAGACGCCGACCGTGTAGCGATCCGAGAATCCCACGCACCAGTTGTCGCGCATGTCCTTGCTGGTTCCCGTCTTAACCGCCGTCCAATAGCGCGAAGCCAGCGGATTTTCGAGTCCAAAGGTCATCTCGCGGCTCGCGCGATCAGATAGAATCGAAGAGACGACATAGGCAGCCTCGCTCGAGAGAATCCGACGCTCAGGCGCCGAGTCCTGGGCCTCGCGACTCAAGCGGAGCGTCCCGCCCTCGCCCCCGCGCGCAAGCATCCAGTAAGCTTGGACGAGATCCCAGAGCTTGACGTCGACGGCGCCGAGCGCGAGTGAGGGCCCGTAGAAATCGTCGCGTTCCAGCGTCGAGAAGCGCGAATCCCTTAAGAAACGCACGAAGCGATCCACGCCGACGAGTCCCAGCACCTTCACTGCCGGCACGTTGAGTGACGAAGCGAGCGCCGTCCGAACACTGACCTCGCCATGAAACTCGCGATCGAAATTCTGCGGGCGGTAAACGCCGTTCGCAACCTGAATCTCGAGAGGCGAATCGTCGATCCGCGACGCCGCCGTGAGAAGTCGCTGATCAATGCCCAGACCGTAGAGCAACGGCTTGAGCGTCGAACCCGCCTGCCGCCGCGCCTGAATCCCGTCGACGAACCGATCCGTGGCGAGATCATCCAGGCCCCCGACATAGGCCAGCACCTCGCCCGTAGCGTTGTCGACGACCAAAGCCGCGGCGTCATGCGCATTGCGCGAGCGGAGCGAGAGCAGCTGATGTCTCAAGATCGCCGCCACTCGCCGCTGAAGCGCTCCGTCCAGCGTCGAGCGGAGCTCGCGCTCATGCCGCGCCCCGCGATCGGCCCGCCCCGAACCGCCGCTCTCCGCAAGGAGCCTGCGCGCGGCATGAGGAGCGTCCGCATAGGCGGGCCGGATCCTCGGCCGATCGAGCGCGCCGCCGGCCAGAAGCTCCCGCACGCGCGCGCAGTCGACCGGCCACTCGGCCGAGCTGAGCGCGCAGGCCCGGCGCTCCAGCGCGGCGGCGCCCGCGCCCGGCGAGCGGATCAGCGCGGCCAGGATCGCCGACTCGGCGACACCTAACCCATGGGGCGCGCGCCCGAAAAGGCCCTCGGACGCGGCTGCGATGCCTTGCAGCTCGCCCCTGAACGAGACGAGATTGAGATAAGCCTCGAGAATCTCATCCTTGCTCCAGCCGCGCTCGATGGCCCGCGCGCGCGCGATTTGCCGCGCCTTGGCCCACCACCCGCGGCGCCCCGGGGCGCGCGAGCCCCCGTCGCCGCGCTCGAAAAGCAGGCCTGCCAGCTGCATGGTGATCGTGCTCGCGCCGCGCTTCTGGGACCGGATCAGGTTTTGCGCCGAAGCCGCCAGGATCGCGCGCCAGTCCACGCCGCCGTGAGTGCGGAAGCGCCGGTCTTCGGAGCGCAGGACCGCCTCGCGCAGCGCCTCGGAGACGCGCCCGAGAGGAACCCAGCCGAGCCGCCGCCTGCTCGAGTCGACCCGAAGCTCGTGCAGCGGCTCACCGCTTCGGTCGAGCAGGACGCTCTCCGAGCGCGTCGTGCGTTCGCGGACATGCGCGAAGCTCTCGACACGCGCGATCGTGCAGCCGTTGAAGCAGGCGCCTGCGCCGACTAGAGTGGTCGCGACCAGCGCAAGCGCCACTACGGGAGGCACCCTCCTCATTGGATCGCGACGCTGGCGTTCGGCGCTTCGCCGTAGATCTCAGGGGCGTACATCGCCTCAACTCGCGTGGGCGGCTGATTCATCTTTCCGCTCTGATTGAGGCGGATCGTGTATTCGATAGACCACTTTCCCTTGGGGACCCATTCGTAATACGAACGAAGCGAGTCGAAGGCGCGCTCCTGAAAAGTCGGCCAAACCCAGCCTTTTTGCTTCTCGCCTTGGGTCGCAAGCTTGGAATCCTGCCCCAAGCCCGTACCCAGGATCGAGGCGCCCGCCGGAACCGGATCATTGACAACGACCCAGCTCATATCCGACTGCGCTTCGAGATCCAGGTGCACGCGCACGATATCGCCGCGCGACCAACGCCCTTTTTCTTTCTGCTCGACTGGCTCCCAGCTTCGAGTGACCTTATAGCCTGCAAACTCCGGCTTCGTCAGAGGGATCGCGGCCTCGGCTCGGAGAAGGACCCAAGGCTTGCCCGTGCCCTTCTGTGAGACGCTGAGCGCGGATTTCGAAGCCGGCCAATCGAAGTCCAGCGTACGCCCCTTGGGATAGGCTTTCCAATCCGCCTCCTGCGCGGACGCCGTCGCGAGCTTCGCGGTCGTCACGCCAGAGACGGCCTGCTTCTCGAATTCGCGGGCGAACTTCTCGACGGCAAGCCGCCCCCAGGCGTTCGCGGGTGTCGTCAGCCAATGACCCTGGCCCTGCCGATGGAGCGAGCCACGCATCATCCGCGGAAGATCTCCGCGCCAGGAGGCCTCGGAGAGCGCCGATAGGATCAGGCGATTGGCGTTTTCGTCCGTCGAAACCATCATCCACCAGAGCTGATCGATGTTCTCGCTCGAAAAACCCATCGCGCTTCCATTGAAGGTCAGGCGCGAGCGCAGGATCTGGTCGACGCTCTTGAGTCGCTCGGCCTGCTCGGAAATCCCCGTGACGCGCTTGAGGATGTTCCACCACTGAATATCCGTCGAAGTCGGCCAGAGATTGGGCGCGATCTCGATCGAGGCCAGAAGATCAGGCGTGGCGGCTTTGTAGCGCGAAAGCGCTTCGATCGCCTCGATCTTGCGGAGTGCGAGATCCGAGGCCGGCAGCACGCTCCAGCGCGCGACCTTGCCCTCGACAAAGCGCTTGAGGCCCGCAAGCATCCGATCGCGTACACTCGCAGGAATATCCCAGCCCGCTTCCTCGGATACGGCCAGGAGATACGACGTCAGCACATCCGATCCTTGGGTCATATCCGGAAAGAACTTCGCAAGCCCGTCGCTATCCAGATAAGCAGGAAGGTCGGCAGTCACCTTGATCCAGAGCGCCTCATCCCGAAGCGCGATGGCGCGCGATGCCCTCTGCTCCAGACACGTATAAGGATACGTCCCCATATAGTCGATGACGCCATCCAGGCTTCCGAGCAACGTGGGCTGCAGCGTGAGTTTGAGGCCTCCCTTACCTTCGAGCGCGGCGGCGGGCTTTTCGACCGGTAGAATGAGCGGCTGCCCACTCGAGTCGAGCTGCTCGAGCGTAGCCTGGGTCGTTCGGACCGGCACGGCAGGCAATATCCTTTGCGATGCCTTCAGGCTGTCGAGCACTCTGCCGCCGGAGCGAACCTCCAGCACGTAGCCGAGTTTCTCCAAGCCCGACGGAACCGTCAGCGGCCATGCGACGGCCGTGGCCTCGCCGCTCTGAAGCGTCACGTGCCTGGGCTCGAGCGCCTGGCCCGCAGGCTGAAGCATAGGCGTGACCTTGAGCTCGGCTTCGAGCTCCAAGGGCGCCTGCGATGCGTTTCGCAACGTGAATTCGGCCGGAAACTGGTCACCCTCGCGTACGACCGGCGGCAAGCTCGCGAAGCTCATGAGATCCTGGGTCGAGCGAACCTGCGCCGAGCCCGTTCCGAATTTGCCTAGCGAGTCCGCGGCGACGGCGACAATCTTGAACGAGGTGATCGAATCATTGAGCGGAAATTCGATTTCCGCCTCGCCGCGCGAATCCAGGGCGACCCGCGCTTTCCAGAGCAGAAGCGTGTCGAAGAGCTCGCGAGTGGGCGCCTTGCCGCCGTCACCGCCCTGGGGCAGCGCCTTGAGGCCGAAGTGCCGCTTGCCGATCACCTGCGTCTGCGCCGTCGAGGTCAGCACCTCGTAGGCCCGGCGGTTCATGAACGACTCGAGAAGCTTCCAGCTTTCATTGGGCTTGAGAAGCAGGAGTCCCTCGTCGACCACCGCGACCGCCGCCTCGGTCCCGGGCGCGAGATTGGAGCCGTCTGCAGCCTTGACGCGAATCTTGGCCCGGGCTTTCTCGCGCACTCGGTAAGTGTCGCGCTCGGGCTTGACCTTGACCTGAAGCTCATGCGCCTGCCACCCCACCTTGATCTCGGAGATCCCGAGCTTGTAGGCAGGTTTGCCGAGATCGACGAGCGCCGTAGGCTGCGGCTCGCCCACGCGGCCGCGCACGACCAGCGCCGAAACGTAGACATTGGGCGCGTAGCCGCCCTTCACTGGCACGCGGATCAGCGGCTCGCGCGAGTCGAGTTTCTGAACGAAGGACTCGATCACCCCTTCGCGCTCGGTCGTCACGAGCGCGGTCGCCTCCTTAAAAGGCATTTTGACCTGGAACTGCGCCGTCTCACCCGGCTCATACCGCTTGCGCTCGGGGATCAGGTCGATGCGATCACTGTCTTCTTGCCCGCCCCAGCTCGGATTGCCGCCATAAACCCAGACCTGCCGATTGGCGCCGCTTTCGCGGCCGGCCTGGTCCCGAGTGCGCGCCTGTAGAATGAGATTGCCGTTCTCGGGCGCCTTGACGTCGCAGCGAGCGATCCCGCGCGCGTCAGTCTTAGCCTCGCAGGCCGGGCCCACCTTCTCGATCATCGTCTTGTTATCGTAAGCGTAAAACCCGCCCAGCAACCGCTTGCGATGCGAATAAGTCTTGCGCCGATAGAAATCGACCGCGACCTGGGCGCCCGGCACGGGCTTGCCCGAAGGATCGGCCACGGCCACCTGAAAGCCCACTTGGGCAGGAGAGCCTTCTTTGCCTGAATGGGACGAAGAATCCGCCTGGATGCCCACAAGACGCTCCGCCGGATAGATCGGGAACGACAGAGAAGAGGTCTGAATCTCGCCGTTCGGATCGCGGTACTCGAGCTCGGCCGAGAACGTCGACATCTTTTCAGGCTTCTTGAGATCCTCGGCCGTCACCCGAACCGTGCCGGCTTTGTCGAGGGCACTCGAAAGCGACTTGAGGCGCGGCTCTTCGGCATTCTCGTCTCGTTCCCAAGAATGCTCCTCTTCGCCCTCTTTGACGAACCCGTCGGCGAACTCGAAGCCTTCGAACTCATCGAAATTCGCGCTGCCCGAATCCTGGACCTGGTATCGAACCACGATCGGAAGGCCCGATGCCCCGCCGCCCGCCAAATACGAGGCCGACAAGTCCAGCGGAATACTCTTGGGCGCGACCTGCTTTTCAGAGGGAGCGCGGATTTTACCCTCCATCAAAGGAACTCGATACTCCTCGACCCTGAATTCGCCCGAGTGCCAGCTCTCGCCACTTGAGCTCCGCGAATAGCGATAGCCCAGGAGCTCCTCGCCCTCTTCCATTCCTTGCTCTTCCCCTTTTTTGATTTTCTTAGCCTGGGCTTTCGAGCGCAGGGTCACGCTGTATTCGCCGAGCTTGCCTTCCCTGGGGATTTCCCAGGTGCTCTCCGCGGTCCCATCTTTGCGCCATGCGATCGGAAGCTCGTACTTCTGCCCGCTCCCGTCATGCCGAAGCTCCACGTACTTGGGCCGCCGGCTCTCGGGCACGGGAGCGAAGCCCTGGCCCGTGTGGTAGCGGATGAAGTGCTTCATGTGCACGGTCTCGCCGGCGCGAAAAAGCGTGCGATCAAAGACCGTATGCGCGAGCCACGGCTCACCCTGGCTTCCGTAACCGAGCTGGAAGCGCCACGGTTCGATCCCGTGTTTCCAGTCGGTATGCACGAAGGAGAAGTCATCGCCCTTCGCCGCCGAAACGAAGAGCCCATGGCCGTAGCTCGTGTACTTCTCGCCCGCCATCTCGCACTGAGTCTCTCCCGCCGGCAGCCCCGCGAAGCGCGCGATGCCATCACGGTCGGTTCTGGCCGAACCGAAGCTCTTGCCCGCGCAGTCGCGCACTTCGACCTGGGCGCCTTCGACCGGTTTGCCTTGATCGAGCGAGGTGACCCAGGCAACCGAGCTCTCGCGCCCGTGTTTGAAATGAACCGCGAGATTGGTCACGAGCGCGCCCGACGAAACATACATCGGCCGGTCGGCGCCGAGCAGATGACTGCCTAAGATCGAGCTCTTCAGCTCCACGATATAAAACCCAGGCTTCGAGAACGGAACGCCGATCACCTCGAAGGCGGAGCCCCCGGCGGGCTTGGGCAGCGCCAGGCGCTCGGCGGTTTCGCCCTCCAAAATCGAGTTTGCGCGCCGATCGCCGTATCCATGCTGTCCGAGCTTGACGAGCCACGCACCCAGGTCCTTGGGCTGCGCCCGCTCCACGCGGTGGACGCGCGCCTCGATCGAAGTCTTGATTACGGGCTCGATCTTGCGGAGCGTGACCGGGAGCGCAGCCTGAGGACCGCTTTCGATGATGCCGAAATCGGCCGCGAACTTAGCCAGCGGCGGGTAGTCCTCCGTCTTGATCTCGAGCGGAAACTGACCGGCGTTGGCGAGCTCGCGGCCCGAGTCGTCCTTGAGGCCCTTCGGCAAAACCACTTTAAAACTCGTAAGCGGCGGAAACGGCCCCTTGAAGCTCACGCTCGAGGTCGTGGCCGTTTCGTCTTGCTGGCTATTGTCCCGCGGACCGCGGTACGGCTGCCATTTCGCGCCGCCCGGGCCTTCCAGCCGGGCATCGCGCAAGTCCTTCTCGAAGACGATGTTGGAAAAGTCGACCCGGAGCTCCGAGATCGGGATGCAGCCCATGCTCGCATTCTCGCGCTCGCAGGTGAAGTTCGCGCGAAACTCGGGCCGGACCTCGAATTTGAGCGTCTGATCCTCCGCCGTCGCGACGCCCGAAGCCGAGCGGATGCCCTTGCCCCAGATCAGCTGAACCTTGCCGCCTGCTGGAAACGGGCGCTGCGCGCGGACAACGAGCTCGGGCTTTTCATCGTTTCCGGCGTCCGTCAGCGCCCCGACCTTGCCCTTCTTATTATGATGAACGCGCACGCGGCGGACTGGGTTCTCCGAATTCAGGATGTCTTCGCGGTCCCGGCCCGTGACGATCTTGAGCGCGATGCGGTCGCCGATGCCATCGACAGCGAACCAGGCGCCGTTCTCAACCGATTTCTCGTCGACCGGCGAATCCAAGCTCAGAATGAAGTACTGGTCTTCCTGAATGCGACTCCCATTCCAAGGCGAGGAGCGCATGACCGCGGGCCCGCCGGTCGAGAACTTGAACGAAGTCTTACCTTCCACCGCCTGACCGGAGACAGACTGGATCTGGGCCTTAAGCTTGAATTCGCATTCCACGCCCGCTGGCAGGTCGGCGTCAAAGTCGTAGACCCAGTTCTTCGAGTCCGACCAGCGCGCTGTGCCCTTGGCCGGGCATTTGATCTCGAAGGCCTCGCGCTTGGCACCCGGATCGCCGAACGGGACCATCGCCTCGGAAAACGAAGCTCGCACCTGGCGGATGCCTTTAACCACGCCCTCGGGCGAGAACGATGTGATCGTCGGCGCCTGCGCCGCGAGCGCCGCGGCTCCGACCGCCGCCCCAGCCGCCAAAAACGAGATCACTCCTGCCCAACTCAGGTGCCGAATCTGCATATGCGAATCTCCGATTTGCCCAAGAGCTTAAGGAGATACGAAATTACTGTAAAGAAGGAAGCGAACGACTAGGAACGACTTGTGCGGGATCGGCTAGCTTCCCGAATCGCCATGACGCAAGCTAATGCCAAAAGTGAGGGGGCACCTTTTGTCAGAACTCCACGCTCTGGAGCTTCTGCAGTACCTGCCGGAAAGTACCGGTCCCGTAGAGATCCTTGCGGGCCTCGACGAACGCCGCGAGATCGAAACGCTCGCCCTTCTGCAGGATCCAGCCAAGAAGATCGTGCGCGACGATGAAGACGCAAGAAAGCGGGATGAAATGCTTGGCGGTGAGCCCTCGCGGAAACCCCGTTCCATCAGGCCGCTCATGGTGCTGGGTGATGATCGTATCGACGTCGGGCGGGACCTCGCCCAACTCGCTCGAAAGCTGGGCCGCCTTGGCCGTATGCAGGAGATATTCGCGGATTTTATCCTGCGGATAAGTCGCCGTCGCCGCCATCACCTCGTCCTTGGTCTGAAGCTGAGCCAGCTTATGATCCTGAAGAACGATGTCGTGAAAGAACGAAGCCATCGTCAGCTTGTGAAAAGTAATCTCGGATCCCCAGTCCATCGCGGCCGCGACCGCGCAAGTCAGCTGAGAGAGCAGCACGCTATGAGAGGAGATGTACTTGTCCCGCTCAACCATCAGCCGCGCCAGCACGCCCTTGAATTTCGGGCTCGAGCCGATGGTCTTGACCGTCACCAGGATATTGGTCTTGATCAGGTCGCGAACCTCGGAGGTCATGCCCAGGCGACCGATCACCTCCGAAGCGGCTTCGTGCGCGCTCGCCGCGACCTGCTCGAACTGGCCCGGGTTCTCGGCGGCCTTCGACATGACCTCGACAAGCTTCTTCTGGAGGTGGCCCAGGACCGGGCCCGACTCAGTCTTCTTGACGAAGAGGAACTCGACTTTCTTGTCGATCAGGACTTTTTGCCGATCCTGCGCTTCGAACAAGTCGCCCTTGTTGAAGAGCTTGAGGAACTTCGAAGGCCCGAGGCGGATGTACAGATCCGACTGAAGCGAGTCCATTCCGCGAAGCAGGCCGACCTTGATGCGGCAGAAATCGGCCTCATCCGACTCCTCGACCCCAGTCTCGCCCTCGGCTCCGCTATCGGCAGGCTTGCGCGCTCGCGCCACCTCCGCCCATTTGAGAACGTCGGGCACGATATCGGCACCCTCCAAGATCGCGAGCACTCCCGGGCGCGAGCCGAGCTTCCCGGCCTCGGCCCTGGCCTTCTCGTCGGTGCCCTCAGACAAAACGATCAGGACCGGGACGCTCTTATCCATCGCACTCAAGAACTTGAGAAGCGGCACCGAGCCCTCGGGATGATCGCAAATGATCAGGTCAACCGGGATATCCTTGAGCAGCGGATCCAGCACCTGAGCGAGGATCGAAGCCTCCGTCACTCGCGCGCCGGCTTGGCTTTCCAATGCAAAGGTTACGGTCTCGCGGACCTTCTTGAGTTTCAGAGCTGAGACGACGCGCATCCACCCTATTCTAGGGTGAACGCGCCGGACTTAAAAGGATTTCTGCGGCGAATGGCCGTTCGCCGGACGGGCGGCTTCGGCGTGCGGAAGGTCTTCCTTGCCGCGCGAACCGAAGATCCGCATGAGCCAGGCCTTGCTCCAGATCCGATACCGATCGATATACGAGAACGCCGCCGGAACGACCACGAGCGTGAGCACAGTGGAGCTGATCAGGCCGCCGATGATCGCGATCCCCATGCTGGTTCTTTGACGGGAAGCCTCGTTCAAGCCCAGGGCGATCGGAAAGGTGCCCGCGATCAGCGCCATCGTCGTCATGAGAATGGGCCTGAGACGGGTCTTGCCGGCCTTGATCAGCGCGCTCGAGCGATCCATCCCTTCCTCGATCAGCTGCTTGGCGTAGTCGACGAGCAGGATCGAGTTCTTGGTTGCCACCCCGAGCAGCATGATCGTCCCGATCATCGAGAAGATGTTGAGCGACTCCCGAGTGACCGCTAGCGCCACGAAGGCGCCGCACATCGCGAGCGGCAGCGCGAGCATGATCGTGAGCGGAGTCACGAACGACTCGTAGAGCGACGAGAGCACCAGGAAGATGAAGAGCACGCCGAAGAAGATGGCCGTCAACATGCTCTGGCCGAGCTCCTGGAAGTTCTCCGCCTGGCCGACGAACATGTAGCGCATGCCCTGCGGGAGAGGCTTGTCTTTGAAATGCTGGTTGATCTGGTCCATGATGTTGCCCATGCCCGCGCCCGGCCCGATATCGGCCGAGATCTGCACGAGGCGCCCGCGGTCCTGGCGGAGGATCGTCGCCGGGCCGATCGCCTCGACGGGCTTGGCGACGTCCTGGAGATGGATGAGCGTGCCGTTGATGTTGGGCACGTAGGTCCGGCCGAAGCGGGCTTTGAGGTCGCGCTGCTCCTCGAGCAGGCGCACTCGGACATCGTACTCGCGGCCGAGCTCGCGGAACTTGGCCGGGGTCACGCCCTCGGTCTGCGAGCGCAGCTCCTGGCCCATGAGCTTGGTCGAAACGCCGAGCTGCTTGCCGCGCTCCGGATCCAGGACAACCTGGAACTCGGGCTTGCCGGGGCGATAGCTCGTGTCGACGTCCTTGAGGCCCGGGATCGCCTTGAGGTATGCGAGCGTCTCGGCACCGACCTCGTCCAGCTGCTTCTGGTCGAGGCCGATGATGTTGAGGTTGAACGGGCGCTGGCCGCCGCCGACTGCGTCGTAGTCCTTGACTGTCGGGTTGGCGAAGGCGATCTCCTTGAATTGCTCGCGGACCTTCTCCTTGACCTGGCCCGTGTTCAACTTGCGCGACTTCGCGGGCGTCAGGTGCACGTAGAACTCGGCCTCATTGGCCGCGCCCGTGCGCCCGCCGACCGTGAGCGCGCTGACCGCGACCTCGGGGTTGGAGTGCAGGATCTTGTCCGCGCGGAGCGCGACCTCGGTCATGGCGTCAAGGTTGCTTCCCGGAGGAAGGTCCAGGCCGACGGCGAACTCGCCGGCGTCCTGTTGCGGGAGGAAGGTCTTGACCACGTACTTGAGCGAGCTGACGGAGAGCACGAAGACCGCGCCCGCGATGAGCATCGTGACGAAGGGCCGGCGGATCGTGAAGCCCAGGACCCGACCGTACTTCTCCTCGAGCCAGGTCTGGAAGCGATCGAAGCCCCTGAGCACGCGGCCGATCGTGCGCGCCCAAAGGGAGTCACCCTCGTTGCCGTGCACGGGCCCGGCGAAGTACGCCGAGAGCATCGGCGCGATCGTGAGCGCGTCGAAAAGCGAGATCGCCATGGCGAAACAGACCGTCGCGCCGAACTGACGGAAGAACTGGCCTACGACGCCGCTCAGGAACGCGATCGGGCCGAAAACGGCGATGACCGTGAGAGTCGTCGCGATGACGGCGAGGCGGACCTCCGCCGTGCCGTCGCGGGCGGCGTCGACCGGGTCCTTGCCCATCTCGATGTGGCGGAAAATGTTCTCGCGGACGACGATCGCGTCGTCGATCAGGAGACCGACGGACAGCGAGAGCGCGAGCAGCGTCATGATATTGATCGTAAAGCCCGCGACCGCCATCAGCATGAACGCGCCGATGAGCGAGTTCGGGAGCGCGAGGCCGGTGATGATCGTCGAACGGCCGTTCGCCAGGAAGAAAAAGACGACGAGCACGGCCAGGATGACCCCGAGCATGATCGACTCCTGCACGTCCTCCACGTTGGCGCGGATCCAGACGGAGGTGTCGCGGACGACTTCGATATGCGGCTTGCCCTCGAAGTTCTGGAGCTCTTCATTGAGCTTCTTGATGCGCGCGTTGAGGGCGTTGACCACGGCGATGGTGTTGGCGCCGCTCTGGCGATAGACCATGATGAAAAGGCCCTTCTTGCCGTTGATGAAAGCACGCGACCGCTCGTCTTCGAGCCCGTCGACCACCTTGCCGAGGCTTCCGACCGTCAGCGGGCTCGCGTTGCCGAAGAAGTTGACGATCGTGTTCTTGACGTCATCGACCGACCGGAATTCGCCGATGGTACGGAACACCATCTCCTTCTTGCTCTGGTCGACCTTGCCCACCGGGACGTTCTCGCCGGCGGACCCGACCTTCTGAGCGACGGCCGAGACCGGAAGCTCGGCCTGCTTGAGCTTGGCCGGATCCAGCTCGACGCGGATCTCGCGCTTGCGGCCGCCGAGGACTTCGACGAGGCCGATCTGGCTGACCTGCTCGATTCGCGGGCGAATCACGTCGTCGGCCACGTCAAAGAGCTTGGCTTCGGGCAGGTCCGCGCTCATCGAAAGCTGGAGGACCGGCTGGTCCGACGGGTCGATCCGCCGGATGACTGGCTCGTCGATATCGAGAGGAAGCTTGCTCTTGGCCGAGCCGACGCGATCGCGGATCTGCTGCTCGGCGTACTTGACGTCCGTCTCGAGCGTGAACTCGGCGATCACCTGGCTCATGCCCTCGTAGTTGCGCGAGGTCAGGCGCTTGATCCCCGAGAGAGTGCTGATCTCGTCTTCCAAAGGCTTGGAGACGAGGGTCTCGATCTCGTTCGGGCCCGCGCCTGGGTACGTGGTCGTCACCGTCACCACCGGAAACGTCACATCCGGAAAGAGGTCGACGCCGAGCTTGCTCAAGCTCAGAAGGCCCACGGCCAGCATGACAATCACCACGCAGGTGATGAAGGTCGGTCGCTTAATGGAGATATCAGCTAATGACATTGTAGCCTCCTTCGCTTCGCGAAGGTTAGCGGCCGGAGCCCCTCCTCCTGGCCGGGGCCGCTTTCCGCGGCCCTGGGTGGAAATCAATCTTACTTCGGTAACTCTGGGTTCGTGAAAATCTTCATCTGGACGAGGGCCGTGAGGACGTCGGCCTCGGCGCGAATCCGCGAAATCTGCGCCTGCGCGAAATCCTGCTCGAACGTCAGCACCTGGAACGTCGTCGAATGGCCGCCCCGCAGGCGTTCTTTCTCGCGATTGAGCTTGGCCTCTTGGGTCTCTTCAAGCTGAAGAAGAAGCCCGAGGCGCGTGCGCGACTCGGAGAACTTCTTGCTCAGGTCCGCCCAGCTCTGCTCCTGCTCGAGGAGCCGCTGCTGGTAGGTCAGCTCGGCGCCGGCCTGCTCGCGCGCCCAGCCCTGGCGCGCGCCATGGGTCGCGGCGAGATCCAGCGGCACGCTGAAGCGCACGCCCACGGCCCGGGTGTCCACATTGTCGGAGAACGAGTTCGTCGACGCCGCGCCGTAAGCCGGGTCGCGGCCGTAGAGCTGATAGGACGCGAAAAGCTCGAGCGTCGGCAGGTCGCGCTCGGCCGCGATCGTCGCGTTGGCCACGACGGCGCGACTCTGCTGCTCGGCGGCCGCGACGTCGGCGCGAGGCTCGGGCCCGCGCTCGGGCGCCTTCATCTCGAGCACGCGCTTGGGATC
>OUNM010053561.1_pt1 | contig 20917 bp, 17 predicted proteins | sample 1769961 | NCBI WGS metagenome assembly OUNM01 (sample SAMEA3914820, study PRJEB12502) | metagenome | biome: forest; material: soil | place: USA | collected 2012-03-12 | depth 0.3 m
AAATCGGGCACGGCGTTGAGCACATACAGGTCGCGCGGCAGCGTGAGCGTTTTGCTGGCGGGCACGATCTCGCCCAGCTCATGGGGCAGCACGATGCGCACACCAGCATAGTTCATGAGGAAAAACCACACGCCATTGAGCGTGCCGGTGCCGGATGCGCCGACGATGTGCAGCTCCGGCTGGCCGGCTTCATCGGGCTTGGTCGCAATGACAAAGCCATGTGCATCAGCTTTCTTCAGCTCGGGGAATGCTTCCAGAGGATCGCTGGCCGCAGCACCCACGAAGATATGGCGCGAGCCTGGCTTTGCCGCCTTGACCGAGGAGACCACGCCGACAGGTGAGCCGGTGATTTTCTCCAGAAAGCTGGCGAGCTTGTGCGCGGCTTCGGCGATCCGGCCGCTCTCAAACACCTGGCGGGGGCCGGGGGAGTCTTTGCCAGTGACGATGACGGTGGGCGCAGAGGCATCCAGCAGTGCAAACGTCTCCTTGGATTCCCGCACCACGGCATCGCGGGTGAGGAATGGCATGAACCGGCCCTGGGCCGCCACGACTGGCAGCGAAAGACTAAGGAAGACGGCGGAACGGACAGCGATGAGGAAAGAGTTCATGGGATGCGCGCTGATGCCTATCAACGCACCTCCCCGCACCGGTCGATCATGCCAGGAGGGTCAGGGCACCTTTTTGGAGCGTGAGCGATGAAGCTCAACCGCCAGGTAGATGACGATGGCAACGTTGCCGAGAAAGACTCCCACCTTGATCCAGGTAAAGCGGTGAAAAATCTCGTACACCTCGACAGGCAGATAGATGCCGCCGCTGACAACGGCGAACCATTCGGCCCACTTTTTCTTGTTCCAAAGGCCATAGGCTTCGGCCAGCCGGATAGCAGCATAAACCACGGCCAGCCAGGCAAGCTTCCACAGGTTCGCATCGGAGACCTTGGATGCGGCCTCGATAAAAATGGCCGGGTACTTGCGGGCAGGATCCATGTGCAGGGTCTTCACAATGCGCTCCGCCACGTCCTGCACGTCGTGATGGATCAGGGAAAACAGGCCCAGGCCGGCGAGCAGCACCAGGCTGCCTTTGGCCGCTTCGAAGAGGGCGACAATGCGAACGCCGGTGCGTGAAGAGAGCTTGTTCATAGATGGCGCAATGGCTGCTGCAGCCTGCCACCTGCCAGCCATGGGGGCAACCGAAGCTTCGCCGTTGTCACCTGCCCGCCTCGGTGGTAAAAGAAACGGCCTGCGCTGCCGATCATGCGCCCCTTCCTCCCAGTTCTTTTTCTTCTTTGCGCCTGCTGCACCGCCATCGGGCAGGAGAAGCCTGTGCCTGCGGTGCACGCGGAACCGCCGCGCAACCTGGAGGAGGCGCACCAGCAACTGGAGTCGCTGCTGTCGAAAGAAGAGCTGGGCCGCATTGATGCCATGAAGTCGGAAAAAGAGATGGTGGATTACCATCTCAGCGTGGGCCTGGCGATCCGGAACAACTGGGGCCTGTGGGGTGGTTCACCGCTGGCCATGCACCTGTGGCAGCTCGGTTTCGAGCACGCGGAGGACATGTCGAGCGTGATCCTGCAAACCTTCTGGTGCAAGCGGCACCGGCGGGATTTCCGGCTGGAGGACCGGGCGGATTACTACCGTGCCTACTGGAAGGCGGCCGCCGAGCCTCCGGCCTCGGCCCGGGATCCCGAAGACGGAGCCGGGGTGGAATGGAGCATTGCCTTCGCTGCCGGCACGGATGAAAGGCCCCGCCAGATCCACGTGGGCCGCAGCAAGCAGACCGGCCGCTGGCTGGCCTACGAGTACAACAAGGGAGTGTATGTTCCGGACAAGGCGCTGACGGCAAAGATCAAGACCTTTGCCAGCGACCCGTTTGCAGCCAGCAAGTAGTTACCCCGCAAACCGCGATTCAACGGGGCTATCTTCGCCAACGCCCGGCCTGATGCGGCTTGGCGGCGGTGGGCTCGGTATTTTTTAATACAGGCCCACCGCCGCCAAACCGCCTGAGCCACGGGCCGTTGACGAAGCTATTCCCCGCTGAATCGCGGTTTGCGGGGTTAATTCTTGCCAGGAAACGACAGCGGCCTCATCATCGCTCCGCCTTCCTTGCAGGACGCGGTCAACCTCCCACCCCGCATCGTCATGCCCCAATGCCTTCAATGCAAAAGCCAGCGCGTGGCCACCGGCACGGTGGTTGCGCCCCAGGGCCACGGCCTCGTGGTGTTTCGGCCGCGCGGACTGCGCTTCCTTTCGATCACCGCCTTTGGCGGCACGGAGCTGACCGGCACGGGCTTTGCCTGCCTGGACTGCGGGCTGGTATGGAGCTCCACGCCGCCTGACAGGCTGGACGCCTTCATCAAAAAGCACTGCGATGAGAGCCAGGTCTTCCCGCCTGACGGGCTGCCGCCGATTGGTGAGTGACGATCAGCTTTGGGGCATCACCGCCACAAAGTTCCGAACGGTGCTGAGCTCCTCCTCGTAGCGGACCTTGCCCTCCCCATCTCGGCACCAAAAGCCGGTGGAGTGGCCGCCATCAAAGTTCAGGGCGCGATCGACTTCAAAGTGCGGGATCAACCCCGGCGTGGCAAGCATCGCCGCCAGCCCGGCGAGGGTGGTGGACTGTGCGATGCCCAGCAGCCACTGCCCGGCATTGTCGGTGGCAATGAAGGTGCGTGGCCGGTGGTTCTTTTTTTCCAGGCCTGTCATTGCGGTGCCGTGATTCACCAGCCGGGGGCCGGCTTGCAGCAGCTCGGTAATGCCCTGCCCGTCCTTGAATTCATCGCGCCACAGCAGCATCGGGCGGCCTTTCTTCACCACCACCACGCCGCCCAGCAGTGAGGACTTCTGCCAGGCTCCCGCGCGCCGGCCCTGGCTGATCACCAGGCCCAGCGGTTCGAATTCCTTGCTGAAAAATCCGCCGTTCACTCCGGCGATGGCACCGATAGAGGTCATCGTGGCACCCAGGTTCGCGGCGATGGACCGTGCGGGCTGGTCAATGACGCGAAGCGTGCACTTGGCGGCCTCGAAGACCACCACTTGAAACTCGACCTGATCATCATCATCGCCGCCCGCGCTGAAACGAAGCAGCCGGGCTCCGGCAGCCAGGGGCACCAGCTCCTGGCCATGGGTGGAGGCGAGGGCCTGGGACGGTTTCCAGATGGCGCAGGCAGCGGCCGCTGCCATGAAGGCCCGGCGGTTCATGGGCGGTGCTCGGTCTGCTTCCGGTAGTCGCCGCGGCTGAAGTACTTTTCCAGCCACACATAGAGGATGATGAAGATGTAGCGGCTGCCCATCTCGCGTATTTTCAGCTTGGCCTCGCCCGTGCGGCGGTTGCGCCAGGTGATGCGCATCGTGGTCCAGCTGTAGCCCCGCACAATCGCCTTCAGCGGCAGCTCCACCGTGAGATTGAAATGGGGTGCGATCAGGGGCCGGCAGCCTTCAATGACCTCGCGCCGGTAGGCCTTGAAGGCGTTGGTGGTGTCGTTCAGCGGGATGTTAAACAGGGCTTTGACGAAGAGGTTGGCAAGCCGGTTCAGAAACAACTTCAGGCGCGGGTAGTCCACCACGCCACCACCTCGGATGAAGCGGCTGCCGAAAACGCATTCGTTGCCGGCCACCAGCAGGTCCCAGTAGCGTACCACATCATCCGGGCTGTCGCTTTCATCGGCCATCATGATGGTGACCGCATCGCCCCTCATGTCGTTCAAGCCGAAGATGATGGCGCGGCCAAAGCCATGGGGGCCGGGATTGTTGATGGGCCGCAGGGTGGGCACCGTGGCGGTGAGTTCCTGCAGCAGCGCCCAGGTGCCATCGGTGCTGCCATCATTGACGACCACGATCTCATGCTGGATGCCGCGGGCGCTGAGGGTGTCGTGCAAGTGACGCACAGTGACGCCGACGCTTCCTTCCTCATTTCTGGCGGGAATGACGATGGAGAAAAGGCGCAGAGGCGTTTGATCACTCATTTTGCTTGAAATCTTCGGTGCCGCCGCGTGGTCCTGCTCTTGTCATTCCCGGCATGCGGCGGCGAGGCAGCGGCCGGTTATGGAGTGGAAATGGAGCCTGTTTCCACCGGCTTGTTTCCACGCAACAACGTTGTCTTGTCCAGCATCCACATCGCCTGGAAAAGCAGGATGAGAATGCAGCCGCTGATGATGCCTTCGAGGTGCAGGCAAATCCACACAAATAACGCTGTGCCGCCGCCGATTTTCCAGGGGCCGCGCAATGCGATCCATTGATCGCCGGAATTCTGGGTCAGGTCGATCCGCCATGGCCAGCGAGGCGCGCGGGTGGCCACCTGCCGCCACTCGCCGCCTGAATTCATCGGCAGGGAGATCTTGATTTGCTGGCTCTTGGAGCGGCTCAGCTCGATGTCGCCGCGCAGATTGGGATAGCCGCTGACTTCCCAGAGGAGCCAGTGGGAATCTGGCGCATCATAGGTGACGCTGCGCCACTGCCGGCGGACCTTTTCGTGGGAAGCATCGAGGTTCGTGACCACGGGCATGCGAGGGGAAGGCTTGCCCATGGGATCAACCTGGCTGATGGCGAATCCCCTCACCCGGTCGGGCTGCCCTTCAAGAGTCAAGGCCACCGGCGACCATGGCGGTGGAAGGAGGGCGAGCATGTCAGGATCACTGAGGTACATCTCCAGCCCTCCGATATCCGGATAAGGCACGTGATCGGGATACTGATCATGCAGGGCCAGCTTGTCACCCGCCAGAAAGCGATGGACGCACTCGGACTGAAAAGCGGAGTTCCGGGCACGCTTGGCGCATTCCTCCCAGGCCTTGCCGGTGGCGGGTACGCAGAGGGTGGCAAAAAGGGCAGCCACCCATCCCATGTCCAACACCCTGGGCCAGCCCGAGGTCAATGAGAGCCTGGTGAGGGAAGCGAGGTTGACCGGCAGGCCAAGAATGATGGCATCCAGGTAGCGTGAATCGGGGGCGATGCCATCGCGGCTGCGGGAGTAGGCGACAGCGGCACATTGCAGCAGCACCCAGATGCCCAGCATCAGCACCAGCCGGTCGGGGGCGGCCAGGGCTTTTCGCCTCACCAGAGTGCGGCAGGCATCGGCCAGCCAGGGCAGCCAGATGAAGAAGCCCATCCATTTCACCGGAAACGGCCAGCTCGTGCAGAAGCCAAAGGTGGAAAGAAAGGTGCCTGCGCTGTGAGCCTTCAATGCTTCATGGGCTGGCACCGATGTCATCAGAGGCACTCCCACCCCGATAAGGAGCAGGCAGCAGGCGGCCGCCTGCCAGTGGACCTTCCTGGCATTGCCCTCCTTCCCGGCAAACAGGCCCGAGAGCAGCAGCACGGGCAGGCAGGCCATGGGTGCCAGAATGCCTGAGCCAAGGCTGAGGAGCGCCACCACGCCGGCTGCCGCGGCGACGGCGATGCCTGTGCCCGACGCCTCAGCCAGGGCGATAATGAGAATCACGGAGAACAGCCGCAGAAAATAGAACTGCGTCTGGAAGCCTGAAAGCAGGTTGAACGAGCCAAACGGGATGGCGGCAATGACAAACATCAGGGCGGAAAACGCCACGGGCCTCACCTTTCCCACCGCCCTCCACAGCACCAGCCCCAGCAGCAGCATTAAAAGCACGTGCAGGCAGGCCCCGCATCCCATCAGCAGCTTCGGATCCCAGTGGCCGTTGACAATGAAGAGCATCAAATGCGACAGCCGGGTGGTGAAGATCCGATGCTCGTTGTGCGCGGCAAAGAGATCGGCAAGCATGAGCTTTCCTTGAAGGAAAGCCCGGTAGAGGTGCCAGGCTTCCCCGTCCCACTCATCCCAGATCGGCATGCGCGATCCAAAGTGATCGACCACCATCCAGTTGAAGCATAATGCAAGCGCGGACCCGGTCACCACCGCCAGGAGTGCGGCACGAGGCAGGCTGAAGAGGCCAGCTTTCCGAAAGCTCCAGGCCAGCAAAACCACTGCGGCCAGGGCAAGCACGACGGACAGGCCCACCGTCAGCCCGGTGCTAACAACAATCGCAAACACAATTCGGGAGAGCTGAGGTTTTGGACGTCATCAATGGAGGCAAGGCCGGTAGCTTAGGCAGGCTCCTTTGTCAACGCCCGCCCCTGGGGCAGGGCTTCGCCAGCGATGCCTGCCTCTGCTCAAATCAATTGCCACACAGCGAAGACATTCTTACCTTTCCGCTTCATGAAAGTTGCCATCGTCACCGGTTCCTGCGGCCTTATCGGATCTGAAACCTGCAAAAAGCTCCACTCGGATGGTTTTGCGGTTGTGGGCATCGACAACGACATGCGCAGCTACTTCTTCGGTGCGGGCGCCTCCACCTCCCCAACCCGTGCGGCGCTTGAGTCTTCGCTTGCAGGATACACCCATGAGCCTCTCGACATCCGCTCCTGGGAGGCGGTCAACGCCCTCTTCGAGCGCCATCGCGGCAACATCCAGGTGGTGGTGCACACGGCAGCCCAGCCGTCTCATGACTGGGCTGCCAAGGAGCCGCTCACCGATTTCGGCGTCAACGCCACCGGCACCATGCATCTGCTGGAAGCCACGCGCCTTCACGCCCCGGAGGCCGTGTTCATCTTCACCAGCACCAACAAGGTCTATGGCGATACGCCCAACCGTCTGCCGCTGGTGGAATTGGAGTCCCGCTGGGAGATTGCCCAGGATCATGCCTTTTTCACCCGCGGCATCGATGAGACCATGAGCATCGATGCCACCAAGCACTCCATCTTCGGCGCCAGCAAGGTGGCGGCCGACGTGATGGTACAGGAGTATGGCCGCTATTTTGGCATGAAGACGGGCGTGTTCCGCGGCGGCTGCCTCACCGGCCCGGCCCATGCAGGGGCTGAGCTGCACGGCTTCCTGTCCTACCTCATGAAGTGCACGGTCTCCGGCAAGCCCTACTCGGTCTTCGGCTACAAGGGCAAGCAGGTGCGCGACAACATTCACAGCGCCGACCTGGTGAATGCCTTCAGGCATTTCATCGCCGCCCCGCGCGCTGGCGAGGTTTACAACATCGGCGGCTCGCGCCATTCGAACTGCTCCATGCTGGAGGCCATCACGCTTTGCGAACAGATCAGCGGCAACAAGCTGAACTGGAGCTACAAGGAGGACAACCGCATCGGCGACCACATCTGGTGGATCAGCGACGTGTCAAAGTTCCAGCAGCACTACCCGGACTGGCAGTACCAGTATGACCTGCATGGGATTCTCGCGGAGATTCATGCGGCGTGCGTCGGCCCGTGAGGCTGACACAATATGCTGATATGCATTGTCTTGAACCGCAGAGCGGTTCTCCACGAATAGCCCGGGGTCCTTGCGACCCCGGGACTCGCGCGAGAGGCATTCAACCCTGGAAGGGTTGGCCAATGCGCCCTTTGCTTGATAAAGCCTGTGACGCATTGGCCAACCACGCTGTGGTTGGAGGCTTTCGATTGCGCTATCCCGGGGTCGTTCGACCCCGGGCTACTCACGGAGAACCGCTCTGCGGCTCAATGCGGTTGAACGTCAGTCGATCATGTAAACCTTAGGCAGCAGAAACACCCAGCCACTCCGGGTGCTCCTCAGCAAAAGCGGCCGTCTCTTCAAAGATGGCATCTCTGGAGACTTCCGGCTGCCAATCCCAGGCGTGGCGCATCCGGTTGTCGTCCAGGATCAGCCAGGGGATGTCAAAAGGCCTGTCCACACCACTGCGTTCAACGGCGTGGTCATAGCCAAGGCGGTCCGCGCACCAGCCGCTCATTTCAGCCAGGGAAAAAGCGCTCTCAAGGCCGCCGGAGACATTGCCCAGGCGGGGATGAACGGCGGCCGGCGACTGCATTTGCTTGATGAGCAAATTCGCCAGATCCGCTGGATGCAGGACATCGCGAACCTGGTGGCCCAGGCCTCCGAAGCCGAGGTACTTGAGAGGGCGCTTCTCCCGCCAGGAGTGGATCCAGTAGGCCACGATGCCTTGATCCGGGCGGCCAAACTGGCCAGCACCGGCCATGACGCCGCAGCGGTTCACCCACACGGGAATCTTGAAGGTGGCGGCATATTCCAGCGCCAGATCTTCACTGGCCTTCTTGCTCACGCCATAAAGAGACAGCGGCGGGGCACAGGAAAAGGTCTCGTTGACGCCTGCCGCACTCACGCCTGAGGGCAGGGACTGGCTTTCGTCGAGAACGAACCGGCTGCCCTCGGTTCTTAGCGGCAGGCCGGCCATGGGCGGAATGGAATAGACGCGGCTGGTGCTGAGCAGGATGAAGCCCACGCCGCGTGAGCGGCAGTACTCGAGCATGTTGACGGTGCCGCCGAGATTGTGCTCCACGAGCTGCCGGCTGCTGGTGCGCCCGTCCACACCGGCGAGCACGCTGGGATTGGCAGCAGCGTCGATCACCCAGTCCACGGCGGGCAGGGATTCGAAGTCGCTGGCGCTGCGCACATCCCCATGCACCAGGGTTACGTCCAGGGCGCGCAGCACCGGGCGGTTGAGTTCGCTGCCTGCGCGGCAAAAGTTGTCCATGCCCATCAGCGTCCAGCCCTCGCCGGCCTCGCGCAGCCGCCGCAGGATCTGGCTGCCAACGAAACCACAGGCGCCTGTCACAAGAATTCGCATGGTAAGGCCCTTGGCGCAGATGCCGGTGGAATGCAAGCCCACAGCGTTTGTAGCGCCCCTTCCCGGCGACGCCGGTTTCAGTGTTTTCGCTTGCTAGACGGGGAGGCCTGCCGGTAGTTCCAGGCCCGTTTTTTCAATCATCCGTTCACACCTTATGTCCGCCGAAATCAAGCCAGATCCCATTGCGCAGATGGAGAAAATCGTCTCCCTCTGCAAGCGCCGTGGCTATATCTTTCAAAGCAGCGAGATCTACGGCGGCATCGGCGGCTTCTGGGACTACGGCCCGCTGGGCGCGGAGCTGAAGCGCAACCTGCGCGATGCTTGGTGGAAGACCATGACCCGCGAGCGCGAAGACGTGGTGGGCATCGATGCCACCATCATCATGCACCCGGCGATCTGGAAGGCCTCCGGCCATGTGGACACCTTCAGCGATCCGATGGCGGACTGCCTGCTGACGCAGAAGCGTTTCCGCGCGGACCATGTGGACCTGCAAAGCGGCATGGTGTTCAAGTTCACCGGCGCGACTGGCGACGAAGGCAGCAAAAGCGAGGTGCCCTTCGCCGTGCTGGTGCAGCCGGGCAAGCCGCGCGAATCCGCGCTGAAAGTGGCGAAGCAGTTCTATGAGCTGCGCGGCGTGAAGAATGCCCAGCCCACAGGTGGCGAGACCGGTGAGAAGGTGGAAAACACCCGCGCCTTCAACCCCGAAAACGGCGCACAGCTCACCGAGCCGCGTCCGTTCAACCTGATGTTCCGCACCTACGTGGGCCCGACGGCGACGGAGGCTGACATGGCCTACCTGCGCCCGGAAACGGCCCAGGCGATCTTTGCGCAGTTCAAGAACGTCTTCGACTCCAGCCGCGTGAAGGTGCCCTTCGGCATCTGCCAGATCGGCAAGGCTTTCCGCAATGAAGTGACGCCGAAGAACTTCACCTTCCGCAGCCGCGAGTTCGAGCAGATGGAGCTGGAGTTCTTCATCAAGCCCGACGAGGCGGTGGAGATCATCTGTGGCGAGGTGGCGCAGTGGCATGAGGGCGCGGACCTCTCCGAGCCGCAGACCAACTGGGGCTGGCAGCTCTGGCACCGCTACTGGGTGGACCAGCGCACGAAGTTCTACCGGAGCATCGGCCTGGGCGATGTGCTGGAGTATTACTGGCAGACGCCGGATGACCTGGCCCACTACGCCCGCGCCTGTGTGGACATCCTGTGCCAGTTCCCCTTTGGCACGGAAGAACTGGAAGGCATCGCCGCGCGCGGTGACTTCGACCTCTCGCAGCACCAGAAGCACAGCGGCAAGTCGCAGGAAGTCTTCGATGAAGACCTCAAAAACGCGGCGGCCAAACTCACTCCCGAGCAGAAGGAGGCGCTCATTCAGAAGCGCCTCGCTGCCGAGGCGTCGAAGACCAAGGGCGAGCCCATGCCGGAGGCGGACGTGCGCACCTGGTTCGAGCGCCTGTTCAAGGGCAACTACGTCCCCCATGTGATCGAGCCTTCCGCCGGCCTTGACCGCCTGGCGCTGGCCGTGATTGCCAAGGCCTTCCATCAGTTCGAGAAGACCGATGACAAGGGCAAGTCCGAGACCATCACGGTGCTGCGCCTGCATCCGCGCATCGCTCCGATCAAGGTGGGGGTGTTCCCGCTGCTGAAGAACAAGCCGGAGCTCGTGGCCAAGGCACGCGAGGTGTACGGCCTCATTAAGAAGCACATGAACTGCTTCTATGACGAGACGGCCGCCATCGGCCGCCGCTATGCGCGCCAGGATGAAGCCGGCACGCCTTTCGGCGTGACGATTGACTTCGAAACCCTGGGCGAAAAAGGCCCTGAGCTTCAGGACACCGTCACCGTGCGCGAACGCGACAGCACTGAGCAACACCGCATCAAGATCAGCGAGCTGCTGGGCTGGCTGCAGGCGCGGATTTAACAGGTCCATGGCAGATGCTCTTCGCCGCGACTTTCGGGCCCAGGCTGATCCAGCCCGGGCCCTGAGTTCGGCCGGGTATTTCAAGACCGGCGCTGGCGGCTACGGCGAAGGCGACAAGTTCCTGGGGCTAACGGTGCCGCAGGTTCGTGGCTTTCTGCCGCGCACAGATGCCTTGAGCGAAGAGGAGCTGCTGGCGTTTCTGCACTCCGAATGGCACGAGGAGCGGCTGCTCGCCCTGCTGGCGTGGGTGCGCCGTTTTGACAAGGCGAAGAAAAGCCCGGAGGTGAGGGAGCGGCTTTTCCTGTCTTACCTGGAAAACACACGCTGGATCAACAACTGGGATCTGGTGGATACCAGCGCCCCGGCCATCATCGGCGGCTGGCTGCTGGAGCGTGACCGGGGGTTGCTTTATGAGCTGGTCGTTTCACCCAGCCTGTGGGAGCGACGGATCGCGGTGCTGGCCACGCTCACTTTCATCCGCCATCGCCAGTTCGACGATACGCTGGCACTGGTGCGCGGCCTGCTGAAGGACAAGCACGACCTGATGCACAAGGCCTGCGGCTGGATGCTGCGCGAGGCGGGCAAGAAAGAGGAGGCGGTGCTCACCGGCTTCCTGGATGCTCATGCCAGCCAAATGCCCCGCACCATGCTGCGCTACGCCATCGAACGACTGGCTCCGGAACGGCGCAGCGCCTATCTCGCCCGGCGCTGAAGGCGACAAAAAAGCCAGGCTTTTGATGAAACTCTGGCGAGGCTGCCGCGCTTGTATTAGCGTTGATGATGCGCGCCTTTGTTTCCCTTCTTTTCGTCGTGCTTGCCCAGGCCGTGGTGCTCGGGCAGCAGCAGGACATTGCCAGCCTGGATGTGGACAAGCTGATCCAGGATCACGATGCCAAGCTCATCGCCCATACCCAGCAGCTCATCGCCGCCAAGACCGAGGCGGAGCGGGAAGCGCTGAGCCGCACCCTGCCGAGCCCGGCCGAGCTGGCCCCGCTGATGCTGCGCGTGGCCCAGGAGCACCCGGTGGAGACCACCTCGACGAAGGCCCTGGTGTGGCTGGTCACACGCGCCTCCAACGTTCCGGAGGGCTTCAAGGGCATCCAGCTTCTCACGGAGCCGCGCTACGCCAGCCGTGCCGGTCTGCTCGATGCGTTGGACTACCTGGCCAATTCGCAGCCCGGCGTTACGGAGCAGGCGCTGCGTGCCATCGCGACGAACAACACGCACACCGAAGAAAAAGCCAGCGCCACCCTGGGCCTGGGCAATGTGCTGGTGAAGGTGGGTGAGGCATCTCCCGCCGGTTCACCCCAGCGCCGCGCTGCGCTCGATGAGGCGAAGAAGTACTTCGAAGAGGTGCTCGCCAGCTACAAGGACGTGGTGGTGCGCGGCATGAAGGTGGGCGATCCGGCGGCGGCCATGCTGTTCGAGCTGGCCAATGTTTCCGAAGGCTGCCAGGCCCCGGAAATCGATGGCAAGGATGCCTATGGCGCCACCTTCAAGCTGAGCGACTATCGTGGCATGGCCGTGGTGGTGGTGTTCTGGGGCGCCTGGTGCCATGCCTGCCACGGCACGCTCGCGGCGATCCAGGCTGACATCCAGCAACTGCCGCCCGGCAAGGCGGTGCTCGTGGCGGTGAACACCGATCCGGTGGACACGCTCAAGCAAGCAATCCAGGACCAGCACATCGAATGCCGCAACTGGAGCGACGGCTACAACCGCGGCCCCATCAGCTCGGTGTGGAACATCCATTCCTGGCCTTGCATCTTTGTCATCGACGCGAAAGGAGTGATCCAGCGCAAGAATGTTCCCCGCCCTGATGTCGGCAAGGCGCTGCGCGAGGTGCTTGCCATGCCCTGAGCCTGGAGCTGTCCTTGTCTCCGCTTGGCATGGTGGTGATGAGGTGATGGGTTGCGACAGGCGGCGGGCATTGCCACTCTGCCCTGTCATCTCGACAAAACGGCCTGCCGGATGCTTTCGGGCGCGGCCACGACCGGCTTGCGCGTGAAATGCATGTGCATGACACGGCTGTCCATGGCATGGTGTCCGATCCCACCGCGGCCGCGCCATCCTTCGGCCCGCTCCATCCAGGCAAGCCATGACCGACCTCGCTCACCTTGTTCAAAGCGGCAGCGGCCACTTGTGGCTCTACCTGCCCATGGCGGTCTTTCTGGGTGCGCTGCACGGCCTGGAGCCGGGCCATTCCAAGACGATGATGGCCGCCTTCATCATCGCTGTCCGCGGCACCATTCCGCAGGCCGTGCTGCTGGGCCTCTCGGCCGCGATCTCGCACTCGCTCATCATCTGGCTGCTGGCCGCGCTGGCCTTGACGTATGGCAGCCAGTGGAATGCGGAAACGGTGGAGCCGTGGCTGCAGGTCATCTCCGGCACGCTGGTCTTGATGGTGGCGGCATGGATGTTTGCACGCACGTGGCGGGAGGTGCGCGAAGCCCGGGCTCATCACCACGCAGCAGCCGCCACCGCGAAGCCAGCGATGCAGGCCGCGGGCATGCATGACATTGCCGTTCCGGAAGGCCTGCTGGCCCCCGCGCGTTTCGCTGCCCGGAAATCGCGCGGCCCGCATGGCGGCATGCTGCTGGACACCGGCCACGGCTGGCTGGAGATCGCCGTGTTTGATGAGGGCGGTCCGCCTCGCTTCCGCATCCATCCCTGCCAGGCGGGAGGAGCGCCCGCACCGCTGCCCAGGCACACGCGCATGAGCATCGAGACCACGCGCATCGACGGCAGCACGCAGATCTTTCAATTTGAGCCCGCAGGCACTTTTTGGGAAGCCACCGCCGTGCTGCCGGAGCCGCGTGAATTCGCGGCCACGGTGACCATGAGCCACGAGGGCCACGCGCACAGCTACAAGCTGCGTTTTGCCCCCGACCAGGCGCTGGCCGAGGCCCTGGTGGAGGAGATCAAGGACCCGGACTCGGAGATCTACCAGGATGCCCACGAGCGGTATCACGCCGAAGACATCGCCAAGCGCTTTGCCAGCCGCAACGTGACCACGCCGCAGATCGTGCTGTTTGGCATCACCGGCGGCCTCACCCCCTGCCCCGCCGCCTTCACCATTCTGCTGCTGTGCCTTCAGCTCAAGAAGGTGAGCCTGGGCTTTACCCTGGTGGCGGCGTTCAGCTTCGGGCTCGCGATCACCATGGTGACCGTTGGCGCCGTGGCGGCCTGGAGCGTGCGGCACGCCACCAAGCGCTTCAGCGGCTTTGGCGAAGCGATGCGCAAGGCTCCTTTTGTCTCCTGCGCGCTGCTCGCCGTGCTGGCGCTTTACATGCTGTACAGCGGCTGGCACACCCTGACACACATGCACTGACCAACGGCGGCAGCACTTAAGCCGCCGACGAAGGAGGCTTTCTTCCTATTTCGATCCCGGCCCTGCCTGCAGCCGCCACACCAGGGCGGATAGGTTCAGCCGGAAATGCCGATGCGGGTGCTCACAGGCGGACTTCGATGCACCTCCCTGACCGGCCGCTTTCAATCAGCGAAACGCGAAAGATACGCCCGCTATGCAAAAGCCGGTCGAACACCGGAACAAACAAACCCCATAGACGTTATGAGCGGCATCACCAGCAGACGCGATTTCCTTGCACAGGCGGCAGTCACGACAGCCACGGGCTTTGCCGGAGGCGCCATCGCAGTGGCCGCCCCCGCCGAAACACCAAAGCAAGGCGGCACCAAAACGGCCCGCCGTGAGGCCACCATCGCCCTGGCGCCACCGGACAAGCAGCCGCCGCACCTGAAACTGCCGGAAGTGGTGAAGGACAAGGTGGGCTATGCCATCGTGGGCCTCGGCGAGCTGGCGCTGGAGGAAATTCTTCCGGCTTTCAGCGAGGCAAAGCACTCAAAGCCTGTCGCTCTTGTCAGCGGCCATGCGGACAAGGCGCGCCAGGTCGCCGAAGCCTATGACATCAGCCCCGATGCGATCTACAGCTACGACACTTACGACAAGCTGCGCGACGACAAGCGTGTGGACGTGATCTACATCGTCCTGCCTAACAGCCTGCATGCCGAATACACCATCCGCGGCCTGAAGGCCGGCAAGCATGTGCTGTGCGAAAAGCCCATGGCGGCCACCGTGGAGGAGGCAGAGCAGATGATTGCCGCCGCGAAGGAGGCGCGCCGCAAGCTCATGATCGGCTACCGGCTGCACTATGAGCCGCTGAACCTGGAGGTGGCGAAGATGTGCAAGGAAAAGAAGCTGGGCACGGTGAAGACCTTCTCTTCCAGCAACTGCCAGAACGTGAAGGCACCTAACATCCGCCTTAGCGGTCAACTGGCGGGCGGCCCGCTCGGCGACGTAGGCATCTATTCCATCAATGCCGCACGCTACGTCATCGGCGAGGAGCCTGTGGAGGTCACAGCCACGGCCTTCCAGCCGGAGGATGATCCCCGCTTCGCCGAGGTGCCTGAGAGCGTCGCCTTCACCTTGCACTACCCTTCCGGCGCGCTGGCCCACTGCGACTGCTCCTTCGGCACAGCCGTGAGCCGCCGCTATCGCGTGCACTGCACGGACGGTCTTATCGAGATGGACCCGGCCTTTGGCTACAAAGGCCTGCGCCTGTTCACCCGCGATGCGGAGGATGCCAAAGTCACGGAGCTCAAGATCCCGCAGGTGAACCACTTTGCCGCCGAGATGGACCACTTCTCCCAGTGCGTGCGTGGCGACAAGGAATCCAGCACGCCCGGCGAGCTGGGCCTGGCGGACATGCGCATCATGGCCGCCATCCAGGAAGCTATACACACCGGCCGGCGGACGAAGGTGTGAACACTTTTTCACCAACGTTCCTGCACGCACCTGCTGCCGGCCGTGCGATGGCCACTTGAACCGCCCCACCCATTATGACCTCACAACACCTGCCCGGCGACCACGAAGGAGCGCTGACCGCGACCCGCCGCGAGTTCATGGCTCATGCGACTGCAGCCGGTGTGGGCGTGGTGCTGACCGGCTCGGAAGCATCTTCTGCCGCCGCTGCGGCCACAGATGCCGGACTGGTGGAGGTAAAGCTGAAGGTGAACGGCGAAGAACAAACGCTGAAGCTCGATCCACGCACCACTTTGCTGGACATGCTGCGCGAGAAGCTCGGCCTCACTGGCAGCAAGAAAGGCTGCGACCACGGCCAGTGCGGCGCCTGCACAGTGCTGGCGAACGGCCGCCGGATCAATGCCTGCCTGGCGCTCGCCGTTGCGCATGAGGGCGATGACATCACCAGCATCGAAGGTCTCGCGCATGATGAGGAACTGCACCCCGTGCAGGCCGCTTTCATCCGCTGCGACGGCTTTCAGTGCGGCTACTGCACACCGGGCCAGATCATGTCCGCCGTGGCCCTCCTCAAAGAAGGCTGCCCGCCCACGGATGAAGGCATCCGCGAGGCGATGAGCGGCAATCTCTGCCGCTGCGGTGCCTACAACGGCATCATCGAAGCCATTCGCGAGGCACGCGACCAAGCCGCCCGAGCCTGACCACCATGAATGCCTTTGCCTACACCCGCGCCACCCATATCGAGGCAGCTTTGCACGCCATTCAGGAAGGCGGCGGCAGCCGGTTCCTGGGCGGCGGCACCAATTTGGTGGACCTCATGAAGGAGGGCGTGGAAACGCCGGAACGGCTGGTGGACATCACCCGGCTGCCGCTCGCCGCCATCGAAGAACACAACGGCGGCCTGCGCATCGGCGCGCTGGCCCGCAACAGCGACGTCGCCAATCATGCGCTGGTGCGCGAGCGTTGCCCGCTGCTCGCCCAGGCCTTGCTTTCCGGCGCCTCGCCGCAGTTGCGCAACATGGCCACCGTGGGCGGCAATCTCATGCAGCGAACCCGCTGCTACTACTTCTGCGATGTGGGCTCGCCCTGCAACAAGCGGCAGCCGGGCAGCGGCTGCGGGGCCTTGGAGGGTTACAACCGCATTCATGCCATCCTGGGCGCCAGCAGCCAGTGCGTGGCCGTGCACCCGAGCGACATGTGCGTGGCCCTGGCGGCTCTGGAAGCCCAGGTGGAAGTGCAGGGGCCCAAGGGCATGCGCACCCTTCCCCTCGATGATTTCCACCGCCTGCCGGGTGATACACCGTCTCGCGACACGAACCTGGAGCCGGATGAACTGATCGTGGCCCTGGTGCTTCCACCTCTCAATCTGGCAGCGCATTCGCATTACCTCAAGGTGCGCGATCGCGCCTCATATGCCTTCGCCCTGGTGTCCGTAGCGGTCGCCTTGCACATGGACGGCGGCAAAATCCAACAGGCGCGCCTGGCGCTCGGCGGCGTGGCCCACAAGCCCTGGCGGTCACAGGTCGCCGAGGCGGTGATGAAAGGCCAGGAACCTTCCCCCGCCCTGTACGCCCGCGTGGCCGATGCCGCCCTGGAGGGCGCAAGACCTCTGCGGTTCAACGGCTTCAAAGTCGAACTCGCACGCCGGGCCATCGCCGAAGCGCTCAGATCAGCCGTCGAGGGCACCGCCGCCTTGTAATCCCCCGTTTCCAGCCTTATGTCCGCCTCCTTCCTTCCCGCCATCGGCAAGCCTCTCGACCGCGTTGACGGGCGGCTGAAAGTCACCGGCCGCGCCCGTTACGCCGCGGAGTTTCCGGTGAAGAATCCCGCCTACGCCGCTCTGGTGCGCAGTACCGTCGCCGAGGGCGTCATCACTGCCATCGATTCCAAGGAAGCAGGGGCGCTGCCCGGCGTGCTGGGCGTGTATTCGCACCTCAACGAGCTGCCCTGGCGCGACAGTGCGGCCTTTTCCGAGAAGGAGGACGAGCGCGGCTCCTCAGCCATGAGCATCCGGCCCCTGGGCACGGCCAACGTGTTCTACAACGGCCAGTACGTCGCCATGGTGGTGGCCGACACGCTCGAGCAGGCGCGGCACGCCGCGGCGCTTGTGAAAGTGTCCTACAGTGTCCCAGGAAAAGAAGCCGGGTCTGGAGAGGAGGGCAGCCCCTTTGTGCTCGCGCAGCGGCTCGGGCATGCCGAGCTGCCCAAGAAGCTGAAAGACGAGCCGCCCGTGCGCAAGACCGGCATCGGCCAGGAGGCCTTTGAAACGGCAGAAGTGAAGGTGGACAGCACCTACACCACGCCATGGGAAACGCACAATCCCATCGAGCCCCACTCCACCATCGCCGCCTGGGAGGGCGACCGGCTCACCGTGTTCGATGCCTCGCAAGGCGTGGGCAACGTGGCCAAAATGCTCGCCACGGCTTTTGAGATCGACCCCGCCAAGGTGCGGGTGATCTCAAAGTTCATCGGCGGTGCCTTCGGTTGCAAGGGGCTGGCATGGCCGCACGTGCCGCTGGCCGTGGCGGCGGCCAAGGCGGTGAAGCGGCCGGTGAAGCTGGTGATCGAACGCCACGACATGTTCACCAACGTGGGCTACCGCTCCCCCACCCTGCAGCGGGTGCGGCTCGGCGCGAAGAAGGACGGCACCCTCGAGTCCGTGGTGCACACGGGTTTCTCACAGTCCGCAAGGCGCGATGCCTTTGTCGAGCCGTTCACCAACCCCACGGCGATGATGTACGCCTCGCCTAACATCCAGCTTGAGCAGCGCATCGTGCGCATGAACGTCTGCCGCCCCACCTTCATGCGCGCCCCCGGTGAGGTCACCGGCATGTATGCCCTGGAATGTGCGATGGATGAGCTGGCCCACGAGCTGGGCATGGACCCTGTGGCCCTGCGTCTGCGCAACCACGCGGATGTGGACCCGATGAAGAAGCGTCCCTTTTCCAGCAAGTCGCTGAAGCGCTGCTACGAACTGGCGGCGAAGAAGTTCGGCTGGCCCAGCCCGCCGCCGCAGCCGCGCTCGCTGCGCAAAGGCCGGCTGCTGGTGGGTCTTGGCATGGCAGGCTCCACTTACCCGGTGAACCGGTCGATGGCCATGGCCAAAATCGCGCTGAATGCCGATGGCACCGTGACGGGCCAAAGCGCCAGCCACGATCTCGGCACTGGCATGTACACGGTCATGTGCCAGATGCTTTCCGAGGCGCTTGGCGTGCCGATGGAAAAGGTGCGTTTCGACCTCGGCGACTCCACTCTTCCCGCAGCACCCGTGGCGGGCGGATCACAAAGCGTCAGCAGCGTGGGCTCCGCCGTGAACGAGGCGCTGGCCGGGCTGCGCGCCAAGCTGCTGGACCTGCTGCAGGACGATGCCAGCTCTCCCGTGCACGGTCTTTTGCCGGATCAGACCGCCTTCGCCAACGGCCGCCTGGTCTCGCTCAATGACCCGGGCAGGGGCGAGGACTGGCTGGCGATCCTGAAACGCCACAAGCAGGACAAGCTGCAGGCCGAGGGCGTGGCCAAGGCCGGCGAGGAAAAGGAAAAGTACACCATGCATGCCTTTGGCGCGCACTTCTGCGAGGTGCATGTGGACGAGGCGCTCGGCACGGTGCGGGTCGCGCGCTGGACCTGCGCCCACGCCTGCGGCCGTGTCATGAACGCCAAGACGGCGCACAGCCAGATCCGCGGTGGCATCGTGATGGGCATTGGCATGGCCTTGATGGAGCACACTCAGATTGATGAACGCACAGGCCGTGTCATCACCGACGACCTCGCGGACTACCACGTGCCCACCCATGCGGACATCCCGGTGATCGACTCTTACTTTGTAGAAGAACAGGAAGATCACGCCAATCCCATCGGCACCAAGGGCATTGGCGAAATCGGCATTACCGGTGCGGCGGCGGCGGTGGCCAATGCGGTCTTCAACGCCACCGGCACGCGGTTGCGCGACCTGCCGCTGACGCCGGACAAACTGGTTTCCGCGAAAGCATGAACAGCTTCACCGAAATTCTGCGCCACTGGTGCGGCCACGACCGTGAGCCCGCGGCCCTGGCCACCGTGGTGCGCACCACCGGCTCCACCTATCGCAAGGCTGGCGCCCGGCTGCTGGTGCAGGCGGGCGGCCGCACCACCGGTATGGTCAGCGGCGGCTGCCTGGAGCGCGACATCGCAGACCGTGCCCAGGCCGTTTTGCGAAGCCGCGCGCCGCAATTGGTGAGCTATGACACACGGCGGATGTTTGGTTGCAACGGCGGCCTGGAGGTTTTCATCGAGCGCATCCCCGCCGGCAGCGAGGACCACCTGCTCGCGGCCGTGGAAACCGGCATGCGCAGACGCCAGACCGTGATGGGCGCCACCGTGTTTGAAGCGGCCGGCCTTCCATGCGAAGTGCTGGGCTCGCATGCGCTTGCAGACCGTGGCGACACCTCGGCCGCAGCCTGCCCGCTGCCAGAAGGCATGTACATTGACGGGCGCGGTGCGGCGGCCGCCGACAAGGCGCTGGAGCGGCACTACACTTTCTCTGGAGGCACTATGGCCGCCCTGCTGCAGACCATTGCGCCGCCCTTGCGCGTGCTGATCTTTGGCGCGCATCCTGACGTGCCGCCACTGGCCGGGCTATGCCTCTCGCTTGGCTGGCAGCCCGTGGTGATCGCGCATCCTTCCCAAGATCCGCCGGACCTGCCCCCTCACTGTTCGGTCATGCGCCTGGTGCCGGAAGAAGCTGTCAACGTGCTGGCACCCGACGAGCATACGGCCGCCGTGGTGATGACCCACCACTACGGTCGCGACCTGGCCTGCCTCGCGTCCCTTCTGCCCCGCCCGCTGCCTTACGTCGGGCTGATGGGCCCTGCCGCCCGGCGCAACCAGTTGCTGGCCGAACTGGCGGAGCAGGGCTTGGCCATTGACCATCCGGCGCTTGAGGGCCGGCTGCATGGTCCCGCCGGCCTTGACATCGGTGGCGACGGCCCCGCCGAGGTGGCGCTCTCCATTGCCGCGGAGATCCGGGCGGTGATGAGCGGGCGGGACGGCACGCCGCTGAAGCACGCGTCCCATTCCATTCATGTACCAAACTTTGAGACAGTGTGAGATGAAAGTGGGCGGCATCATTCTGGCGGCGGGAGGCTCCACACGCCTGGGGCAGGCCAAGCAGCTCATCGCCCTCAACGGCGAGAGCCTGCTGCGGCGCTCCGTGCGTGCGGCACTGGCCTCGGACCTGCACCCTGTGACAGTGGTACTTGGGGCCGAAGCCAGCTCTTGCGGCGCCGATCTGCTGGATCTGCCGGTGCGCGCGGCGATCAATACCTTCTGGCGCAATGGCCTCTCCACCTCCATCGCCGCCGGCCTGCGTGACCTCCGCCAGGCGGCTCCAGACCTTGATGCCGTCGTACTGATGGTGTGTGACCAGCCGCACCTCTCGCCAGAGGTGATCAACCGCCTCCTCGAATGCCACCAGGCCCTCGGCAAAGGCATGGTTGCCAGCCAGTATCAAGGTACCTGCGGTGTCCCGGCACTGTTCAGCCGCAGGTACTTCGACTCCCTTGCGAGCCTCTCCGGCGACCAGGGCGCACGAGTGCTGCTGCGGCGCACACCAGGAGATCTCGCCCTGGTGCCTTTTGAAGCCGGCGGCCTGGACATCGATACCCCGGAAGAC
>OUNM010047924.1_pt1 | contig 20914 bp, 16 predicted proteins | sample 1769961 | NCBI WGS metagenome assembly OUNM01 (sample SAMEA3914820, study PRJEB12502) | metagenome | biome: forest; material: soil | place: USA | collected 2012-03-12 | depth 0.3 m
CAACCCAACATACCAAAGGAAGCGCGCTGGCCCTGGCCCTGTTTACCGTGGTATTTCTCGTGGCCCTGGTGGCGACGGGCTTGCTCATTTCCTCCAATAATTTCCGCCTGGCTCACCAGACTTCTAGCTGGCAGAGCGCCTTTCTGGCCGCTGAAGCTGGCCTCGAAATCGGAGTCACGGAAGCGCGTTACTATACCTATCACTATTCCAACAGCGACGCGTTTTCGACGTCCAGAAGCTGGAATACCGGGGAGCCGTATGACCTGAACGATCCCAATAAAACGCCGCTCGATTTGTTAGGCATCGGTGCTGCTGCCTACACCAGCAACTCCACGCTTTATTGGTATCAGGGGACGTTGAAGGGGAATAATAGCGGTGCGGCTAATGATTCGACGTTCTTCGTGATCATGGACATCCCGGGTTATACGACCGGCGGTGAACCTTACTTTCGCGTTCGGTCGATTGGAATGACCAAAGTTTCACGGGCGGATACCGCGGGTGATTCGCTGGATATCACTCTCCGTAAAATGAATTTGCGACAGGACCGGATCACTGGCACGCCTTTGTCCGACATTGATTCCTCCACGGGAAAACAACAGGCCGCAGTGTCCAAGAGTCCGCACGCCATGCGGCGGATCGAAGCGATCTTAAAGCCGCGAAGCGCTTTTCAAAACGCGCTTTTCAGTGCGGTGACCATCGATATGACAGACCACAACATTGTGGTCGATTCGTACGACTCGCGCGACTCTACCAAATCCACGAATGGCCAGTACGATCCGGCAAAGCAACAGCAAAACGGCGACATCGCCACCGACGGAACGGTCATCGATGCGGGCAACGCGCATATTTACGGTGACGCCCGTACTCACAACGGCGACGTCTTCAATAGCAGCAACGTCACTGGGACGATTTCGAGCGATTTTTATGAAGATATCTACCCCGTGCAGGTGCCGACGGGAATTACGTATAATTCCACACCGACGAATATCACCGGCACCACTACTTTGGTAGCCACGGCAAATTCTCCAGCGGAGTTCAACGTGCAGACGATCAACCTTTCTGGGAATAACACTCTTACTTTGCAAGGCGCGGCGGATGGATCCCCTACCTACATTCAAATTGTGGTGAGTACCGACATTTCCCTCACTGGAAATGCGCAAATCATCATGGGGGCTGGAGTCTATGCGCGAGTCTTCTTCAGCGGGAGCGCGGATATCGAGGGCAATGGCTTTTCCAACCCTGGCAGCGCGCTGAATTTGCAGGTCTATGGTGTGGATCGCACCGTCAAGAACGCCGACGGCTCAACCCAGCTCAATGCGGACGGCACTCCCGTGGTTAACTATGGAACGGTGAAGATCGCGGGCAATGGCGGATTCAAAGGCGCGTTATATGCGCCCGATTACGACGTGGCGATGAAGGGTGGCGGCAATACCGATAGTGTTTTCGGGGCCTTCATGGGACACACGATCACGATGACTGGAATTCAGTCGGTTCACTATGATGAAGCGTTGGGAGACGGCGGCCTGGTCGCCGATTACGTGCTGGCGAGCTGGTTTGAAGACGTGAGATAAGCGGCCGGACCGGATTGTCTCCGGTCGGTGCAGCTTCCGAGCGGTCGTACCGTCCCCGGAATTATCCGGACATAGGATGTCAGAGGGGGAGGGCGAAATTGCCAGATGAAGGACGGCGCTGTAGGCCAGGTCTGCGACTGGTTGGCGCAAGATGCCGATGATAGATGAGCTCTGTCCCGCAGCGAAGACGGCTGCGCACCTCGCAATTCACCAATTCCAGAAGTCCAGATACCTCTCGCCCACTCCGGCGTTGGATGCACCTTCCTGAGTGTTATATTACGACTTTCCGTCGCAAGGTCCGGTTGCACGTCAACACAACGCACCTCAACTTCCTTACTTCAAATACCAACGTTGTTTGTTGTAGCTGACGTCCATCAACTTGCCGGGAGGCGGATTGGAGCGAAGCCGCGTATCGAACGCCCAGGTGCGGGTGGGTGGGCTATAAACCTTTGATCCATTGGTATCCCAGGCACCAGTAGCTTGCTTGCTCTGGAACATTTCGACCATGGAGCCATTGTAGGTGAACGTTTTTCCGCTCCAGTTCTCCAGGAATCGCGGAAAATTTTCCACACCGCCGCTGTAGTGCTCGGTGCCGGAACTATCTGTAGAGTCCGGAACTATGCCGGAGAGAAATGCGGCGTTGATCGTGGTATTAGAGGCGATCCGCTTGGTATTTCCCGAGACAGTGATGTCCACGCTGGAATCGGAATCGACCCACGCATTGGAAAGAACATTGATGGCGTCACCCACCAGGGCGGCAGGCTGCCAGCCTGTTGTTGACGTTGACGTATTATAGTCGCCCTGCACATAGATAGGATTCTCGCTCACCACCGTGAGGCCGCCGGACGGAAGCTGGCTTCCATTTTTCACCCGTATGCCGCGCTTGTTGCTCGTCCCCGTCTGGCCCGCTCCAATATCGCTGATCCAGATCACGCCGTTCCACCCGGAAATCTTCGAAATATCGATTTTGCTCACATCGAGCGTCGCTAAGCGAATATTGGTATCGGTTGCGCCTTCGCGATAGTTTGTGATCGTTTGATTCGGCGTGATCGCCGTATTGACCGCATTGAAGAAGGCTTGGTCGGTGCTTGTTTGCTTCGACAAGTTACTGGAGTTAACGGTTTTTCCGTCGGGTGCGATAATATTTACCGACGTGTCCGAGGCACTGCTGGCTGAGCCAATCAGCACGCGCACATCGGCATAATCATAGTATCGCGGGTTGGTGGTGCCGCTGCTGCTGTTTGCGGAAAAGGTGTCCGTATAATTTGCATCCGGGCGCTCAATGATCTCGCGATAGCCGTCGTTGTTGTCGTTGCTATCTCCGGTTGAGAACTGACTTGGCGAGATGCCGAAAGGATTCTGACGTGCTACGAGTGCCGGCACGACTCCAGTTGCGAAGGAATTTCCCGGATCGAGACTAGCGTGAGACTTCGTATCATCCCACGTGCTGGAATCCGTTTTGCCACGCCATTTGTAGTCTCCCGGCGCGTACCCCGCAGTATAGCTGTCCGCATAGGTTACTTTATCATTAAAAGTGAGACTGTTTCCGCCGTCCGGCGAGGTGTAGATTTTCCCGTTGCTGTGCACCCAGCCCGTGACGGTAAATTGCGGGCTGGGATGAAATTCCAGCATGTCGTTGTAGAAAATGGCGTTTTGCCAGGGCGACTGAATTTTCTTTTCCAGAACGCGGCGGGCCCTGACGGTCACCGTTTTCGTCTCCATCGTCGGAGCGGTCAAATCTACCGAAGCCAGGTAAAAATAGGATACACCGCCTCCGGGATCCGTTTGCACAGCGTCCGGAGAGTTCGTGGTGGATGCAAAGGTCGACGTCAATGCATCGATTTTGAAGAAGGCGACCGTATATCCGGCGGGTTGTGGCAAGAGGGAACTTGATGGCGACGGGGGCTGACTCACACCGCCCACGGTGGCCGTATTGAAATAGGTTGGGTTCGGGGCGACGATGGTGGGATTTGCCTGGCATTGCGCCTTCCAAGATCCGTAGGCCCATTCGAGATAAGCATCCGCCGTGGCCTGAAGGCTCTCCATTTGGCCGGTCCGCCTCACCATTCGCGCGACCTGTCCCGTGCGGTAAATGGCCAGGCCTGTGGCGGTGCACGCTGCCAAAATGACCATCAGCGCGATGAGAAGCGTGCTGCCGGAAGTATGCAATTTCTGAGATTTCATGCGCATGGTTGCATAAAAAACTTAAGAACACTGCCTCCCATCAACCCTCATTCGAACGCTTTGGGTCTCGAGCGTCAGGTTCCGGATCACGACTGCGATCCGAGAACGCGCGACGAGCACCTGCGGAAGGGTGTAGTCGGGAAGTAGGGTGGAAACCTTCATGTGAAGTGCTCGGCTGCGAAGCACCAACTGTGCCGTACGTCCCTGCTTGCCGGGCGACGTAATCCACTTTGGCCAAGGAGCTTAGCCGAAGCAGTCGAAACAGGCTGCTTGCGAAGGCTAAAAAGAAAAAATGATAAAATTACGATGCGGCGTCCAGGCATACCGAGGTTCTCTTTTCGACGCGCATCCCGGGTCTTTTCACCTTCACGAATGCACTTGGCCCATGCGGGTGATCAGAATGGACCGGATGCTGGTGCGAGTGCGCCGGCGGTGAACACGCTGTAATTCCGATGGCGACGCCGCATGCGCTGGGCGTGAATCTCGCGATCTGGCTTTTTTCTTTGGGGTGGCAATCATCGTTAAAGGGCCGGGGAAGACATTGGCTGGCTTTTACCTTGCGGTGAAAAGGCCTGCTCTGCACGCAAGCGGAGCAAGGCAAATGCCTCCGTGCCAGGAACAACGATCCGGAGTTTCCCTGTGCAGATACACAGTATTCCCGAGGCTTGAAACAAGTAACGCGTGATTATGAGTGGCTTTTTCCAAGTAAATCGCCACGGCAAAACGGAACTGTGTGGTGAAGCAACCAGATCACCTTTGCTTACAATGGAATTGACCTGATGCCCGCGGCGTGTGTGTATCGGTCAACCCCGGCGGGATGAGGAGCGACCTACAACCAGCAAAGATCCCACTCAATGGGAGAATGGTTCATCAAGTGCCCATCTGGAATGTCGTTCTCCAAATCAGTCCTCTTCGGGTAAACAGCAGCGAGGAGGATCCGTGTTCGTTGACGTGACGCCGGAAAAACTCGGACATCGGAATGGCAAATGCCGGCAAACTCGGCGGCGCCATCTAACTAGGTTTTGGCAGCGTTGAGTTCCGCGAGCACCTCGGGATCGCGAACGTCGGCCCACTCACCAGTGAGTTCAAAGGCTTGGACCTTGGCGCCCGAGAGCGCGAGGGCGCGAATGGCATCGGTGAGCTCGTATTCGCCGCGCGGCGATTTTTCCAGGCGCGCGGTGAATTCGAAAATGCTGGGGCGAAACGTGTACACGCCGGCATTGTACCAGGGGCTGGTGGGCTCGCCGGGTTTTGGTTTTTCGCGCAGATCGGTGAGTTCGAAGCGCTCGTTCACGAAAACGGCGCCGCCTTTGGCAATTTCGCTGGGATTATGCTTCACACTCACGAGCGCTGCGGCGTCGCCGAGTTGCACGAGGCGATGATAGTTTTCCGGATTGATGAGGATGTCGCCGTAGGAAAGCACAAACGGATTTGCCCCGGCGAAATCACGCGCCAGCTCCACCACGCGGCCGGTTCCATCCTGCACGACCTGGGTGGCATATTCTACTTTCACGCCAAAGCGCGATCCGTCGCCGAAATGGTCCTTCACCACATCTGCGCGATATCCGACGATAATTAACACACGCTGAATCCCGGCCGCGGCCAGGCCTGAGACAATATGCTCGAGGATCGGCTTGCCGCGGACGGCGATCATGGGTTTTGGAAGCTCAGCCGTAAGTTCACGCATGCGCGTGCCTTTGCCTGCGGCCAGCAGAGCCGCCGAGGTGACGAGAGAGCCAGACGAACTGGAATTGGGAGTGCTCATCAAGAAATTCTGAAGTTCGAATGGTTAGTCAGCGGCGAATCTCATTTAAAAAATCGCCGATGCGTGACATCGCCTCTTTAATCTGCTCGAGGCTGGTGGCGTAGCAGCAGCGCACAAAGCCTTCGCCGCTGGGACCAAAGGCCGGTCCGGGCACACAGGCGACCTTCTTTTTCTCCAAAAGCCCGAGCGAAAATTCCCGCGACGAAAGCCCGCTCGCGGTGATTTTTGGGAAGATATAAAATGCGCCGAATGGCTGGAAGCAATCGAGGCCGAGTTCATTGAACGCGCGCACGATATAGGTGCGGCGCCGTTCGTATTCCTTGCGCATTGTCTCCACGTGCTTCGCGCCATTTTCCAAGGCCTCAATTGCGGCATCCTGCGCCATAGTATTCGCGCATAGGATCGAGTATTGATGAATCTTCATCATTGCGTCGGTGAGCGGAGCCGGTGCGCAGGCATAACCGATGCGCCAGCCCGTCATCGCGAACGCCTTGGAAAAGCCGTGAAGAAAGACGCAACGCTCGCGCATGCCGGGCAGGGAGGCGATAGAGACATGCTCCGCGCCATCATAGGTGAGTTCGCTATAGATCTCATCGGTAAGCACGATGAGATCGTGATCGATGCAAAGGCGCGCGATCTTCTCCAGTTCGGCGCGCGTTTGTGTTGCGCCGGTGGGATTGCAGGGAAAATTCAGCATCAGCACCTTGGAGCGAGGCGTGATTTTCTGCGCCAGCGCTTCTGCGGTGAGCCGGAAGTTTTCTTCCGCCCGGGTAGGAACAGCGACGGCTTTTCCATGCGCCATCACCACGCTCGGACTATAGCTAACATAGCACGGCTCGTGATAGAGCACCTCGTCGCCCGGATTGAGCATCGCGCGCAAGGCCAGGTCGATAGCCTCGCTCACGCCGATGGTGATGATGACTTCGGTGCGCGGATCGTAGGCGACGCTGAACCGCTTGTGAACATATCGGCAAATCGCCGAGCGTAGTTCGGGCAAACCTAGATTGGAGGTATAGTGAGTGCGCCCTCGCTCGAGGGAATAGATGGCCGCCTCGCGGATGTGCCAGGGCGTATCAAAATCAGGCTCGCCGACGCCCAGCGAGATGACGTCTTTTTCCTGCGCGACAATGTCGAAGAACTCGCGAATGCCGCTCTTGGGGAGGTCGCGGATTTGGTCCGCGAGATATTTGTTGAAAATCATGAACTGAAAAAATGGGGTTTAAAATGAAAGAAAGGGAGTTGGCCGGAGGAAATGTGTCGAGACGCCTTGCGGCTCGCGCATGAGCTGTCCAGCAAAAAGCAAGACTCCCAGTTTCTGGTGAATGCCTTTCCTTCATTGAAAAAACTAAGGGGTTACCGCGAGGCGTTCCCGTGGCGCCTGGCGCACAAATTCCACCCCGTCTTCCTTGTAGGTTTTGAGCCGGAAATGGGTGGCGGTGGAAAGGACACCCTTGATGGTGCTGAGCTTCTCCGAAATGAATGTAGATACATCCTGCAGCGTGGCGCCCTCGACGACGACGAGTAAATCGTACGCTCCCGACATCAGGTAGCAGCTCTGCACTTCATCAAAGCGGGCAATGCGCGCCGCGAGACGATCAAAGCCGCCCCCGCGCTCTGGAGTGATGCGCACTTCGACGAAAGCGGTAACTACGCCGGCTCGGATCTTTTGCGAATCAAGAATGGCGTGATAGCCCAAAATGATCCCGGCGCTTTCCAGCTTGGCAATCTCGCTGAGCACAGACTCCTCGGAAGCACCCAGCTCCCGAGCCAGATCGGCGATGGGTGTGCGGGCGTTTTTGCGCAGCAAAGAGATGAGTTCGTCGGGCTTCATGGAGAAGAACGGGAAGAATAAACACGGTTTTGCGGCAGGTCGCGGAAAAAATGTAGGACTGCCTGGGAGCGCTGGCGAGAAATCGTGGCACGGGCATCCTGCCGGCATCCTGCCCGTTGCTTCTTTTCCATGGGCGGGACGCCCATGCCACGGCGCGCTACCCGTTCCGCTCCATCCGTTTCACCTCGTCCCAAACCACGTCCATCTCCGCCAGCGACATCTTCTCAAGAGAGCGGCCACTTTCCGACACCGCGCGCTCCAGCATTTGAAAGCGGCGAATGAATTTTTCCGTGGAACCCCGGAGTGCGACTTCGGAGTCGATCCGCAGCTTGCGAGCGAGGTTAACGATGGAGAAAAGCAGATCGCCGATTTCGCCCTCCAGTTCGCCCGGGCACTCCATCTGCATGGCCTGCTCCACCTCGGCGATTTCCTCGCGCACTTTGGCGATTACTTGATGAGCGCCATCCCAGTCGAAACCGACTTTAGCGGCTTTCTTCTGGATTTTCTGTGCGTGCATGAGCGCTGGCATCCCTTGAGATACGCCGTCGAGCGCGGAAGACGTCTTCGCCGCCGCGCCTTTTTCCGCCCGTTTGATTTCGTCCCAGCGCTTCAGGACTTCCGCGGAATCAGCAGCGGACTCCGCGCCAAAGACGTGCGGATGCCGGCGCAAAAGCTTGTCGGTGATTCCCTGCGCGACATCGTCCAAGGTGAAGCGCCGTTCATCCGAAGCAATCTGGCTATGAAACACCGACTGAAGCAGCAAGTCACCCAGTTCTTCGCGTAGATTAGCATCGTCGCCCGCGTCAATGGCCGCGACTACTTCGTACGCTTCTTCGAGCAGCGCCTCGCGCAGACTGGCGTGAGTTTGCTCACGATCCCAGGGGCAACCGCCGGGCCCGCGAAGCTTGGCGATAATCTCGCGAAGTTGATCGAGTGGTGGGAGACTCGGGTCGGGTGGGGTGAGGCGTGAGGGAGGTGGTGCTTCCATAAAAAGAGCTGTTACTTGATAATCGCAATGTCCAGCCAGCGCTTTTGCTATTCTTGATCTTGCCTATAGCCGCCAGAGCGAGCGATGGGCGCCGAATTCGGAAATCTCGCCGGAGGAAGCGCGGCCTACGTAAATGATCATGCCGATCACGGTAACGAAAGTGCCGACAAAGAGCACGGCAACCGCCCAGCTCGGAAGCGAGTGCCCCACGCTTAATGCGTGATAAAATGCTGCCGGTGAATCGATGCGCGAATTGGGATCGTCCGGATTAGGCCGGGCGTGCAGGAAGATTTTCGTGATCCACGCGCACAGAATGATCCCAAAGATAAACCCGTAGTTGCGCTTCAGCCGCCGCCCGATCGCCTCCGTCATGCTGATCTTAAACGATGGCAGAAGCAGATCTTCGCAAACAAGCTTTTGCCAATCGCCGTGCAGGAGCGACGTATTTTGCGAAACGATGGGCACGAGAAAATGCGCTTCCAGCATCCGCACCCGGGCGCGAAAGGCATCGTAAAAACGATAGCGGCGCGATTCGATCCAGAGCATTACCGCCACAATGGCGATATTGAAAAAGAAAATGATGTGCGGCACCTGCGGGAGCGAAAAGGCCACCGTGAAAATGGAAGAACTGACTGTGATGGTCCAGTTGGTGGTGTTATCCAGGCGCGCCCGCCAAGCCATGATGCGGCCTAATTCACCGCGGTAAAAGTGCGACATGGCGGTGACGTAGGTCGCATCGAATCGCGCGGATCGCGGTGCGCGTGGACTGGGTTCGGTGCGCGGCTCTTCGCTCATAGATATGAAAAAAAGCGAAAGACGGGGAAGAGGCGAGGAAGAAAGTGCAGTTCATCCTTTACTTCGCATCTCGTTCGTCTTATGAGTCGTGCTGCAATTCCTTTAACGCGGTCCTGCGAGTCCGCCAAGGAACCGCATGAAACCCTCTCCTTCTGCTCCTGCTCCTAATGCGACGCTCGTCCTCGACGGCGCAGCAATTGAACGTGCGCTCAAACGCATCGCGCACGAGATTATCGAATCCAATCCGGAGCTTTCTCGCGTTGCCTTGATCGGGATCCCTTCGCGCGGGGTGGAAATTGCAAAGCGGCTCGCCGAATACATCCAGCAGTTTGAAGGCGCTGCCGTGGAAACCGGTGTGCTCGATGTGGCGATGCATCGCGACGATATCCGCACGCGCAAACAAATCTTTGCAGTGCAGGCCACGCACCTTCCGGCTGATCTTTCGGACAAGACGCTGGTCCTTACCGATGATGTGCTTTTTTCCGGTCGCACCTGCCGGGCGGCGCTCGATGCTATTTCCTCTTTTGGCCGGCCGGCGCGCATTCAGTACGCCGTGCTCATCGATCGGGGGCACCGGGAACTGCCGATTCGCGCTGACTACGTCGGAAAGAATATTCCCACCGCGTACGCCCAGCGCGTCTTTGTGCGATTTCAGGAAATCGATGAAGTGCCGGATTCCGTCTGGATCGAAAAAATCTAAGCCATGAGCACCCGTCCCCCCATTCCATCCAGGAGCGAACCGGCGCGCGAGGAAATCTCGTGGAGCAGAAAAGATCTTTGCGCGATCCAGGATCTGAGCGCGGCAGAGATCAATACCATTCTCGATACCGCAGCCGCTTTCAAGTCGGTGGGGACGCGCGAGATCAAAAAAGTGCCGGCGTTGCGCGGCAAAACGATGATCAACTTTTTCGTCGAGCCGAGCACGCGCACGCGCACGAGCTTTGAGCTGGCGGCGTTTCGGCTGAGCGCCGACGTGGTAAATATCTCCGCCAGCACCTCGAGCCTTACCAAAGGGGAAACGCTCAAGGATACAGCTCGAAATCTCGAGGCGCTGCATGCCGATATCATCGTCCTGCGGCACTCCTCGGCGGGAGCGGCGCAATTCCTCGCGGAGCGCCTGCGCGCCAGTGTGGTGAATGCCGGAGATGGCGCGCACGAGCATCCGACGCAGGCGTTACTTGATACGTTTACGGTGCGCGAACGCAAAGGGCGCATCGCCGGTTTGCACGTCGTCATCATCGGTGACATCCTTTTCTCCCGGGTGGCCCGCTCGAATATCCACGCGCTCACCAAGCTGGGAGCGCGCGTGACGCTGGTGGGCCCGAGCACACTGGTGCCGCGCGAGTTTGAAAAATTGGGAGTGAAGGTCACGCACGATCTGGAGTCGGTGCTGCCGGAGGCGGATGTGGTGAATCTGCTGCGCATCCAGCACGAACGGCAGCGCAAGGAGTATTTTCCCAGCTTGGGCGAATACACTGCGCTCTTTGGTCTCACCAAGCAACGTGCGGCCATGCTCAAGCCCGGCTGCCTCATTATGCATCCCGGGCCGATCAATCGCGGGGTCGAGATCGACAGCGACGTTGCGGATTCCGAAGCCAGCGTGATCATGGATCAAGTAACCAATGGCCTCGCGGTTCGCATGGCCGTTCTCTACCTCTGCTCCGGTTTCCGCCTGATCTGATCAAGCCCAGCGCTCATTTTTTTTGCTCAATGACTCAAAGCAAGACCACTCTCCTCCGCAACGGACGAATCATTGATCCGGCAAATCGCCGCGACGAAGTCGGTGACTTGCTCATCGTGGATGGTAAAATTGCGAGGCAATCTGGAGCCGCCACCCAATCCGCAATCGAAGAGATCGATTGCACCAATCGTATCATCGCTCCCGGCCTCATCGACTTGCACGTTCATCTGCGCGAGCCGGGCCAAAGCGCCAAGGAGACCATTGCCAGCGGAGCCAAGGCGGCTGCCGCCGGAGGATTCACCACGGTTGTTTGCATGCCAAATACCTCGCCGTCGGTGGACAATCCAAGCGCGGTTACTTGGATCCAGGAGAAAGCGCGCGCGGAGGCTTGCGTTAACGTGCACGTGACCGGGGCCATCACCAAGGGCATCGCCGGCGAAGAACTCGCGCCCATCGGCTCTATGTACAAAGCCGGCATCGTCGCACTAACGGATGACGGCCATTGTGTGCAAAACCATGAACTGATGCGGCGCGCTTTGGAATATGCGCGCATGTTCAATCTAGTCGTGATGGACCATTGCCAGGATTACAACCTCGTGGGCAAAGGTGTAATGCACGAAGGCTACTGGTCCACGGTGCTTGGGCTGCCGGGATGGCCGGCCATCGGCGAGGAAATCATCGTCCAACGCAATGCGCAGCTCGCCGATCTTTGCCAGTCGCCCATCCACTGCCAGCACCTCTCCAGCGCAGGCAGTGTGCGCATTTTGCGCGAAGCGCGCGCTCGGGGAATCCCGATCACCGGTGAAGTGTGCCCGCACCACATCGCGCTGACCGATGAATCGATCCGCAGTTTCGATACAAATTTCAAAATGAATCCGCCGTTGCGGGCGCAAGCGGACATCGACGCGCTCATTGAAGGAATTTCCGACGGGACCGTTACCGTGCTGGCCAGCGATCATGCACCGCACTGCGGTTTTGAAAAGGAGGTCGAGTTTGACATGGCTCCGTTTGGGATTCTCGGGCTCGAGACGGAGCTGGCGCTTTTCCTCGATATCCTCGTGCACCAGTCAAAAGCCATCGGTTTGCCGCGCCTCATCGAGCTCCTGACAAGTAACCCGGCGAAACTTCTGGGACTCGAAAGTGGAACGCTTTCGTCCGGCGTAGTCGCCGATGTCACGATCATTGATCCCGATTTGGAATGGAAAGTGGATAAGCAGGCGAGCTTTTCCCGTTCGCGAAACACGCCGTTTCATGGCTGGGAACTAAAAGGGCGGGCGGTGCGCACCATCGTGGCAGGTGAGACCGTCTGGAGTCTGTAAATGAGCCCGAGCGAGGTTGTACTGCTCCTGGCCGCTATTGTCCTCACGGCTCTCCTCGTCGCGGATTGGCTGCGGCGTTATCAGCAAAAGCAGGCCGTGGCCGTCTGCTATCGTTTGGTCCAGAATGCGCCGGGAAAGGTGGAATTTCTGCTCGTGCGAACAAGTAACGGAAAACGCTGGGTCTTTCCGAAGGGCCGCATTGCCCGGGGGGAATCCGCGGCGGAAGCCGCGGCGCGCGAGGCCCGGGAGGAGGCGGGGATCGAAGGTTGTGTAGCGGGGCGTCTCCCTAAAGCCGCCAATGCCGATGCCACGTTCGCGCCTTATCTTCTGGAAGTGGACACGAATGCTAAGCTAAGCAAGGCGGAGCGGGAAAGCGAGTGGTTCACGCTGTCTGCTGCTGAGGAAGCTCTCCGCAAGGGGCGCACCAAAAAAGAGGCGAAGCCTTGGCTGCGCATTCTCTCTGTGGCAGCGCTCCGGTTAAACGCGAAGTAGAGCGATTCGGAGAAGGGCGATTTTTCTCTGGAAAAGAGCGTATAACACCAGTACCGGAGCAAGAAACTCCGCTGCGGAATCATTCTTCGCGCTCAACGCAAGGAAAAAGGGGACGGACATTCACAAACGGGCTTGAGTTAAAGAGCATGGGACAAGCAGGCTGTTCTCGCAGAAGCAATTGAATCTGCTCAGGCAACTCCGCAATGCCGATGGGTGATGTGGGACCGGAGTAGAGTTCATATATGGGTCGAGAAAAGGGTTCGGATACCCTTGAATGATGAATGCGCGGACTATATGTGGCAGCCCACTCGTACACGAAGATTCCTCGGTCCGAGAATTTTGCGCAGAAATCTGGTTCTGACCCTGGCATCGAAACTAGCATCGTTGTCCACCCACGAACTGGCAGTTGGGAAATGCATTCACTTAGAAGGTCCTGTGTTTCGCATAGCTTCAGCGCATATTCCGGAACGAGCCCATCACCTGAAGTGTGGAAGACGGCTATATGACCCGCCAAGTCAACCGCATACCATTCGTAATCGAGTCCGTAAGGGTATTCAACTGAGTCTTGTGGCATCGAAAGGCTTGGTGAAAGTGTGGTTAGTTTCAGGGCACGCCATAGCATAATTCCCGCCCACGGCGAAGAAACACTGGAAGAAAGCACGCACGGCCTCATTGTTCCAATTTTTCAGGCCCCCTTTGCCGGAATCCACCATCGCGCAGGCAAGACGCCAGCGCTCCCAGGGTCGGGCGTGTGATTAAGACGTCAAGCTCACGGCAGCGTATCCACGCGATAGAAGGCCTGCGCATTGGAAACGATATTCGAATCCGTGATCTGGACCGTGGATCCCGTGCCGGCGATATTGTCGGCCACGATGCTCCATGGGCCGGAGGTTAGATTATTGGTGCGCTCAACACGGTACTTTTGGTTGATCACAGTTGGAAAACTCACGATGACATTGTTTCCCGAGCGGGAAAGGTTTACGGGCATGGTGACGGTAATGACCGCGGCGTCGCGCGCCACGGCGTGCACGCTGTCATCCGCGCTCAGCATGAGTGTATAGACTCCCGGTTCACTGAAAGAGGCAGTGGTGGATGCCTGGCTCCCATTGCCAAAAGTAACCGTTCCCGGTCCGGAATATTTCGTCCAGTTCGTGACAATGCTCGTGCCTGTCACTGAACCGGCGAGATTCACGGAGTGATTGGGATAGTTGATGAACTGGTCGGCGCCGGCGTTCGCTGTAGGCGCGCCGGGCGAGCGAGGACCTTCCGTGGGGCCGGTCGTCTGGATCACTTCAAAATTAGAGATGCCGATGGTCGAAAGGTTATTGAAGGCGTTACTTGGGTAGCGGTCGTCCGGACATACCGAGATGGAAAAGAAGCCACCGTTGTCGGCCACGATGGCGCCATATTTTTTCAGGGCGAGGCAGACAGCTTTTTCATAGATCGTCCAATTTGAAGGAATGGTGAACGCGGCCTTGAGCCGGAGGCGCTGGCCCATCGCTGGGTAATTCACGGAGGTGGCCGGAATGGTGGAGGCGTAATGATTGGCAGGATAGATATATTGTTTTCGGCTTTTCACCACCACCAGACGCATGGCATGCTCGACCATCCCTCGCTGGCATTCATCGTAGCGCACGAGCGCCGGAAACATGGGCAAGCCGGCGGCGTCTCCGGAGGTCCAGCCCGCGGGTCGCAGAGCGTTACTTGTCAGGTCGAATCTGGCGCCGTTGGAAGCCTGCCAGCCCGTGGCCACAAGTTGCGTCTCCCACGTTTCCCAAATCTTACTCATGCCTGGCATGACCATAATGGCGTGGCGATCTCCATCGTCGTTCGTCACGTTTTGCTGCCACTGCTGAAGCGTGAGACTGCCTGTTTCCACGGGCCAGGTCTCAATGGGCAGGTTCGTCGGAATAGGGTAAGGGCTGGGTTCCGATTCGTCCAGGTAGTTAAAAAAGTCGATCGGCACTCCTGGTTGATTATCTGGCACCAGCACGTAGTTCATCTCCGTGAAGGCCCGCAGTGCCCGTCGGCTTGAGGAAAGATCGCTGGTGATCTGCGTGATCATCGCGTCGGAATTGGAAAGGAGCGGGCGCTTCGAGATGTCTTCGTTCCACGCATTGGTCACTGGAAAAATTTGCATCGCTGAGACGATGGCGTCGGCTTGTGCCGTATTAAAAAGCGTCGCTGTCGTGACCACAGGAGCCGGTCCGAGGATGCGCCCGTCCTGGTTAATCCGCTCGGCACGGAGTGCGGCGGAAAACCACAAAATGATCGCGATTAGAATGGCAGGACGCGACATGTAATGGAGGATTTTCGCACTTCTTTAGAGCAGGTTTCGATCCGTTGCCGCTCAATGGCCCTGGCTTGCGCCTGTTGCCTACGTCCAGAGTAGTAGATGCAAATGAACACGCGACGGGCTTCGGCAGACGATGTGAGGCGAATCCGGTGCGGCAAAATCGCACTTGTTCAATCGTAATAGCTCGGAGACGTTCCTGCCTCAGCCACCCTTCATGTTCCAGCTATTCGCAAAACGAAAACCACTACCGCAAACGGAGGGATTGCTATTTGAGGAGGGATCGGGAATGGCGGGACCATGGCAGGCACGGAGAATCGAATTCATCGTCGCTTTTGTTCGCGGTGAAACGGTCGAAGACCTTGCTGAATGGATTGAACTGGTCGTGACCACAAGTAAAGAGTTTGGCGCGTTCGTTCACGACATTGCGGGGGGCATGATCGTGATGGCGTTTGGGACGGTAAATGGGGAGATTCCGGTCGAAGCGCGGCAGCGCATGGTTAAGCGATTGCAGCAGCTTTTTGCGGGCAGTATCAAAATCGTCCACGGAGCGGTGGATGGTTATGTGGGTTTTTTCGGAGGGAAATGGCGTGCGACATGGACTTTCACCTTTCCCCATTTTGATCATGCACTCGCCATTTTGGGGCAGTTGCCATTTGGAAAAACCGAGGAATATACCGCGGAAGCGCCCGGGTTGGTTGCCGAGCCAAAGATGATGGAAAAACTATGATCGTATTTGATGTCGATGGCACCCTAGTCGGGGGAGAATTGATTGATTGGGCCAGCTTTGGAGCAGCATTTGAAGACGCTGCCGGGTTTAGATTGACGGCGCAGTTCTTCGCGAATCTCGAGGAGGTGACGGCCCAGGCGATCGTGCATCAGGCGCTGCCTCAGCATCCCCTGGAAGAAAAGAAGCGGATCGAAAATGACGTTCGTGCAAACTACCTTCGTTACTTGAAGGAATCACATGCTGTCGACCGCGGTTGTTTTCCCGCGCTGGAAGGAGCGCTGGCGCTTTTGCAGGAGCTCAAGGATCGCGGGATGCGCGTCGCCATCGCCACGGGGGATTGGCGCGAGTCCATCTCTTTTAAACTGGGCGCCGCAGGTTTTATGATCGATGGAATCCCGCTGGTGACGTCTTCCGAATTTTACAGCCGGGCGGAGATTATCGCTGGAGCCGTAAAAATGGCGGGAGGATCACTTGAGGAGGCCGTCTATGTTGGCGACGGAGTGTGGGACCTTCGTGCATGCCGGAAACTGGGCATTCCATTTATTGGCGTTGGAAATAAACGGGAAAAGTTGCTGGAAGCCGAAGCAACACACGTTTTGCTCAATCTAAACTCAAGTGAATTCTGGCGGGCGCATGCGGAGGTCGGCGCGACGCGATTGGAAATGGGGCGACTAAATAACTTACGGATCGATTGAACCGACCTTGAAATAGAAATGCAGCAAGCGCCACGGAGGCTTGACCGCTGCACGATTCGAAGCACAATCGCGCAGCTATGTTCATCCCCGACATTATCCCGCGAAATATCCTGATCGTATTCTGCGCAGGGTGCTCGATTCCGTTGAGCGGATGGGCGGCGCAAGATCCTTTGCGCGTGGATTTAGGGAACGGCGCAAAGCTGGAATTGGCGGAAATCGCGCCGGGTACTTTTACGCAAGGGTCCGATGCAAAGGAGGCCGGTCATCGGCCAGACGAAGTGCAGCGGGAGGTGCGGCTGACTAAGAAGTTTTATCTAGGCAAGTACCCAGTGACCCGCGGCCAGTTTGCAGAGTTTGTTAAAGAGAGCGGTTATCGCACTGAGGCGGAACGCGGAGAATCCGGCGGCTTTGGCTGGACGGGGGCCGGTTTGGTGCAACGCAAAGATTTCACCTGGAAGAACCCAGGGTTTGCCCAAACGGATGAGCATCCGGTAACGCTCGTAACCTATGGAGACACCACGGCATTTTTTGCGTGGCTCTCGAAGAAGAGCGGCCGGAAATTCGAATTGCCCTCGGAAGCGCAATGGGAGTACGCCTGCCGCGCAGGTACCGCGACCGCCTGGTACAATGGGAGTAAGCCGGAGACAAGCGATGAAATCAGTTGGAATAAAGTAACCGCAGGAGACGGCACGCGCCCGGTGGGCAAAAAACGGCTGAATGATTGGGGGTTCGCAGATATGTCTGGAAATGTCTGGGAGTGGTGTGCGGATTGGTATGCGCCTTATGCGTCCGGTCCCGCGACCGATCCGGTGCAGACGAATTCCCAGCTTTCCGACAAGCCGCGGCGTGTCTTGCGCGGTGGCTCGTGGATGCGGGACAGGATGGAATGCCGCTCGGCTTCGCGTTATCGAAACGATCCCGGCAGCCGTAATGCGGATAACGGTTTCCGGGTGATGACCTTTGATGTTGGTCGTGGATCGGGTCTCTTGCTTGAAGATGCATCCATAAAGCCGGCGAGCCAACGAGGGGGCGATGCGCTTGCTGCTGTAGGCCGGCAACATGTGGAGGCGGGATTTGGATTCTTAGTGATCATGATTGCCGCCATTGTGGTATTTAATTTAGTGCGAAATCTTCTGCGATTGGGTTCATCTTTTGGAGGAAATGGAATGGCTTCAGGCGGGCGTTACTTTACACGAATCGCGGATGACGGCTTTTGGATCACCGGCCAAAATGCAGTACGCGGCACGCCTTTGCTTTGTCGTTACACCGTGGGTGGCACAGAGACAGAGACGGAGGTGGTTTATGAACCCGGGCCGGAAGGACAGTTTATCTATACAGGCCAGCGACCTTCAAACGTTTCCGTTATCACCGCAAGCCAGGTCTCGCCGCCCATCCGCAATTACGGGCAGCCGCGGACTTACACGGATAGCTTTATCGACGTTCCGTCCAGCTCATCGACAAGTTCGTCTTCGTCGAATCACCCTCCAGCGTATTGAGCGCGTGGAAGCGATTGTTGTTCGCCACGACCGCGCGCTACGGTGCGTCGAACAGCGGACGGTGCGTTCTCTGCGGCACGCCGGAATCCAGCGAATTGAGCATGCCTCAGATGCAGCGGAGTTGGGCGTAAAGCTCAGGCTTTCCAGCGAGTCGAAGATTGTGATTTGCGCGGGAGCCTGGTTTGCAGGCGAGGGGTTGCTTGCGCCGGTCTTGCGCAGTGCGACCGGACTCCCTTTGCTCGCGATGGGAGCGTTGCGCGCGGCAAAAGGAAGCGCCATGGGCGAGGATGAGGTGGGCCGATGGAACCGCCTTCTACGGAGGCGCGGAGGGGATTTGAACCGGCGCGCCTGGTTCAGTCGCGACATCCCGGTTCCGTTTTCGCTCTATCTCGAACCGGAGGCCGCGCGAAAAGTGGGAAACTTGCTCGATAAGCACACGAGTCTTCACGAAGCAGTCGCTCAAGTAACAAAAGCCGGCGAATGCCGGGTGGTGCATCTGCCGTCGCTGGACGTTCATTTTGATCCGCGTCTGCGGATATGCCAGCTGGTGACGACCATTCACATCGGCGGCGCCGAACGCGTCACGCTTGATCTCGCAGAAGAGCTGCACGATCAAGGCATCTCGGTTTGTGTTGCCGCCTTGGGAAAGCCGACAAGGCTGGCCTTTCCAGAGCCTAAGAATTTTGCGGATATTTCCGAGATTCCCAGCGATCCCGAGAAGCGCGCGGATGCCGTGGATCGGCTCTGCCGCAGCTTTGGAGCGGATCTGGTGCACGCGCATCTCGTTCGTGCGCGCGAGGCACAAGCCATTCAGGAGCGCGGCTTGCCGGTGGTCATCACGATTCATAATATGCCGCAGTCTTGGCCCGCCGGATTGGCGACGGCGGGCGCTGACGTTGCGACCTTATTTATTGCTTGCTCTAATGCAGTAAAAGATGCGGCGCGAGTGCATTTGCCGGCCGTGCCGGTCCGCACAGTATGGAATGGAATCGATCGTTCCAGCGTCGTATTTAACAAGGCTACAGCGAAGGCGGGAAAGGAACTAAGGCGGCGGTTCAGATTTGAGAATTCGGATTTTGTGATGGTAGCAATTGCGAATCCGCGCAAACAGAAGCGGCTCGATCGGTTGCCGGGAATCCTTGTCGCCTTGCAGGAAATATTAGGGATCGGACGGAGAGCTCGATTGCTGATTGCCGGTGCTCCCGCCGGGAAAAACCTGGATGCGGAAGAAGCGATGGTGGCGCTGCAGGCAGCCATCGAATCAAGCGGCTGCGGTGAGTCGATTCACTGGACCGGTGGAACGCTCGATGTGTCGGCAATTCTCGCTGCGAGTGATGTGTGTGTCTCGGTGAGTGATTTTGAGGGCTTGAGCCTCGCGCATCTCGAGGCGCTCGCCGCGGGGCTGCCGGTGGTGGCGACCGAGGTTGGCGGCACTTCGGAAATTGCCAGGCAAACTCCGCGCTTGTCTCTTATTTCGCCGGAGGCAGATGCGGAGGGCATCGCCCGGAAAATTGCCGAAGTCGCCAGGCATCCGCAGCCGCGAGTGGATTCGCTGCCGAAGAGCTTTTCGCGATATCGCATGGCGCGCCGATGCCGCGCTCTCTACGGGCAGGCGCTTGCGCGTTTTCACGCATGCGGCCGGGATCAAAGAGGTGACGGGCTTTGGGTGATCACCAATAACTTTTCTACCGGCGGAGCGCAGTCGAGCGCGCGGAGGCTGCTCCTCGCCCTGAAGGCGCGGGGCGTCAAGGTGCGCGCAGCTGTCGTCCAGGAGCATCCCGAAAACCCAACGCCGGGAAGGCAGGCGCTGCTGGCCGCGGGAGTTGCCGTGATGGCCGTGCCGCCGCCGGAGGCCATGGATGCCGAAGACGCCGTCGAGTTGTTACTTGAAAGAATAAACAGTGATCCACCTCGCGCGGTCGTTTTCTGGAACCTGATCGCCAGCTATAAGCTGCTGCTGGCCGACGGGCTGCTCGAAACGCCAGCCTTTGATGTGAGTCCCGGCGAAATGTATTTCGAATCCCTGGAAAGTTACTTTTCGAATTCACGACCCGGTTTGCCCTATCTAAGTCCCGCGGAATACGGGAAGCGCCTTTCCGGCGTGGTGGTAAAGTATCAGGCGGAGGCGAGGCGCGCGGAGGAAATCCTGAAAACGCCGACCTGGGTCATCCCCAATGGGATTCCGCTGCCTCCTCCGGCGCATTCCGGCGAATTGCCATCCCGCCCGTTACTTGTTTTCGGGACGGCCGCCCGGCTGGCGCCCCAGAAAAGAATCGAGGACCTTTTGGAAGCGTTTCGTCTGGCACTGCCCCGGCTGCCGGACTGTGTACTGCGGGTAGCGGGTGGAGTCGAGACGGGCCAGGAGAAGCATTTTCGGAAACTGCGGCGGCTGGCCCGCGGATTGCCGGTGGAGTGGTGCGGTGAACTGCCCGAGACCGGGCCTTTTTTGCGCGATCTGGATGCATTTCTCATGGTATCGGAACCGGCGGGATGCCCGAATGCGTCACTAGAGGCGCTCGCCGCCGGGTTGCCGGTGATTGCGACAGACGTGGGAGGTGCCTCGGAGCAGGTGATCAACGGCCAAACGGGACTCCTCGTTTCGCGCCGCGATGCTCGCGCCTTTGCGGAAGCGATGGTCATTCTGGCGAGCGATTCCTCGCTCCGCAGAAAGCTCGGCGAAAACGGGCGCGAACATGTCGCGGAGAATTTTTCGATGGATCGGATGATCGAGCGTTACGCAGAGGTATTTGGCATCGCTCTCGCAGAACATCGGAGCGCTGAAGTACCTGGGAAACTCATCCCGGAGACGGTCTCGTGAGTAAGATTCTCTCCCATTCTGTGCGCCATATCGCCGCCATGGCGAAAGTGTCCCCCATGACGGTATCACGAGCGCTGCGCGGAAGCCCCGGCGTGAAAGAGGGAACACGGCGGCGCATCCTGGAGGTAGCGGAGCGGCTCGGCTATCGTCCCCATCCCTACATTAGTTCACTCATGTCGCACGTGCGCAGCGGGCGCCCTTTGAAATACATAGCCAGCATTGCGTACGTGGTTGATTCCAAAGATGACTACAACCG